>Ga0247734_1002928_pt1 | contig 10562 bp, 11 predicted proteins | sample UWRJL103311B2_FD_180933 | JGI IMG/M metagenome (GOLD analysis project Ga0247734, IMG submission 180933) | Plant litter microbial communities from Arlington Agricultural Research Station in Wisconsin, United States - UWRJ-L103-311B-2 | ecosystem: Environmental > Terrestrial > Plant litter >... | reverse complement strand
CAACCTCGACACCGCCCTTTCTCCAACCAAGCTATCGGCTCTCCCCCAAGACCAAGACCTGTCAGTGGGAGTGATTGGCGCCTCCCACAGCGCCATCCTCGTTCTCCTTAACCTCTATACCCTTGCTTCCTCCTCCCACCCAAAACTCCGCATCAAATGGTTCACGCGACATCCACTTCGCTACGCAGAGGAACGCGGAACCTGGATTTACAGAGATAACACCGGTCTCAAAGGCTCAGTCGCCACGTGGGCAAAAGCTAATCTTGAAGAAAATGTCTTGCCGAACGCGGATATCAGCAAGTACCTCACTAAAATCACAACGCCCAAAGATGCAGAGGGAGAGAAGGCAGCTTATGAAAAGCACTTGAATGGTTGTGAGTATGTGGTGCAAGCTATCGGGTATAAAGCCGATCCATTGCCGGTTTTGAAGCGAGACGGGAAGACAATGACAGTGAAGAGTGATCATGAGACGGGAGCTTTTGTGGATGAGGATGGAGGGAAAGTTAGCGGGCTGTACGGATGTGGAATTGCGTTTCCAGAGAGAGTGACCGACCCGGAGGGAAATGTGGAATTTGCAGTGGGGTTGTTCAAGTTTTCAAACTTCTTGGGGAAGGTAGCCAAGGGGTGGAAAGCGTAAGCTTTGTAGACATGAAGTAATCTTGTGAAATAGAGAAATAGAGAGTTTTGGACTAGATGTAATAGAATAGAGTAGAGCCCTAGCCACTATTTTGCCAGGGTTAGATTTAATTGAGATAGATATGTTCATAGCAAGCTTCTTGAGGTCCAGAAGTGCAATATCACCTGATTGATATAAGAGTTGGGGCTGATAAAACTCACTATAGAAGCTCTTAGCTTCACACAAATACAGCATGGTTGGGAACTATTTTATAAGATAACCCGGATAACCTGTGCCCGCCGAGTTAAGAAGGGGAAAATTAAACACACGGTAAAATGATTATAAGATCTTCGGTTTTGTTTTTAATAGAACATTATAAAACGATTTTATGGTAAAAAGATGTGGGATGAATGCTTCTTTGGGACTTGGATTCCAGGATTGTAGCTACGAAGCTAGCCGATAATGTGCAGTAACATAAATGGGCTGTGATAGTAACAATATGCTTTATCACAAGTGAAAAGTATCTAGGGTAGTCAAGTTAAGATAATATTCTCGGTTAGCTCTCGTTCATCTGTTTGAGAGACTAAGAAAACGAAACAGTTCGTTTATATCGCTCGTTTCCGCTACTTATTAGGCAGCAATAATGTGTACCTCAGTAGTTAGTATCCATAGTTTAAGCATATTACTTGAAATCCCGAATTCTAAGATTACAATCAATATTCTAGTTACTGAACCAGGCAAGAATAAACAACGTGATGATGTCAAAGAAAAGAAAAGAAAATAGAACGCGTAGCCAAAAAAGATGCCCCATTCTCTCCTCCACAACACCACGGCCACCCCCACTTCCAGCACATCATCACCATGTCCCGCAAGGCTGATGATACCCCTCATTCGCCTGGGAACGAAACCTCCTCACACACAATCCTCACACACAAACCCAATTGGTCCAAGAGCTTCAGCTGAATGGGAAATAATTATGGGCTAACGCGAGTGCTGTGCCGCAAGGCCGCCGACTTTCTTACAGTACAGTAATGTCTCTGCTGCTATGGGACTTCACTTCACCTTATGCACTTGTATCGTGTATAGAATCCAGCTTTCGTCTGCCTCTCGGGTTTCGCATAGTATAAGCTTACCTTGTTTCCCTTAAATTGATCTCCCAGGCCTCGAGAATATCTACATATATAGCTTCCAACCTTGATCATGAGTCGTTCCAGATATGAGCCTGTTAGTTCCCCTTCAGGCAACCGTTTAAAGCTGTCCAAGCCCTCCAAACCTCTATCATACCAATGCTGAACAGTTCGCCGTAGGTCCCTCAGAGAGACGAGGTGATAGTTCTCGACTCCATCCACAATCCGTCCTACAACTACAATTCCGGCTTGCCTACCAGCGCGCCGTCCTCCATCGCAAACGCCCCATTCCACCACCACGCCCCTTCCATCCGCTCCATTCCAAACTCTCCTCCTCCGTCCTTTCACACACATTCTTCGCCCGGCACGCCGCGACCCACGCCTTCCACGACAGCAACTGGCGACTATGCTGAGCTCTGGGGTGTTGCGCCCTCTACCCACGGCGCACCATCCACCCACGGTGCGCAAACGGAAGTTTGCGGCGGCGCCGAAGCATTAGCCTCCATCACGCTCTTGAAAGGCCGTATTGAGCGCTTAGAAGAAGCAATTGGGAAGTTACTGCTCGAGAGGGAGGAGGGCGGCGATGGAGCGTACAATGGCGGCAATTGTTGTTTGACGTTTACGGATGCGAGTCCCGCCCTGGAGAGAGGGGTGAGTGCTGCGGGAGGCAATTGTTGTATTACCTTTCATCACAGCGGAGATAGTAGAGAGAGCGAACGGAAGGGGTTGCTGGCTTGGCTGGTGGTTGCGTTTATGATTTGTGCTACTATTGTGCTCGTGACCTTTGCATCGAGGAGGGGGAGAGGAGAGATTAAAAGTCATACTGAGTAGGCGTTGGACGATTGTGAGGGAAGGTTGTTGTTTACATTGCAATGATTAGTATGTGTGTTGGGTAAGGAGTTCATTCTCGATTGATAGCACACATCAAGTTGGGAGGAGTTGGTCAGGTAATTTTTTTTTGGCATATCATAGTGGCTAGACTCTCAGCTAGGCAATAGAGATACATGAGATCTGGCCAGGGAGCGAGATGTTAATTGAGCCATTGTCCCTGTACGATGGGAATAGCAATGTGGCAACATCTATCTCGTGCGGGCATCTCCAGTATATTAACTCCTTCGGTAGATCTTTGTCAAGCTCATTTCTCATATACCTCCAAGGAAGATTTTCTTCGCGATATCATCACCAGTCATGATCCTCTTTGTCCACCTAATCTCCTCCCAGTCTGTCATCCTAATATTAATAATTTGCATGAACCAACAAGCTTTTTTCACGTCCCGCTTCAATCTTCCCAAAACACGAGCCATCTTCTTATCGACCCCAGAAAGAAAAACGCTACTCTCATTCTCCGCAAGTCTAGTCGTCTTACAGCTCTCCAAGATACCATTTGGATATGGGCCACGATCATGCCAGAGATCCATGAATTGGAAATGCTGTTTGGTAGTTCCAATCTCCCGGGAGGAGAAATTAACGCGGGCAAATAATTCGATGACTGCATCCAGCTTCTCGGCATTGCATTGTGACCCGGCTTGATACATCTCACCAACACGAAAACAAGTACGAAGGAAACACTGCGAGGACAAACCGTCGATTGGGCACCGATCTATGATAAGAGAAGGAAATGGTGGTCGAACGAACGGCTCAAGGGGCGCGTACTCATGGCCATCATCTAGAGATCTCCGATCTGTGATATGTGTAACAGATGTATGGATCTTGCTACCGACAAAAACACTTTGGGGTCCTGATAATGGACAATTTGCAACTGAATTTTCTCGTGGAAAATAATTTAGGAGCTTAAAGTTTGGTGGTTTGGGTACAATCAAATGACTGCTAGGCGTTGAGAAATCATCTAAAATGGCGACGTTATGGTTTTCAGTGCAATAGTTAGCAGACATGAAGCTCCAATCCTCCTCCTCTCCCCTTAGGGGCTCCATCTCAGAGAAATTGATGGGAGATTGATTTGCACTACGGCTATTAGTAGGACCAAGTACTGATTTTTGGTGGTTTGGAGGGGAAAACTGAAGAGAGCTATCGTATACTTCTCCTTCATCACCGAAAGCGTGTTGAACACTTGAGGGGGGCACATGGAGCGGAACGTTAATTGCAGTGTTTTTCAATGCGACAAGTTGCAGTAGTTCCTCTTCGTCCGACTCATCTACGGGATATTCATCAACGACCTCTGCTTCGATTGCAAGGAAATCATCATCATTAAGCCCTTCATCATATTCGTCGCTGGTAAACGAATCTGGGGACTGGTCTATTTGCAAAACCGGCAGGGTACTAGTGAAAGGATTATGTTAGCACTTTCCAATGTCTCATAAATTGTTAGAAATTCTAAGACGTTGAATTAAAAAGAAGTCTTACTCTTTTAATGTATCTAGAAGATCGATATCGACATCCACTGACATAGCGGGATGCTTATGTATTGCCTCAATACCAGACTCTGGGGTTTTAAAGGGCGACTCGTTGATTGGACGACCACTGGTGATCCACCACTCCTTAGCAGCTTCTTTGCTCTTAATAGATGACGGTGCATATCTAAACGCAGCTAATTTTTCCATAGTCGTCCTTGCAGGAACGCCAGAAGAAGGTTGCACCGATTCCTGGCTGGTCACGAAACCTTGATACCTAATCAAAGAATCATCCTCTTGCCGTGTCTCGTTCTCGGCGGTATTTTTGCTACAAGAGCGTGACGAAGGCTTTGTGATTACTGGATTCTTGAATACTGGATTTGGGTTTTGATTCGTTTTACGTTTGACAGCTGAAGATCCATCTTTGGATCTTTTCCTAGATGCAGTTGGCATTGATGGGGGTGCCCTCTGTTCCTCCTTGGCCCGAGCAGGGTTGATGATTCGGGAGTTTGAGGACTTTGATCGGTTCTTGGGAGCTGCTTCCCTTTTCTTTAGAGGGTCATCATCAATTATATGCATATCGTCTTTCTCGTCATTATCTTCATATCTCCATACTGGTGTAAACGGCATGGAACGGCCATTTACTGTCTGAGATCGCTCTCTTTTCCTGTTTTGGATCACTCCATCCTGACCCTCGACCCCATCCAAATCGAATAGACTAATATCGCTGAGATCTTTATGCCATAGAGTTTCCTGTGGGCGAACTGTTCGGCTAGGATTGCAGTTGATTGGGGTGAAGGCTGGTTTGCTAGCTTTCAAGTTGTGTACTTTTCTGGCTTGAATCAGTGCAAGAAAGGAATACTATGAGAGAAGCCATACGGGAAATCAGTATGATGTGTGTGTGAGTCTACCAACAGCATTCTATCGCTGTCTACCATATTGCAGACCAAGGCTTTGCACTTCCGGCTCTTGCCCGCCCTGGTTGATGAGCACTGCGTGGCAGACGTGAATATGCTCTACACATATATAAACGTGCAGTCTCTTTAATGAGCAAGGAAATGCTTGAAAATGGACATCGGAAAAATTGAAGATGTATTGAAAGAAGGAAGTGAAGTTAAAATAGGCAAGGCTGAATGGTACTTGTACAGTAGGTCGTACGGTTAAATTATAAGGCTACCAATCTACTCCACCTAACAAGTCCCGAAGCTAGACCATTTTCAGCACGACCCTTAGACTTGGCACGTGTTAGGCACGTCACGACGACATCCCTCATTTCACTTAGACTTTTATATATCATTATATACCTTGTTCGTCTCTTGTTCATCGGCTAAGCAGCCATTATCCCATATCTAGCTTGGTAGAATATCATTATTGCGGATATTCTGACCACTCATCTCACCTGGGCTACAGGTGGCAGCAACAGCGCTGAGGACGGATGCTACGGTTATCGTATCCACTTATTTATCAGATTCCAGATTTGACGTGTTGCGAAAAGGATTCACCAAAGTACTACTCTGTGTCCAAAGCTGAAGTCTACCCCTGTTGACATCCCGTAGTAGACGTGCCGGCATATTATCAGAAAATTTAGTCGACAAGGTTGTGACTGAGTACGCATATACCTTTGGACTTATTGAATCATATCCGACCACCTGTGTCATCTCTAAATCCAGAACTAAGAAGACTAGTAGTATACCTCTAACTGATTGGGAAAGAAGACTTCTGACATCAGCGCCACTGTTGCAAAGCTGCAAGTGACTACAAAATGTTCTCCTCTACTGTAAGTATTATCAGTTATATATACCACAGTATAGATACGATAGGGGGTCACTGACTATTTTATTGGATAAAAAGAAACCCTTTTCAGCGATTACTGTGAATATCGAGAATTTCACAAGCAAAGATTACGATGTAGACGATATCGGTGGCATTCCCGAACTCGTTGACGTTATTAAGCTTCAATCCACGGGTCCAAGCGAAGCTTCTCGCGCAATCCGGAAAAAGCTCAAGTATGGTAATGTTCATCAGCAACTTCGTGCGCTTAATATATTGGATGGACTGATCCAGAACGCTGGCGAGCGATTCCAACGAGATTTCGTTGATGAGATGCTGTTGGAACGTCTTCGTGTTTGTGGTACCTCTGAAGTTTCGGACCAACAAGTAAAGGACAAGTGCAAGGAGCTATTCAGATCATGGGCTGCACAGTACAAGAATGTTCGTGGTTTAGAACAGATTGTAGCACTTCATAAGGTACGCACGCATTCTATGATAAATTTCTTCTTCTCCCGATTGAGTTTGTGTGACCTTGGGCACACCGAATCTTGAATCAAGTTTCGAGGTTTTTGGGTGACTTCTAACAGCCGTGCTAGCAACTTCCAAAGCGCAAACAAGCCATTACGCAAGAGAGATCCAAGGTCATCCAGGAGACTGCAAACCCTTTTGATGCGGAGGAGGACAAAGAAGACACGCAATCGCCACAGGCTCCCCCCACCTCTGGGCCTTCACATAGTCGGTCTACTAGTACCTCTGTACCTTCGTTCTTTAGCTCAACATCCTCTACCGTTGGTGGTAAAAAAGATAAAAAGGACAAAAAGAGTGGCAAGAAAAAGACAGTCCCCTTTAGTTTCGATAAAGAGAAGGGAACAATGCAAACATGCATTGCTCAGTCTCAAATTGCGTCAACAAATCTCATGAATGCACTTCGTTCGATCAATCGGGAACAGGAAAGAGTATCTCAGAACCCAACAGCTCTAAAATATTTTGAGGAATGCAAGATTCTCCGTAGAAAGATCTACCGCTATGTAAGCACTCTTATTATCATTGCATTGTGATTCCTCGACTTCTTTCTAGCTATTTCAAGGTAGGCTGATGGGCCTGTTGTACCAAATTCTGGGCCACAATATGCCAAGCGATGGACTTCCAAAGCCTTACTTGATTTCAATAACTGGATCCGAGTGTATCCCGTGTAACGTTTTCCGTGTATTGACAAGTATCCAGATCCTATATATGACCGATATGGCAGATAAGGCAACAGCACAGGGTTGGGTTGGTCCTCTTCTTGAGGCTAACGATAAACTAGTTGATGCTCTCCTGACGTTCGAGAACCTCGACAAGTCTATTGATGCTGACAGCGACTCTGATGACGAGATAGCTGCACAAGCTCATATGTACAAAAGTATGTTGCCTCTTCTTTGTACTCTCATCCTTCGGAGTTAACCTTCGTTTTGTCAAATATACATATAAGCTAAATCAAATTACAGTGTCTGCAGGAAAAGGAAAAGAAAATGACCAGACCCAGCAGCTGGATTTGCTTGAAAGTCTGCAACTCAACTCTACAAAGGTAGAAAAGCCTCCTCAACAGCCACCACGACCTGTTGCACCCCCCATTGAGGTTGTGGCCGATGATGAGGATGAGATTGAAGAAGATGAAAATGATCCGTTCGGCGATAGTCATGCAGTCGAGACTCCGAGCGTTGAGAAAGGTGAGCCCGATTGGGGTACGGGCATGGGAAGGAAATAGATATCTTGGTCTTAAACATACACTTTTGTCCGCAATTCCTTCAACAAATTTGTATTGCTTGATTTAGAGTTAGGATACACCAATGAATATTTCCAGGAAAGGTTTAGCGATGCTAATTGCTCAATTGCAAGCTAGATATCTTTTTGACTGTCTAAAGTTTCTTAGGGGCACACGAATTGAAAAAGTATATTGGAATCCTTAATCCAACAAAAGTTTCTTTTGGTAATTCATAATACACTGATCCCCACTAGCAGCTCTACAGTTTCATATTTGCTACAAGTCTAAATTAATCTTGCGAATGATAGTAATCATTTGGGTAACTATATTTATAACAACCAAAATCCTGATAAATACAAAGGAAGAATGAAAAGGAGTACTTCATTTCTCCTCGTAGTTAGACATTTGTAAAACAGTGCACATTGCATATCTCTTGGATTACAGACCTTACGAATTGTTTCGCGCTACCAAACCATCCCATGATATAATTTGGTTCTAGTGCGTTAAGTAACTTCTACCAGCTTCAGTCTATACAAACTAAAAACTGATCTGTGCATTGATGAACGAGCGTGAATCATTCCAAAGAGCGATGAGATATTATGGTTCTCTATCAAGAGTGCATTGTCATCTGTACTTGAACTTCATTATCTTCCTCCTTCGTACCAAGCCTATCATCTCCTACATTCACAGAAGCAGGGCATTGCAAGTGCTTGGATTCGAGTTGATCATCTAGAATCTGTCAGAGTTCTCCTCACAAACATTGGCTGAGCTGACGCAGCTTAACGCCTGGATTCTGATTTCGAGTTTCTTCCCATCTATTGTGACTTTAATCTCTGTCGTTTATACTTTACGGAGCTAAAGTCGAGACTTGATGAAAACTTTCCATGGCTTAAGAAGTTATATACTCCTGACTTGGGCAATCGGCCTACCAGCTGTTTCAATAGAGAATATAAAAAATCGACCCCATTTCGTAACTATGGGCTGTTCTGCTTCTCATAACACTACATTTAAGTCTGGCCAAGTTTAGTTTCTATTCTGACATATCTAGGCGATCGAGCCTCCAAGCTAAGGCAAGACTCCAAGTCGCTTCCCCTTAAAAGGCGGAGAACCCAGTCAAGAAATGCTCCACTTTAAATGACGACGCCAAGTGCATCCCATAAACTTGATCATCGCATCCCAAGATTCACTTGCATATCCACCACCATCACCTGAGTACATATATTGGGTGTAAGCCTTGATATAACCACAAAAAAAAAGATCGATCCGCACTTCCGGAACACAAAAAAAACCACAAGACAGCAGTTGACAGTAGCTCATATTAACACGAGAAAATATGCGAACGACTGTTCGCTCTTAGGTCCGAAACTTGCAGATCAATCCGACCCTCCGTGCACAACATCAGGCTTTCTGCGCACCTACTGTAGCAAGGGCTTGCCTACTCGAAACCTGGCTCGTTACCAATCATGGCCGCAGACTTTGTCGAATTGGGGATAGAGGGGGTTGATAAACTTGTGGTAAGTACTTCCGTAATTAGTCGACTTATGTCCACTTGAGTATATATCTCCGGCTAACTTAAGAAAAGGACAAACATTTTCACAAAGTGCCGGACAGCGTATTGCACGCGCATACATACAACCCAAAGAATCTGACCAAGGCTGGCCGTCGACGAAACTCAGCCAAAACTCAGCTCAACTCTGAATCCCAGTCAGAACTAGAAGAAGAGCGTCATAAACATCGGCAGAGCCAACATCATAATCCTCGCAGACATCGAACAGAATCAGAAAGCGAAGAAGAGTGGGAGCGCAACAATCCGAGGCGGTATATGCACAATAGCTCTACGTCGCCTTTCAGTCCTTCAATTCCTCCAGCTTCACAATTTCCCGTTCCTCCACAATACAGTCGCGAGCCACCAAGGTTACGCACGCAGTATCTTCCTCAGAACTATATGCATGCGTCGTATGATGGCGGGAGGGACGACGAGAGGTATTTTTCAGATTCAAATCGCGCGCCACGACGACCAAGACCTGTGACTCGTCGAAGTAGCTCCTACCACGGCCCACGTAGACGCTCACTCTCATCCTCTTCGGACTCCGATTCCGGCTCTTCCCGTAGCCTGCATCGACCATCCCACACCCAAATTGTTAAAGGGCAAAGCTCTGCCTCACATAGCGATGTTATCAAAGATCGATCAAAACGGTACGGCCTGAAAGATGAAACTTTGGGTCGGTTTACCAAGTCTCCAGCTGGAGTAACCGGTTCGGTGGTTGGGGGGGCGATAGGCGCATGGGCGGCGGGTCAGGCACAGGTTATGGTAGGCAGAGATCAGAAGAAAGATAAGAAGAGGGATCAGGCAGGTAACAAAGCACTGTCTTTACTGGGTGCTGCGGTGGGGGCTATGGCTGTTAACGTGGCAATGAGTAAATGGGAGGAGGGAAAAAAGAAGGACAATAAGAAGGAAGATAAAGCGTGGGATGAGAAGTGGGGAACCGATGACGAAGATAATGGAAGAAGGAGTGCGGTTGGCCGGAAAGGGAGTAGAGATTCACGGAATAAAGACAATGAAGGAAGTGGAAGGAGAAGAGAGAAAGATTTTGTGGGTGAGCGGGATGGGAGAGGCTACACACCGTATGGGGATCTTCGAGATCGCCACTAATGTTTTATGATTTACGAACGGTTCATGAGGTTGTGTTTTGAAATTTAGCAAGGGACAAGATATTTTGCCAGCAAGCGATGGAGTTCGGGCTTAAATTAGATACTGGAGTCAACAGTAATTTGATCAGCAGGGCAAAGTAGAATTTCTTGCTTCTAAGGATTTATTAAAGGCTCTCCTGCGACTCATACATAGTCTCTTCAACAGCAGCTAGGCAATCTCACAATAATGCTTACCTAATATGTTTAGTTTTCAGTCAGAATTTAGCGAGATTTGAAAAGGGGCAAAAGACTCGCAAAGGCTGGCA
>Ga0247734_1002927_pt1 | contig 10563 bp, 15 predicted proteins | sample UWRJL103311B2_FD_180933 | JGI IMG/M metagenome (GOLD analysis project Ga0247734, IMG submission 180933) | Plant litter microbial communities from Arlington Agricultural Research Station in Wisconsin, United States - UWRJ-L103-311B-2 | ecosystem: Environmental > Terrestrial > Plant litter >... | reverse complement strand
GCATTTCGGCACTCTTCAGAACTCGGTCTTGATTGCTCGTTTACCGATGTTGCAGCGGGACTAGCCGTCATAGCCCCTTGGCGACGGCGGCGGTGGCGCGGAGCCATGCGCGCTTGGTGTCGCCGTTCAGGGCGTCGAAGTGGATCACGCCGGAGACCAGGGCCTTGTCGTAGGGGATCGTGACGACCTCGCGGATAGCGAGGTCGCGGAAGCCGCTGACGATCCGGTCCATGTTGGCGTCCTTGCCGGGGGTGCGCTTGCTGACGATGACCACGGCATTCTGGGCGAGCTTGCGGGAGTGCTCGTCGCGGTTGGTCAAGGCCTCGAGCATGCGCGCCCCGGCTTCGGCGGTGTCTTCCACGTTGGTGCAGGGCACCACGAGTTGCTGAGAGCGCTCGATCATGGCGCGCCAGTTCACGGCGCGCTCGTTGTTGCCTGAGTCCATGACGATCAGCCGGTAGTACTTGGCGGCCACGCGGTGGATGGCGTCGACATCCAAGACTCCGACGGCCCCACCAGCGGCTCCATCTACAAACTCGGAGCCCGCTACTACGACGCACAAGGGCACTTCACGCAGCCTGATCCGATCATGCCTGGCGGTGGGACTTACAACTACGCTGAAGGCGATCCGGTGAACGGCTCGGATCCGTCCGGCTTGTACTCCATTAGTTTCGGCGGAACGATTTGTGTGGGACCGTGCGTCGGGCTGGACGTGTCGTACGACTCTGAGACGAACGAGGGCGGGGTTACGGTGAATGGGGGAGTGGGAGCAGGCATTGACACCCGGTTTGGGCCGCCCACAGCTTCGCTTAACAGCGGCGGCGTGGAGTCGGGGTACAACCCGGCTGATTCCATTTCGTGCAGCGGTGGTCCGCTCTCGATCTCTAGCAAGGGAGACGCAAGTTTGAACTACGCGAAATCTCTTTCACTCAGCTGCACGCAGTTGAGTGGGTACACATTCGGGTTCGGCGGATGATCGCCTCGGAGTACCGTTCAGTCGGGCCGTTTCAGGACGGCAGTACGACGCCCTTGACGTTCGCTGTCTTCGTAATCGTGGGTGCCATCCTGAGTCTTTATCTGTGGCGGCGAGGGAGAAGGTAGGTGCCACACAACCTTCTAGTCGGCGTCGGCTCCTGCCATCGCGAAGTGAAACGCGAAGGTTCATTCCGTTCGGTGACCAAGTCGTCTTGGCTTCGTCAGTTATCCGCTACGGCTAGTCTGCCGTTGCAAACCGTCGAAAGATGACTCGTGGCGGACAACACATCAGCGCGCCAGCCTTGCCCTCCCAAACATGTGAAGGCCTTTGTTGTTGCTTGCGCAGTCGGCTTCATCATTCCGGACGCGACGCTCGTGATCGGTGCTTTGGTCGACCTTAGTGAAGCGGTTACGACTGCGATCTATCTCGGGGGAGTTCTGGTAGTTGCTCTGCTGCTGGTGAGCTGGTTTGTCATGTATCGCGCCGCTCGAAAGGCTCGTTATGACCGTCGCTGATAGCTGAACTCGCTTGATTGACGCTATTGGCCCTGGGACGGGCGACTAGCCCGCCGCCGTTCGATCAGTCGCAGGGCGACCCATCCAACTGGGAAGCCTAGAACGGAACCTGCCGCCCCTTTGGCCCAGTCACCGGCCCGTGTCGAACTGCCTGACGAGACGAAGATGACTGCGACGACCGCACAGCCGAAAGCAATCGCGGGGATCACTCGGACGTAAATTCGTAGCCAGTAATAAAGCATAAGAAGACGTTAGGCCAACGCCACGCAACTGTCCCGCTGGGCCGTGTGTAGGCAGGGCAGTCGCCGGGCCCCCTGGCGCGGCGAATGCGGGACTAGTTGGCGCCGTATTCGGTTACGGAATCGGTGCAGTTGGCACTGGAGCCGGTTACAACATCTTGCAGGACAGGCAATGACTCATTCAGACAACCCTCGCGGCGATCAAAGGTCGCCGATCGTGGGTTTGGCTACGAGGATCGTTTTGCCGAGCCTGTCCATAGCGCTCCTCATTGGGGCCGCCCTACCTGGCATTCCGGCTGTGGTGCGCGTTGTTTTCGCCGCGCTGTGGATACTCGTCATGCTGGTTGCTCTTCGCACGTATCGAGGTGCGTTGCGGAGCCAGGCAAGGGATCAGAATTACGGGAGGCGTTCCCTCGAGACGGCGATGGAGCCAGAGTCTTGGATGCATGACCCATCTAGGCGGTGTCGGCGCCTGCCCCACTTCCACCAATGAGCTTCGGCAACGTCCATGTACTAGAGATGTCGATCTCTTCGGCTTCGACCACTACCTCAGCCCCCGTGCGGCGCGCTGTTAGGACATAGCCTGCGGCCATCGCCCTGCCGTGCCTGACGAGGTTAAGACTCGTGTTCTTGTCTATCGACCCTCCGATCTCGGCGCGTAGCGCCTCGTCAAGTTCAGGGCTCGAGCGTCGAAAGAAGTGCGGGCCGAACTTGGACCGGCTTAACCACCAGGCGATTACCGCGAGAGCAGCGCCATAGATCGCACTTTCAGCCAGGCTCGCACTCGGAATTCCAAGATTGGATGCCAGCGCGCAACTAACGCCCAGAGTCAACGCCAGAAGGCTCGCGGCGGCCCGGTCCAATGCCGTAGCTCGCGACGCGTTGGTTTCCATACGTCTCCACGTTGTTATTGGCACACGTGCAACGCCGTTGCTACTCGCTGCGCGGCCTTCAGGCCGCTCATCGTCCATGGAGTCCAGCGTAGCCAGGATGCCTGATTCTCACGGATCTACAGCCCTTTGGCGACGGCAGCGGTGGCGCGGAGCCAGGCACGCTTGGTGTCTCTGTTGAGGCCGTCGATGTGGATCACGCCGGAGACCAAGGCCTTGTTGTAGGGGATTGTGACGACTTCACGCACGAGAGGGCGGAAGCTCTCGACGAAGCGTTCCATGTTCGGGTCCTCGCCGGGCGTGCGCTTGCTGATGATCGCGACGGCTCCCTGCGCGAGCTTGCGGGAGTGCTCGTCACGGTTCGATAGGGCTTCGAGCATGCGTGCGTCCGCTGGCGTTGGGTCCTCCTGGCGGACGGTCGCCGGGGCGGGAACGGCACCGTCGCCTGGTGCCGCCCGCGTTGCGGGGCATCGGCGCCGTGGTCGACGGGGAACCGGCTATCAGGGAGTCGACGTCGTAATAGGTGCCGTCGGGGTGACGATGAGCACGACGACGTCGCTCAGGAGCCCGGTGCGTGTGTTGGCCAGGCCCCTGAACTGCATGAGCTCGTACTGGGGTCGTGCTGTGGGTGTCCCGGAGCTGGCGTACCTATTGGCTCGGGCGACGAACTGTAGGCAACGGCGGCGCCGGGTACCGCCGCGCACTTCGTTAGTGCATCTCGATCTCGCTGCTCGTTCCGAGCCCGCGGGCATGTGAGCGGGGTATTGATGTTCCCGGAGTCGCAGTCGACCCATGAAACCCAGACGATGTCGCGGGTCTTACCGCGTGTGCGACTGAGGGGTGAACGTTGACGGTAGGTGTGAGGTCCAGCGAGACGAGGCGACGATCTTGGGGTCTTGGTGGCCGTTGGAGAAGAGAAGACGGCCTTGGAGTGTGAAGCTATCCAAAGATCGGGAGGCGATTACGGTGGGTCAGTCAGTCAGGCAGGTCGCTAGACGTCAGGCGCTCGAGGCGCAGGCCAAGCGCCGAGCCGAGCGAGGCGACGCTGAGCGGCGTCGATCAGAACTTGGCGTCAAAGTGGTGGTGGCGCTCGCGGCGCGCGATGACGCGGTGGAGCGACTCGAACGTGAGGCCGGTGTGGCCCTGGCCTCGCTTACGGGCGACGAAGGGCTGACAGTTGCAGAGGCGTGCGAGTGGGCTGGTGACCTGACCGTTGCGGACGTCAAGCGGCTCATCAAGCTCAAGCCGGACGGCAACGAGGGTGCGGAGGTTGCGGGCGGAGGCGCGCGTCATCCCGAAGCGGGCCGCCTCTGACTCGGTCGGGGACGCCGCGCCGCTCAACTTGTAGGTGAAGTCACTGGTCGGCTAGCGGCCGGCCGGGCAACCGTCTGCGATCCCAACGTCACTTCGAGCTGACGGTCGTTGATCTTCGTGCGCATGTTGAACGCTAGAAGCGGTGACCTGGAGGCAACTTCCATCGAGAATTCCGCTCGCCTACGAGGAGCGTCCTCTCTTGGGCGCCGAGACGGAGGGAACGGTGGCTCCAACACATGCAATGCCACCGTCGACCCGCACGGCTAGACGTGCTAGTTGATCGTGCCGGCCAGGTTCCATTTCGCCGCCGCTGGCGTCACGAGCCGGTCGGCTGACCTTCGGAACTCGGAGTTCAGTAACGGGGTCGCGTCTTGACGCCGCAATAGCCGGTGCGACGGCAGCGACCGGAGCGAGCCCGACAGCCACGATGTCTACCGCCGCGAACAGAGCGTCCCTAGGAAATGGGTCTCCGGAGATGCCGATTGCGGTGGTGGAGATGGTGGTGCCGCTCCTGGCGAAGCAGAGGCGTCACCAGGCATGCCGCGACTGGTGACGTGGGGGTGGTCGAGCTGATAGATCGTGCGCATTGGGACTGGCTCGATGTCGTCGAACGCGGTGGTTCTGACGTCGAAGCTGCGGCCGATTCTGGTTGCCTGCTCGGTGTCCTGGAGCGAGTTGATTCGTGAGAGGACGTCGGTCGTCACGCCAGCGTCAGGTTCGGCCCGAAGGATGGTGGACCGAGTTCCGGCGGCATCGATCTTCTCCAGCACCCGCCGCTGCGTCGCCTCGGTGCGGCCGATCGTCGGCAGCGGGCGGGGTGGTGCTCATCGCGGCAACCATGAGGGTGGAGAGACGGACGACAGCGGCTGCGAACGGACGGAGGCGAGCGATTCAGCCAGAACCTCCCGGGTGGATGGCTTGATTTTCCGTACAGACGCTGCGAGCCGCCGATGGTGGTGGCACATAGTCATCCGAGCTGCTGGGGTTGCAAACAGCCCGTTGAGCAATTCCCGCAGGCGATCTGCCCCCGGCCGATGGCCCGGCTAGGCCACTGCCGCGCTGGCGACCTAGGCAAGTGTTCACTGAGCTGTGAAGGTTCCCTGCAGTCGACCCGCCATGTACGGCGTCTCGCGCGCAGCGCGCCCGTCGGCGAGTTCAGCGTGCCGGCGGGGGAGCGACGGCCGACGGCGACATGGGGACAGGACGCCGGCGTTCGATCGTCGGCTGCGCTCCTGCCCCTGTTGCCGGCGCAGTTATGGTGGTCGAGCGATACAGCGCGTCCAGCCCTGCCGATCGGTTCATGGCTTCGTCGGCGTCGAGGAGGACGCGCAGAGTTGGCCCGTCCAGGAGTTGGCGCACGTCGGAGTTCAACGGCAGAGTCAGACGGCGTTGAATGGCCACGGGATCGACGGGCGTGTGGTCGTGCCCGGGGTTGTGCTCGGTCATTACCCGTGAGATTGCCTTGGCCGGGGCACGGAGCTCCCCGCTGGAGATCGTCTCGCGGACGGCCGCCGAGATGGTCACGGCTGACGCCAGGTGCCCGGTCAGGCCGAACAACAGTTGCGGGTGATCGTCCAGGTCAGCTGCGGCCGCTGCGACGCTGAACTGCTCCTGGAGGTTCCGGCCGGCTTGGATCAGACCCATCGGGACGGGGACGTTGCTGAACGAGAGCTCGGCCGAGACGTCTCTCAGGCGCGCCCATGAGGCCGAAGAGTCGCTCAGGACCGGACTCAGCCGGTCAGCGGTCACCTGGTCGATGATGCCGCTGTCGGCCGCCTGCGAGACGAACCGCTCGAGGCCTTTGACGGATTCGGCCTCGAGGTGAGACAGCACGTGCAGCACCGCGGTCGACCGGTCGTCCATCAGCGCTCGGTGAGCCTGGACGTCCCATGCCGCGATCGCATCCCTGAACTGGCTCGCCCGCGGTGACATCGCAGGCATGATCCCGCTGTTGGCGTGCAACGACTCGGCTGCCAGCTGCTCGAGGGCGTTGAACCGCCGCGCGACGTCCTTGACGGCCGGCAGCTGCTCGCTCTTCTGGAGTTCGGAGAGGCCGGGATCTGTGCGCAGATCGAAGGCGCGGTCGCGCACGACCCTGCCCAACAGCTGCGAGGTCGACCACAAGGTGCTGAGAATCAGACGGACGGCTTCGTTCCGATCCGCCGGCTCACCAGCGTGGCTGACTTCCGTGCTTCGTTGCAGGGCAGCTGTCACCTGCTGCAGGGACGCGTCCAACGGGCCACTTCGCGCAGGCCAGACACGTCTCTCCGCGAGAGCCGCCATGGCGCGGGCGTCAACGGTGATGCGGTCGATTGGCCCAGGCGGGCCACTGGCGCCGGAACCGTCGAATTGTTCGTAGGCATCATAGGCGGCCTCGACCAGGTGTGGCCAGGTGCGAAGGAGGGCGGCCGCGTCGGCCTCGTTGGTGTGGTGCGCACGCAGCGCGAGACGTAGCGCGAGCTGCAGCTGCTCAGCGGGCGTGGACATGTGTGGTCACCTCCCCGCAGATGGCACCGACCTCGGCGACGAACTCCAGCACCTCGAAGTCCTCCAGGCCAGTGAGCTCGTCAACAAGTTGCGAATGGGCGGCGCGAAGCAGGTGATCGAGGTCGCCAGAGCGATCGGGGTTGGCGGCCGGCCGGTCGGCGATGTCGACCAGGTGGCGGCCCCGATGCGAGGCCAGGAGGACGAGACCTTCGAAGCGAAGGTGCGCGTACTCGTCGACGTCAGCCCGTCGCGGTCGACGGAGCGCGTCGCTCACGAGCTCGAGAAGGCCGAGGGCGTGAACCACGGCGCGCGCGAGCTCGGCCGAGGGGGCGGGTGCTGAGGTGTTCATGATGTGCTCCTTCAGGTCTGGTGGGGTTCCCACCAGTTAGTCGGTCTCGCCGTCGCCGTCGCCAGCCCTGATGGGCCACGTGTGGACAGCCGCGGCACGGAGGTCAGCCTGTGGAAGCGGTTCTGTCAGTGCACGGCGGAAGACTCCATACCCCACAGGGCTCAGGCGCAGGGACCGAGAGGCCAGCTGGCCACAACACAAGCCAAAAACCATATGGAATCCACGGAGGTGGACCATGAGACCGAACACCCCGACCCTTGGTGCGGCGCCCACGCCTGCCCCACCTCGTCGTCGCGCAAGCCGACGTCGGACCGCTCTTCGCCTCGCCCATGTTGCGCCGCCCGTGCTGGTCAGCACCGTCATCGTCGTAGCGGTCTCGGTGCTGCTTCCTGACTGGGCAGGCAGCTGCGTCTTCTACGGCGGCCTGGCCGTAGCCATCCTGCTGGGAACGGGGCGCGCCGAGGGTGCCGCCGTCCGGATGCTCTTCGGTGCACGCAAGATGACCCGGTCGGAGGACGTCGGACTGAGCGCCGTGGTGACCCAGCTGTGCCACCTGCAGCTCGGCCCGCCCTTGGTCGACCTGTGCGTGGGCCGGCGACATGGTGGCCCGCACGCTGTTGCTCGGGGCAGTAGGTCCGTCGTCATATCGGCCCAGTTCGCCGCCGCGATTCAGACAGGACGGATCGCGGAGGACGAGGCGTTGGCTGTGCTGGCGCACGCCGGTGCCGTGGCTCGTTCCGGTCTCGTACGGCTGGATCCGCTGATCGCGCTCTGGACGCTGCCATGGCGCGTGCTGGCCACGGCCGTTTGCCCTGTGCGGGGCCTCATCGGGTTCGCGTGGAGGATCCGCTCGGTCGTCATCGGCACCGCGATCTGGCAGAGCCTGACCGACCCGCCGGCCGGCGACGTTGTCGAGGGTGTGGCGATCGCCGCGGTCCTGGCCGTCGCGCTGGCGCTGACGTACACCTGGCCCAGGATGACCCGCGGGTGCGACCAGGCGCTCGATCGGGAAGGTGATCAGGCGCTCACCGACCGAGACTTGGGCCGGCCAATGGCGACGTTCCTGCGTCGTCTTCCACAGACACCGAGCGTGATCGAACGAACGCAGGCGCTCGATCCGCCGGTTCGTCCTCGGCCAGCTCTGCGCGTCGTGGGTTCGTAGTTTGCGTCCTGCGTAGGCGCGCCCGCGGAAAGCTTCTGGACGGTGTCCTCTCATCGGATGTGGCCGGGCTCTAGGGAGTAACGACCCTAGAAGAGGTAGAGCGGTGGTTGACATCGATGTTGCTTTGGTCAGACTTCGCCTGGCCTCCGACCAGTCCAAATCGATGCAGTGGGGGCTCCGTCATCGGCAGGACGACCTACTTGATCTGGAAGAGGACGTCCGTTTGGTCGCTTCCGGGCGCACGACCGGTCGAGTCGTCATCGACGAGGCTGAGGACATCAGGCGCTCCGTGGCCGTCTACACGACAGACCATCTCCTCGAAATCAGTGTCGCGATCGACCGGGCTAGTCTCACGCTCGCCGTGGCGACGTCGGACGGCGACGTTCCGCCCGACCTCGCCGTCAGACTCGAACGGCTCATTGGCAACGCCACGCGCGAGACCCTTCGCGCCATCGGCCATCTCGAGGGGGTCGTCAACGCTCTCCGCCGTATATCCCAGGCAGTGCCTGGCGAAGAGGACCTGGCCAGGACCGCCCAGGTCAGCATCGACTCTGCAGCGGCTCAGCTCGACAGTGCACGTCGCGCCACCTTCTGCATCGGCGAGCACCTCCCCGTCGTTGAGCGCGAGCTGAAGGAGATCTCCGTTCCAGGGGATCAGGCGACTGCCAACACACCGCCCAGAATGGTCCCACCCGCGCCGCGAAGCATCGGACAGGCGGCCGACCGACCTCGACCGCCTGATCCCAGCTCTCGAAGCGCTGCCGGCGTCGCACCACGAAGCTAAACGACGAAGCCAGTCGGTGTCAGGCGGTGCTTCCCGGAGCGGTTCCCAGGAGTTCCTGGGCGGATTGGCGCCTCGTGCCGAGAACGGCACCGATCTTCGGCCACGACTCACCGAGGGTGCGAGCGGTGATGCGTCGGCGTCAACGGCGGCACCGACGACCGTGCACCCTCAGTAAGGACAACCTTCAAACAACTCTCGTACGGACGGGTCGTCATTGACCCGGCCCATATCCGCAGGGTGTCGAGTGGTCCGGCGGAGAGAAGGAGCCCGTCAGGCAGGGTCAACTGGCGCCGTGACCCGATGCCGTGCACGCCGGGCGTTGGCGACGACCTCCAGCTGCTTGAACCGGTAGACGCGGTGGCCACCGGCGGTGTGATGAACGGGAATCCTTTCTTCTTTTGCGAGCTGAGACACGCGAGCGTGGCTGACTCCTAGGATCAGTGCGGCTTGTCGCCCGTTGACCCACGGGTTGTCGATGAACTCCTCAACGTCGGCGCGCGAATAGCTCGGGTATCCGTCCCGGCGAGCAAGGAGACCTTCGCGACGAAGGCGAACGACCCGGCTTTCGGTCAGCCTTAGCAGCTCGGCCGCCTCGGTCAAGGTGATCGCGTCAGCGTCGCGTGGCTTGCGGGGTGTCACCTGCTGAGCATGACACCGACCACGGGTCCGTGAAGATTATCGACACGGGAGAATCAGAGCACGAGACGTCCGTAGCTGGTCCGGGCAGCGCTTACCAGAGATTCCCGCACATCGGATTGCGCTTCCTGATCATCCGTTACGTGAAGGCTCTTCCGAGGAAATCGATGTCGGCGCCCCGTGCTGCGCGTTGGTAAGTATCGGTCCACGATCGTCGACCTCCGGGGAGTTGTCGATACGTCGTCTAACGCTCACGAGGCGTGACTTTCGGTGCGGTTGTCGTCGGACCTTCGCGCAGCATCGTGGTGCTGTAGACGATGCCGTCCGGGCTCTTGTATCTGCTCTCAAGGAGACGCCCGGTCTCTGGCGAGACGATGTAGGTGCTGGTGCCGTCGGTGAGGGCCCAACCATGGCGGCCCATGGCATCCGCCATCCTTCCGACCAGAGATACCCCATCGAGGTCGGCGGCCGCCAACCACAACGCACGACGGACCTTGCGAGGTGCTGGTGAGGTTGAAAGTAGCTCGAAGACGGTCTTGAACGCGACCCGATCGGCGTCGGCTCGACCGGAGGAACCTCGTAGAAGGCTGAGCATAGAAGCCTTATCGGTCGGCAGCTCGAATAAGGCATCCCACGTCAGAATGCGACCCAAGGTGCCGAATGCGGCTGGACCACCGATGTGTGCCCCCTCGCGACGGTCGCGCGAGTCCTGTATGTACACGCCTGCATCTCGGCTCGACCACACCGTTCGAGACACGGACGGGCCGCCGGGGAAATGGTCAACTGACTCGACGCGCCAGAACGCGTTGGAGTGCTGCGGGATGTCCTGCGGGCCCAACGCGGCAGCAGTTGCAGTCAGGACTTCCGATGCGTTCTTGTAGTCCACGTCCACCACAGGTGGCGAGGTAGGCGAGGCCGTGGCGGTCGTCGAAGGTGGGCCGAGGTCGGGCGAGGTCGCCATAGTTGAGGGCGGGCCATCGCTGCCACGGGGGATGACAAGAAGCGCAGTCCCGCAAGCGGCCGTCGCAACAATTGCGCCGGCGAGGCGCCGCCGCCTGGCGCGCCGCTTGGCCATCTTCCGGATGCGAGCAACGCTTGAGTGCACGTCAGCTAGGACGACTTGCTGGGTCGTAGCGATCGTTTCGTCGGAGGCGCTCGGCACATCGCGGGTCTCGGTGAGCAGGTCGTCAATCGTCATGGGGACGTCCCTA
>Ga0247734_1002926_pt1 | contig 10565 bp, 10 predicted proteins | sample UWRJL103311B2_FD_180933 | JGI IMG/M metagenome (GOLD analysis project Ga0247734, IMG submission 180933) | Plant litter microbial communities from Arlington Agricultural Research Station in Wisconsin, United States - UWRJ-L103-311B-2 | ecosystem: Environmental > Terrestrial > Plant litter >... | reverse complement strand
CCGCCTACCCGAGCGTGGAGATGAAGGGCAGCTACGGCACCTTCGACACCTACCTCCTGCGCGGCCTCGTCCAGACCGGCGCGATCGACAAGCTGGGCGGCACCGAAACGGTGTTCTCGGCCCAGTACACCAAGACCGACGGCGCGCTGACTTACAGCGGCTACAACCAGAAGAACCTCTTCGGCAAGTCGTCGTCCCGGTCGGCCTCGACGTCAAGGTGACGCTGCTGTCGACCTACAACAAGAACCACTTCAGCCAGCCCGACAGCGACCGTTCGACGCTGGCGCAGGTGAGCCTCTACGGTCGTAACTACAGCCTGAACGACGTCTCCAACAGCCAGAGCTATTGAAAATACAACTCGACCTCGAAGACGACGCACTTCGAGATCGTCAAGGTCGAAGCCAATTTCGCGCCGGACTCCACGTTCACCACCAGCGCCTACACCTATTCGTACGATAACGAGACGCCGTCGGGCAACATTGCGACGAACCTCGTCGGCGTGCCGAACAGCCAGTTGAACCTCGCCAACCAGGTGGTCCTGACCGCCGGCGGCAGCAAGGTCACCGGAGTTCCCGGCTACACCAAGGCGAACACGTACCGGGTCTGGGGCGACATCGCCAAGATCAAGCAGGACTTCGGCTTCGGCGCGCTGACCGCCGGCTTGTGGCTTGAGCACAATGACACGTACCGCCAGCAGACCGACGTCGACTTGCTCACCGGCGGCTACAACTACACCGAAAAGGCCGTGACCAACCCGACGACCGGCGCAAAGACGCCGCAGTACGTCAAGTTCGACCAGAATTCCTCGGGCGAGCAGGCCGAAGAGTTCGTCGAACTGGAACTGCGCCCGCTGCCCGGCCTGACGATCACCCCCGTCTTCAAGCACGTCGACTTCATGCGCAAGATCGACGCGCTCTAAAACCAGAAGATGCGCTATGCGCAGACCCCGAGCCAGACCGACAGCAAGAACCTGACATACGCCACGATCAACTAGGGGGTCCTGTCGAACTTGTCGGTCTATGGCCAGTATGCGCAAGGTTTCCTGCCGCCGGGCCTGAGCACGCTATACATCGCGCGCGCCGATCTATCGACGGTGGCGCCGCAGACTTCGACCGACTACTAGGCCGGCTTCGTCTACCACGGCTCGCGCCTGGGCCTTGATTTCGATGGCTACTACATCGACTTCAACAACAAGCTCGGCACGCGCACCGTGTCCGACGGCACCAGCGGCACGACGACGGCGTACTACAATCAGGGCGGCGTGATCTACAAGTCTGGCTCGATCCGCTTCTCGCTCGTCGACAAGTGGACCGGCGTGCAATACGCGATAGACGAAACGAGCCTGGGCGGCGGCATCAACCAGCTCAACCGCAAGGTCCGCATCGCGCCGTACAACACCGCCATTCTCGCCGCGAGCTATGAATGGCACAACTTGCGCTTCGGCCTGACCGTGATCGACCTGTTCAACTCCACCAAGTACACCGACATCAGCCTTTCGGGCACCGGGCCGACGACCACGACGCTGAACACGACGTCGGACCAGGTCTACTTCCAGCTCGAACGCCAGGTGATGGGCGACATCACGGTGCGTTTCTGATGCGCCGGGCCGCATTCATCGCCCTGGCGGCAGTCGCCCTCGTCGCCGCCAAGGACGGACCCAAGGCTCCGCTGCTGCTGAAGCCCGACGCGGTCGATCCGGCGCTGGTCCTGCCGCCGCCACCGGCCAAGGACAGTGCGCTCGGCCGCGCCGAGCGTCGACGAAACCCAAACCCCGGCCGAGGCCGAGGACGCCGCGGCGCAAGGCAAGATCAAGGACGCCGCCATCTTCCCCGCGGCGATGGGCCCCGGCTTCGCGCTGGATCGCCTACCCGCGACCCGCGCGCTGTTCGATACCGTGCGGGCCGAGGAAAAGGCGGTCGTCGCGCGTGGGAAGGACCATTTCCACCGCGGCCGGCCGTGGATCACCGACCCCACGCTGAATCCGTGCGGAGACCCGGAAAAGCCCGACTACGGCTATCTCAGCGGACATGCCACGATGGCCTTTTCAATGGCGTCGATCCTGGCCCGGCTGGCTCCGGCCAAGGCCCCGGCGATCATGTTCCGGGCCGCGGACTATGCCCATTCGCGCGTGGTCTGCGAACGCCACTTCCCCTCGGACGTTGTCGCCGGCCAGACTTACGGCATGATCATCGGCGAACGACTGATGGAAACACCCGCCTTCCGTACCCGCTTCGAAGCCGCCGCCAAGGAACTCAAGGCCGCCGGCTTGTAAGCTGAGCCCGCAAAGAAAAAGGCCGACCCCGAGAGGTCGGCCTGAAAGGTTTGGGAGAGGATGCCTGATAGGCAACGATTGCATCGCGATTCCGGCCGCTGCGCGCAACATCAGATTTTGATGGTCTGCGTGCGAAAAAACAGAACGCCCTCCATTTCGCCCGATGCCACACGGCATCGGGCGTCGCATTTCGCGCAAGGTCCTGCCGTTCCGCAGCGGCATTTCCAAAACCATGAATCGATCCCACGCAACGGCCGATGCGATCGTGGCTAAACTGAACTGTAAGGATAAGGTCCATCCGGACCGACACTCGCAGCCCTCTGTGGAGGGGCACATGGCGGAGACGCCGGGATTCGAACCCGGGGTGCCCCCTTAAGGGCACGACGGTTTAGCAAACCGCTGGTTTCAGCCACTCACCCACGTCTCCGGATGCGGCGTCGTGCGGTGCCTATAGCGAGAGGGTTCGGGGGCGGCAAGGGGGGGAAACGTGCTCAATGCACGGATGTGGAAAAAAGGTTGGAGTGCCCCGTTCGCCGATTCGGCCTGCCGCAAAAGCGACTCGGATCGTCGTCCGTTCTCCGCCCGTTCATTGCCAAGCAAGGCGTAGTGGATTCTTGTGGTATGGCACCATTTCGGCCGCATCGGGCGAGGGTGGGGGAAAGAGCCGGCGGATCGCGCCGGCTCCGCTCGACAGTAATGCCAGGAGGGTCATCTCATGCAGAACCGCAAGCTAACCGTGGACACGTGCGCGAAGGCGGGGCGCCGGCGTGCATTCTTGTCCGTGGCGGCGGCGCTGCTCTCGATTGCGCCGCTGACGCCCGCGATGGCGCAAGTCACCACCGTCGATCCCGACGCGGCAATCGATGCCGATCTCAACCAGGGCAAGTCCTATTCGCAGGCGCCGTCGTCGGCGCCGGGCAACGGCACCCCGGTCGAGGCGCCGCCCGCCACCGAGTGGACGCCGCAGCCCGGCCCCGCCGCACCGCCGCCGGCTTCGGGCACGCCGCCGGCCGTCGCCGCTGGCGACAGCAGCACGACCTATCGCGAGGACGACCTGATCGGGGCGGCCGAGGGCGTGTTCGGCAAAGGCGCGAAAGGCCTGGCCGACGTCATCAAGGACCTGCTCGCCAAGCAGGGCCAGCCCAACGCCTATATCGTCGGGCGCGAGGCGGGCGGCGCGATCGCCGTCGGCCTGCGTTACGGTTCGGGCACGCTGCACCACAAGGTCGAGGGCGAGCGTCCGGTCTACTGGACCGGCCCGTCGATCGGGTTCGATGCGGGCGCCAATGCCGGCAGCGCTTTCGTGCTGGTCTACAACCTCTACGATTCGCAGGAACTGTTCCACCGCTTCGCCGCGGGCGAGGGGCAGGCCTATCTCGTGGGCGGGTTCACCGTCAGCTACCTGCGGCGCGGCAACACCGTGCTGATCCCGGTCCGCGCCGGCGCCGGCCTGCGGCTGGGCGCCAACATCGGCTATATGAAGTTCTCCGAAAAGCAGCGCTGGCTGCCGTTCTGACCGTCGTTCGCGCCCGTCTCGCAAGGGGCGGGCGCAACGAAATTGCGTATCCTCTCAATTCGCGCCACTCCGCGGTTGCACTGCCAACCCAGCGGGGGTAATGGCCGCCCGCCATGCTCAACGACCTCAAGCAACAGCCCGCCGACGCGCTTCTCGCGCTCATCAAGCTCCACAACAGCGATCCGCGCGTCGACAAGATCGACCTCGGCGTCGGCGTCTATCGGACCGGGCAGGGCGACACGCCCGTGTTCGGCGCGATCAAGGCGGCCGAAGCCAAGCTCGTCGCCGAGCAGGACTCCAAGGCCTACCTCGGTCCCGAAGGCGACATGGGCTTCGTCGAGAAGCTGATGCCTTACATCTTCGGCAAGGACGCCCCCGACATGGGCGGCCGCATCGAGGGCATGCAGACCCCCGGCGGCACCGGCTCGCTGCGCCTCGCGCTCGCGATGGTGAAGCGTGCGGGTTACAACCGCGTCATCGTCGGCAAGCCCAGCTGGCCGAACCACAACCAGATCTGCGCCGACCTCGGCCTCGACGTCCTCGAATTCAACCACGCCACCGCCGACGGCCAGCCCGACATGGACGCGCTGCGCGCCGCCCTGGCAGGTGCCGGTGACGACGACGCCATCCTGCTCCACGGCTGCTGCCACAACCCCACCGGCATCGACTATACCAATGCCGACTGGGACGAGATCGCCGGCCTGCTGGCGGACGGCAAGGTGCTGCCGATCATCGACCTCGCCTACCAGGGCCTTGGCCTCGGCATGGAAGAGGATGCATACGGCCTGCGCCGCGTGCTGGTGGCGGTGCCCGAAGCGCTGGTGTCGTATTCGTGCGACAAGAACTTCGGTCTCTATCGCGACCGCGTCGGTGCGCTTTACGCGCTCGTCGCCGATCCGGCCGACCTTACCAAGGTGATGTCGAACGGCCATGGCCTCGCGCGCGCCAACTGGTCGCAGCCGCCAGACCACGGCGCCGCCGCCGTGCGCCTCGTGCTCGAAGACGAAACCCTGACCGCGCAGTGGCTCGACGAGCTCGACCAGATGCGCGACCGCATGCGCCAGGTCCGCGCGCGCCTTGCCGCCGCGGGCAAGACCGGCGGTGTCGACCTGACGCCGGTGGGCGGGCAGAACGGCCTGTTCTCGATCATCCCGTTCACCCCCGAGCAGGTCAAGGCGATGCGCGCCGACCATGGCATCTACTTCGCCGCCTCGGGCCGCATCAACGTCGCGGGCCTGACGATGGGCAACATCGAGCAGTTCATCGCCGCCGTGGCGAGCGTGACTGCGCCCGTGGCCGCCTGACATGAACCGTCAGCCGGTTCTCCAAGGGGACCGGCTGACGCTCCGGCCCCTGCGCCCCGACGATCGGGACGCGCTTTACGCGGTCGCCCGCGATCCGCAGATCTGGGCGGTGCATCCCGCGCACGACCGCTGGCGCGAGCCGGTGTTCGAGCAGTTCTTCGCCGAGCGGCTGGCCAATGGCGGCGCGTTGGCGATCGTCCTCGACGCCACGGGCGAGATCATCGGGTCCAGCTGCTACGGCCTGCCCGATCCGGCGCGGCCGGACGCTATCGAGATCGGCTGGTCGTTCCTCGCTCGCACATACTGGGGCGGCGGCTACAATGCCGAGTTCAAGCGGCTGATGCTTGCACATGCGCTCCAGTGGGTCGAGCGCGTGACGTTCCAGGTCGGAGAGGACAACGTGGTCTCGCGCAAGGCGATGGCGAACATCGGCGGCGTGCTGACAGATGAGCAGCTGATCCACGAACGCGGGGGCGCGACGGTGCGCCACGTGATCTTCGAAATCACTCGCGAGAGCTTCGCCGCAGGGCCGCTGGCGCGTTGATGCGAAATTACCCGGCTTCCCGTTCGGAGCCGGCACGCTGTCTCCGCGTTGTGCGGGCATGACCACGCCCGATCGCAATTCAGAAAAGCAGGCCGCCGCCGAGGCGGCCGTCGCCGAAATCCGCGAGGGCATGCTGGTGGGCCTCGGCACCGGCAGCACCGTCGCCTTCGCGATCGCCGCGCTGGGTCGGCGCTGCCGCGAAGGGCTGACGGTCACGGCGGTGGCCACTTCGCTGCGCACTGAGCAGGCGGCGCGGGCCGAGGGCATCACGGTGCTCGACTTTGCCGAGGTCTCGGCGATCGACCTCGCCATCGACGGCATCGACGCGATCGATCCGATGCTGCGCGCGATCAAGGGCGCGGGCGGCGCGATGCTGCGCGAGAAGATCGTCGCCCAATCCGCCACCCGCATGATCGCGATCTGCGACGGCGGCAAGCCCGCAGCCGACCTCTCGAGCGTCGCGCTGCCGGTGGAGGTCCTGCCGTTCGCGCAGGCCTTCGTCGCCGCCCGGATCGTCGCGCTCGGCGGCGAGCCCCGGCTGCGCACGCGGGCCGAAGGCGGCGTGTACCTCACCGACCAAGGTAACGCGGTGTTCGACGTGACACCGCCGCCCGACATCGCCGCCTTCGCACTCGCCCTGCAAGGCGTGCCCGGCATGATGGGCCACGGTTATTTCCCGGACGAGATCGACGCCCTCTACGTCGGCCGGGGCGCCCTGGTAGAAAAGTCCGAGCGGCCGCACTGACGAGTCAAAGCTGAGCAGGCGAGCTTCAAAATCGCCCGCCGCGCCCACCCCATTAAAAATTCAGCAACATTTACACCGCAGCGCAACACAACCCGCGCATGTGCGTTCATACGGTGCGCACTCGAGCACGAGACCGCGATCGCCCGTCGGTCGCGCTGCAAACTCCCGATGCGCCTTTCGCTTCACCGCCAAAGGTCGTTTTCAAAAGCCCCATGTCCGCCACACCCATGCACGTTCCGATCCCGCCTCCCGGCAGGGCTTCTCGGCACGGCTTTGGCATGTGCGCGGGAGCACGGCGACGGATGACGCTTCCGGCACCAGACTTGACCAGTCCCGCGAGCTGACAGGAGATACTCATGGCCAGCACCGATCAGCACCTCGAATCCCCCGCATCCTCCAAGGGCTCAGGCCCAGGTTCAGGCGGGGGCTCCAGCCCCGGCGGCATGGACCCCAAGGCCGAGAAGCTGGCGATAGACACGATCCGCACCCTGGCCATGGACGCCGTGCAAAAGGCGAATTCGGGACACCCCGGCACGCCGATGGCGCTGGCGCCGGTCGCTTACACCTTGTGGCGGGATTACCTGCGGTACGATCCGACGACGCCCGACTGGCCCAACCGCGACCGCTTCGTGCTGTCGATCGGCCACGCCTCGATGCTGCTCTACGCGCTGCTGCACCTCGCAGGCGTGGAGGAGATCGACGCGGACGGGAACAAGACCGGCAAGCCCGCCGTAAGCCTCGACGACATCAAGCAGTTCCGCCAGCTTAGCTCGAAGACGCCGGGCCACCCCGAATACCGCATGACCACTGGCGTCGAGACCACCACCGGCCCGCTCGGCCAGGGCGTCGCCAACGCGGTGGGTATGGCGATCGCCGAAAAGGCGCTGGCCGAACGCTTCAACCGCCCCGGCTTCACGCTGTTCGACCATGACGTCTACGCGCTGTGCGGCGATGGCGACATGATGGAGGGCATCTCGGGCGAGGCGGCCTCGCTCGCCGGGCACTTGCGCCTGGCGAACATGTGCTGGATCTACGACAGCAACAGTATCTCGATCGAGGGCTCGACGCAGATCGCCTTCACCGAGGACGTCGGCAAGCGCTTCGAAGCGTACGGCTGGAACGTCCTGCACGTTGCGGACGCCAACGACACGGCCGCCGTCGCTCAGGCGCTCGAAACCTTCCGCGCCACCACCGACCGGCCGACGTTCATCATCGTCCACTCGGTTATCGGCTACGGCTCGCCGCGCGCGGGCAGCGAGAAGGCGCACGGCGAGGCGCTGGGCGAGGAGAACGTGCGGCTCACCAAGCAGGCTTACGGTTGGCCTGAGGACGCCTCGTTTCTGGTGCCCGATGGCGTGGCGCAAGGGCTGAACGCGGCGATGGCGGCCAACGGCGGCACCGCGCGCGCGGACTGGGAGGCGCTATTCGAGCGCTATCGCGGAGCATTCCCCGAACTCGCCGCCGAGTTGGACGACTTGCGTTCGGGCAAGGCCGCAGGCGGCTGGGACCAGGACATTCCGGTGTTCGAGACCGACGCCAAGGGCATCGCCTCGCGCGATTCGGGCGGCAAGGTGCTCAACGCCATCGCCCAGCACGCGCCGTTGCTGATGGGCGGGGCGGCCGACCTTGCGCCCTCGACCAAGACCAACCTGACGTTCCAGGGCGCCGGCACGTTCGAGGCGGAGACGCCGGGCGGGCGCAACATGCACTTCGGTGTGCGTGAACACGCGATGGGCGCGATCGCCAACGGCATGGCACTGTCGTACCTGCGGTCGTATACCGGCACGTTCCTCGTATTCGCGGACTACATGCGCACCCCGATCCGGCTCGCCGCGATCATGGAACTGCCGACGATCTTCGTGTTCACCCACGATTCGATCGGCGTCGGCGAGGATGGCCCCACCCACCAACCGATCGAGCACCTCGCCACGCTGCGCGCGATACCGGGGCTCAACACGATCCGCCCCGGCGACGCCAATGAAGTGGCCGAGGCGTGGAAGGTGGCGATGGAATCCAGCCACGAGCCGACCGTGCTGGTGTTCTCCCGCCAGGCTCTGCCGACGCTGGACCGCACCAAGCTCGCGCCCGCCGCAGGATTGCGGCGCGGGGCCTACGTGCTCGCCGATGCGGCGGACGGTGATCCCGAGATCATCCTGATCGCCACGGGCAGCGAACTGTCGCTGGCGCTTGAGGCTCACGAACGGCTGGCGGCGGACGGGGTGCGCTCGCGCGTCGTCTCGATGCCGAGCTGGCATGCCTTCGAGCAGCAGGACGCAGGCTACCGCGAAAGCGTGTTCCCGCGTTCGGTGCGCGCGCGCCTCGCCATCGAGCAGGCCGGATCGCTCGGGTGGGATCGCTACGTCGGGTTCGACGGGGCGACGATCACGATGTCGACCTTCGGCGCCTCCGCGCCGCTCGCCAAGCTCCAGGAAAAGTTCGGGTTCACGGTCGACAACGCCGTGAAAGTCGCCCGCGAACTCATCGGAAAGACCGCGTCATGACCAGCCGCCTCCAAGACCTGAACGCCGCCGGACAAGCCGTGTGGCTCGATTTCATCGACCGCGATTTCCTCGCCAGCGGGGGCCTGTCCAAGCTGATCGACGCCGATGCGCTGACGGGCGTCACCTCCAACCCCTCGATCTTCGAGAAGGCGCTGGCCGGTCGCCCGGTCGACGACGGCGACGACACCACGAGCGCGATCTACGAGCGCGAGGCGATCGCCGACATCCGCAGCGCCGCTGACCTGCTGCGCCCGGTCTACGACCGTCTCGACGCGCGCGACGGCTACGTCAGCCTCGAAGTCTCGCCTTATGCGGCGAACGACACCGAAGTGACGATTTCCGAGGCGCGGCGGCTGTGGGCGCTGGTCGACCGGCCGAACCTGATGGTCAAGGTGCCCGGCACGCCTGCCGGGGTTCCCGCGATCCGGCAGTTGATCGAGGACGGCATCAACATCAACGTGACGCTGCTGTTCGCGATCGAGGCTTACGAGAAGGTCGCCGAGGCGTATCTCGCCGGGCTGGAAGCGCGCGTCGCCAAGGGCGAGCCGATCGACCGCATCGCCAGCGTCGCCAGCTTCTTCGTCAGCCGCATAGACACGCAGATCGACAAGGCGATCGACGCGCGGGTGGAGCAGGGCGATGCCGAGGCCGACCGGCTCAAGGCATTGCGCGGCAAAGTGGCGATCGCCAACGCCAAGCTGGCGTACCAGAGCTTCGTCGCCACCAGCGCCTCGTCGCGTTGGCAGGCGCTGGCCGAGGAAGGCGCCAAGCCGCAGCGGCTGCTCTGGGCCTCGACCGGCACCAAGGACGCGGCTTATCCCGACACGCTCTACATCGACAGCCTGATCGGGCCGGACACGGTCAACACGATGCCGCCCAAGACGATGGACGGCTTTCGCGATCACGGCACCACCGCGCAGACGCTGACCGCCGATGTCGACGCGGCGACGCACGTGCTGGCTGAGGCGGATGCGCTCGGGCTCGACCTGCCGGGCGTCACCGAACACCTGCTGACCGAGGGGCTCGCCTCGTTCGCGGAGTCGTTCGACAAGATCATGGACAGCGTGGCCACGGGCCGCACAAAATGGGCGGGCGACAAGCTCAATGGCATGACCGCAAAGCTGCCCGAAGCGCTGTCGAAGGCCGTCGAAGACCGGCTCGAAGCGGCGCGCAAGGCAGGCTGGGTGCGGGGGCTCTGGGCGGGCGATGCCTCGATCTGGACCGATGGGGACGAAGCGAAGTGGCTCGGCTGGCTGCCCGCCGGTGAAGGCAAGCAAGTCGATTTCGCGCAGCTCGCCACGTTGGCCGAGACTGCTCGCGGGTTCAAGGACGCGGTGCTGCTGGGCATGGGCGGATCGAGCCTGGGGCCCGAAGTGCTCTCGCTCGTGCTCGGCTCGGCGCCGGGCCATCCCAAGCTCCACGTGCTCGACACCACCGATCCCGACCAGATCGGCGCGGTCGCGGCGCAGATCGATCCGAAGCAGACGCTGTTCATCGTCTCGTCCAAGTCCGGCTCGACGATGGAGCCCGAACTGCTGCGCGCGTACTTCTTCGAAGCCTCGGGCCAGCAGGCGGACCACTTCGTCGCCGTCACCGACCCCGGCTCGAAGCTGGAAGCGCTGGCAGGCGAGGCAGGGTTTGCGCAGGTTTTCCATGGCGATCCAGCGATCGGCGGGCGCTATT
>Ga0247734_1002925_pt1 | contig 10572 bp, 7 predicted proteins | sample UWRJL103311B2_FD_180933 | JGI IMG/M metagenome (GOLD analysis project Ga0247734, IMG submission 180933) | Plant litter microbial communities from Arlington Agricultural Research Station in Wisconsin, United States - UWRJ-L103-311B-2 | ecosystem: Environmental > Terrestrial > Plant litter >... | reverse complement strand
GCAGGCGCCGGAAGTCGGGGACACGATTATCGTCCAGCATGGCGACACCCTCTGGGGCCTCGCAGAGAAGTACCTCGGCGACGGGGCCAACTTCGCTGAGATCGCCCGCCTCAACGAGGGCCAACCCATGACGGGAGGCAACGTTTTCCGTTCCTCGGAGGCCATCCAGCCCGGCTGGGAGCTGAAGATGCCGGCTACAGCTACGAGCACCCCGAAACATTCGAAGGCTAAAGACACACAGGTCGAGGTGCGCGCCGGCGACAGCCTGTGGGAGATCGCTGAGGACCAGTACGGTGACGGCGCGGACTGGTCCAAGATCTGGCAAGCCAACAAGGGTGAAAGTCAGGCCGATGGCCGCACCCTCTCAGACCCCGACGTCATTCAGCCTGGATGGAACCTCACAGTCCCATCCGAGAAGACTTCAGTGCCGGCACCCGCCGCTCCGACACCCGAGCAGACGCCGACGCCCACCGACGTTGCGCCTCCAGCCGTTGAGGCGCCCCCGCAGGCGGCTCCGCGACGGGCTCCCGAGGTCGTGTTTGAGAAGGTCGCTGAGGGTGCCGCAGCGGGTGGAGAGGCCGGGGCTCTCACTGCGCCGGCCGCCACGCCACCTGCTGCCGAGGCGGTCCCGCAGGCCGCTCCGCAGCTGGCTCCCGGGGTCGTGCCGGAGACGGCCGCCGCGCCACAGGAGGCGAGCGAGTTCGCGCAGGACCCCGACGTCGTCGATGACGTGGACGAAGACCTAGGCCTCCCGTCGTGGGTGATGCAGGGTCTCATCGGCGGGGGAGCCCTCCTGGCCGGCTCACTGCTCTTGATGCTGCGCGCTCGCCGGGCGGGACAGCACCGCTCGCGCCGGCCGGGCCGCTCGATCGCGCCGACGCCTCCCGAGCTGATCCACACGGAGAAGTCGGTCACGGTTGCAGGCGCGTCAACGATCGCGACGGTCGAGCTGGTCGAAACCTTGCTGGTGCGCCTTGCCGCCTCGCTGGCCGCCAAGTCCGTGGAGCTGCCGTCGCTGGCTGCCGTCGAGGTGACGGGCTCGGCGGTGGCCGTCCACCTGCGGACCCCAGCGACCGCACCGGGGGACCCGTGGGTGGTCTCCGATGACGGCCTGCTGTGGGTCGTGGATGCCGAGGTCGACCTTGACGTGGTCGGCCCTCACCACCCTGACAGCCCTGCCCCGTGGCCGCTGCTGGTGACCATCGGACAGGACGACGGTGACGCCTCGTGGATGCTGAACCTCGAGGACCTCACTGTCGTGGTGACTGGCGACGAGATCGCAGGAGCTGACTTCGTCCGGTTCGTTGCTGCCGAGGTTTCTTGCAACCCCTGGTCCAAGCACGCCGCCCTTGACGTGATCGGCATTGCGCACGAGATGGCCGCGATGAGCCCCGATCGAGTCACAGTCCACACCGAGGCCACCTCGGCGGCCGCGAATGCCGTTGCCGAAGCGGTCAGCACGATCGATCGCCTCACGGCCGCCGACATCGACACGTCGACCGCCCGCGCCCGCCAGGACGACGCAGACCCCTGGCCGTCACGCGTGGTCATCGTGGACCAGCACCGTGATGTCGCAGAACTCGAGCAGCTGATGAAGCTGGTCAAGGATCACCCTGGCCACACCGCCACCGCCGTTCTCCTGCCCGGTGCCGAACAGTGGCGCGGCTTAGAGATCCACATCGATGAGCGCCGCCAGTTGACCATCCCGTCAGTGAACCTGATGGTGAAGGCCGTCGGTCTGTCGTCGGCTGAAGCTCACGGGTGCGCCGCGCTGCTGGCCCAGGCCGACTCCCTCGCCGACGAGGCCGTCCCTGATGTTGCGGGAGACCAGCAGTGGCAGCCGATGGCTGACGCGATGGGATCCCTGCGCGACCAGTACACGGTCAGCCGATCGGCAACGACCCTGGAGCCCTCCGCGTCGGTGCTCCCCGCCGCTGACGAGGAATACACGCGCGCAGCCGCGACGACCGTGGCGGACCTGAACGCAGTGGCGCCCAAGGTGACGCAGGCCGTTCGCGAGGAGGTCGCCGCGGCGGACCCGACGCTGGATGCGGACCTGGAGGAGTGGGAAGCCGACAGCTGCATCCGACCCCGGCTGACGCTGCTCGGCCCCGTCGTGGCCAGGACCAGCGGGACAGCATTAGATCGTCGTCGGCCGTTCTATACCGAGCTGTTCGCCTACCTGGCCACCCGCCCCTACGGAGCCACCACCGACGAGGTCGCCACCGCATTCGACCTCAACCCCGCAAGGGTGCGCACCGACGTCAACAAGCTGCGCGACTGGCTGGGAGCCGATCCGGCCACTAGGCAGAAGTTCCTGCCAGCGGCCCGCGAGGCACCGATGGCACAGGAGCGCGGCATGGGCGTGTACCAAGTCGTCGACGCCCTGGTCGACGTCGACCTGTTCCGCCGGCTCCGGCTCCGCGGTGAGAGCCACGGATCCGCCGGCATCGACGACCTCGAGCGCGCCCTGCAGCTGATCACCGGGCGCCCGTTCGAGAAGCTCCGCCCCGGCGGCTGGGGCTGGCTGCTCGAAGGCGACCGTCTCGACCAACACATGGTCTGCGCGATCGCCGACGTCGCTCACGTGGTCGTGACCCACAACCTCCACGCCGGCGACTTCGAGCGCGCCCGGACGGCAGCCAGCATCGCCGTCATGGCAGCGCCCGATGAGGAAGTCATCCGACTCGACCTGGCGGCCGTACTCCAGGCGCAGGGACACAACGGTGAAGCGGCCCGGGTCATCCGCGATGAGGTGTGCAACCGCGACGACGACGGACAAGCGCCGACCGAGCTGCCGGCCCGCACCGAGGAGATTCTCGACGCGCACCGGTGGGTACGGCGTGCAGCGATGTAGCTAGACACTCTTCGCGCACGACGGACTGACGGCGGCTTCGGCCGCCGTCAGTCCGTTGTTTTTGCCTGGGTTGACCCTGTGCGGACTGTCTCTTCGAACTTTCGGGGGAACGTGCTCTGACCTGCGCAAACGTTCACGTTCCCCCGGGAAAGGCAACCCAGAGAGACCGAAGGGGGAACGTATCGGGCGACATCGGCGCGTCACCTTCCTGCCATGACCACCAAGGCAGACAGGAAGGGCATGGAGATGAGCGTGGCAAAGATGCTCGGCGTCGACGACGTCGAAGGGCCTGCGATGACGATGGCACGCAACCGATGGACCCACTGGACAACGATGGAGCCCGAGCTGGCCGTCGTCGGCGACCTGGACGACCTCAACAGTTGGACGAGATCGGCTGATTTTGAGGCCACCGATCGTGTGCTGCGGACGCTGGTCAAGCTCGGCTCCTCGACCGGCCATGCGGACCCGGCCGCCATCACAGCGCTGACATGGGCGCTGGTTCCCGGTGCCTCGAAGCTCGCGTGGGACTTATTAGACCTGAGCGTCACTATTGATGAGCTCGTTGCCAGCCACCTGTGGTCGACGGCCAAGACATTCGATTGGGAGAGCCGCCGCTCGGTGGCCTTCTCGATCCTGCGCGACACCCGCCGAGGAGTGCAGGCCGAGCTCGGCATCGGCGAGGGTGCCCGCAGGGCGGGACGCACATGGATGCAGACAGTCTGCGTCAACGACGACTCCTTGGTGTGGCGAGGGCTGCTTAATACGCCTGCGGGGGACGAGGAGGACAACCCGGCTGCCGACCTGCTCGACCTGTTCTCCGAAGCAACGAGCGCAGGCATCATCAGTCAGGCTGATCGCGCTTTGCTGGTTGACCTGGCCGTGGCAGCTGACAACGAGAACTACTCGGCCCGCCGCGGCCGCGCCGGCATGACGGGTTCGGCGGCCGTCGAGGCGGTAGCAACTCGGCATGGGCTGAACCCTCGCACCCTGCGTCGTCGCGCTTGCCTTTCGCTCGACCGGCTGGCGCGGTTCGCGACCACCGCGCGTCAAGAAACTTCGCACAACCGTGACCGCTCACTTTTCGTCCGAGGCCGTGAGTACTTGAGGTGATGAGAGTGCATGCCAACGACGCAGAAGTTGACCGCTTGTTCGAGGCGGCGAACAAGGAGGGCAAGGCCCTCGATGACCTGGACGACGCGGTGACCCGGCTGAAGTCAGCACGCGCCGCCAAGATGATGCTCGCGCGCCTGGAGGCCCCGCAGCTGCGTGAGGGGATCCTTCGCCGCAGCAGCTTGGGCGGTGGGAGCACATGAATGCCCCTGTGTCCGTGGCCGAGCTGCAGCGTGCGTGGCAAGCGGTGGAAGCCGGCGAGTTCCGTACCCCAGAACCGGCCAAGCGACGCCGCCTGAGCAGCTGGACTCCGACTGGAGCCACCATGGCCGTCGTCGGCGCGAGCGGACGCGTCGGTGCGTCACTGTGCGCTGTAGGCCTGGCAACAGCGGCTGACGAACCGTCACGGGTCGTTGAGTGCAGCCCGATGCACAGCACCGGTCTGGCAGCAGCGACAACGGCTGAGCTCGGAGTCACCGCATCCGGCTGGCGTCGAGGCACCCGAGGAACCGTCCAGATTCAGCGAACCACCAGCTCGTACGAGTCCGTCGACAACGTGCCGGTTCCCGAGGCCGGCGACCGTGTCCTCACCGTCATCGACGCCGGCTGGGACCTCAACCAGATACTGCGGTCGAGCTCGTGGCTCAACACTGTCGTGACCACAGTTCCGCTGATGATCGTCACCGTCGCCACGATTCCCGGACTCCGCGCACTCGACATCGCGCTGCAGATGACCTCGCGCCCCGAGGACACGTGGTGCGCCGTGGTGGGACCGCCGCAGAGGAAGTGGCCCAAGCAGCTGCGCTTCTCGGCCGACCAGCGCGTCCAAGCGGCCATCGACACCGGCCGCCTCAGCACCATCCCGCACGTCTTGGACCTATGCCTGAGCGGCCTGACCACTGCGCCCCTGCCGCCGCACATCGTGGCGGCAGCCACCCCTGTGCTCGACCGCTTGGTCGAGCACGCGAAAGGAAACCACCATGACCATCCCTAACTCCCTCGGCACGCTGGCCACGGTGTGCCCCAAGGCTCCTGGAGATGCACAGAAGTACGTCAACGACGTGCAGGGCAACGTCATGTGGGGCGTTCTGATTTGCATCGGAGTAGCCGCCCTGATCGGCATCGGAGCCGTCGCGGCCGGGCGTGCGTTCAACATCCCTCACGCCTCCAAGGCCGGGATCATCACCGTCGTGGTGTGCTTCTTCGCCGCGATCGCTTACATGGTCGTGCCGGGAATCATCTCCGGCATCACCGGCAGCGGCTGCGTCTCATGACGACGCCACAGCCCTCCGGAGAATGGAGCCGCCGCCGGCTCTTGGCGATGCTGGCTGCGGCGGTCGTCTCCGCGCTGGTCGTCGTCACAGGTCTCGTGATGGCTGTGCTCGCCGCAATCGGATCGCACGACTCGGCCGAAGGCGGCGACGCGCGACCGGAACGAACCTGGACTGCCAGCCCTGATGGCGTCCGCGGCGATCAGTACCGCGACGCAGTGGCGGCCAAGGCGATGCTCACGGCCACCGAGAGCGACCTCAAGCCCGCACCGCCTTCGCTGGACAGGCCGACGAGGATCCAGATTCCAGCTTCGGCGTCGACTGGGCCGGCCGACGTACCCAGCGGGTTTCCTCACACGCCCGAAGGTGCTGCGGCACAGCTGGCATCCATTGAGATCGCGACCCTCACATCGATGTCCGTGCAGTTCGCGCGCGACGTCTATGACGGCTGGGCTCAGAACTCGTCCCAGTTCGACCGATGGGAGATCGCACAATCCATCCAGTCGTTTCACGCCCACGCCGGGACGGTGGACGGTGACGGTGCTGTCAGCGTCACCGCAACACCGGCCGGCGCCCAGATCAAGGGCACAGACGGACCGGACTGGGTGCTGGCCTGCGTGCAGCTGGACGTCACCGTCGCGGCCCAGGAACAGATGAGGTTCGGCTTCGGCCACTGCGAACGCATGCAATGGAGCGGGGACCGGTGGTTGATCGCCGACGGCAAGCAGCCTGCCCAAGCGCCATCGACATGGCCAGGGTCGCAGCGCAGCCTCGAGGCCGGCTGGCTGATGTGGGTCGATCAGGAGGGGTCTCCATGAATGAGGGCATTCCTAGTCCCGGCGACGTCCTGGGCAAGCTGAACCCCTTCGGCCTAGCCGGTGATGCGGTCGGGAAGGCCGCAGCCGAAGGCTGGACCGGCGTCATGATGGCGGTGTGGAAGTCAGGCCTGTGGGTGCTGAGGTTCGTCCTCAGCGCCATGGACAAGTGGATCACGCCGGACCTTTCAGAGAACGGTCCGGCCGGCGAGCTCTACCGCACAACCTTCTGGGTTGCTGGCGTCCTCGTGCTCCTCATGGCCCTCGTCCAGATCGGGGCTGCAGCGTTCCGACGCGACGGCAAGAGCCTAGGCTCGCTGCTCATCGGCCTGGGACAGTTCGTCGCCATTTGGGCCGGTGGCATCAGCTACGCCGTAGGTGTCGTCGCGGCCTGCGCGGGAATCAGCAACGCCTTGATCAAGAGCATGTTGAGCGTCGACGGCTTCGCCCAGTGGCAGCCCACTGGGGCCGACGACTTCACCACGGGAGGCATCGAAGTCGGAGTAGCAACCACCCTCGGCTTCCTGGGATGCTTCCTGTGGATTGCAGCAATCGGCCACTTCATCGTCATGCTGACCCGCGCAGCCGCATTGCTCACCCTCGTAGCATTCAGCCCGGCAGCCGCCGCCGGGTTGGTCTCGGACTTCAGCAAGTCATGGTTCTGGAAGTCGCTGCGATGGTTCCACGCCGCAGCGGCGACACCACCGCTGATCGTCATCCTGCTCGGCATGGGCACGGCCCTAACTCAGGGCGTCGCCTCGGGCGAAGCGAAATCCGCAGAGGCCGCCCTCGGAACCGCGTTCCCCGGCGTCATGATCATCCTGATCTCGGTCGCGGCCCCGGTCGCCCTGTTCAAACTGCTGGCGTTCGTCGATCCCGGCACGAGCTCGGGTGCAGCAATGCGCACCGGAATGCAGTCCGTTGGTGGCATCGGCGGCCTGCTCAGCGGCGGCGGCCAGGACGGCGGCTTGTCGACTGCGTCACAGAGCTCGTCCAACGGCCAGTCTCAGGGCGAGGCGCACAGCACCGAAGCAACCACCAGCCGGTTCGGATCCGCGATGGGCGGCCTCGGCGCTCTGGGTGGGGCCTACGGCAAGGTCCTGTCGGCGGTGGGAAGCGCCTCCGCCGGCACCGCCGCCGTGGGCATGGACCAGGCCAACCAGATGGGCGTCGGCGACTCGTCGTACACCCCGGACTACCAGCGCGGTGCTCAGCGATTCAATCCCGGCCAACGTGACCCAGGGGGAGATGGCGACTCGCAGAGCAGCCCCAGCGACACGCACGGCGGCGCAGGCACGGAAGGCAGCGGGACCGGTCATCCTCCCACCGCGCCGATGCCCACGTCGCCGTCCATGCCCGGCTCGGGACCGAGCGCGGGCGACCCGGGTGGCCCGCGTTCACCAGGAGGTGGAGGCGGAAAGGCCGCGGGCGGCGGTGGTGCTGGCGCGGCTGCGGCCGAGATCCCCCCGGTTGCGTGAAAGTCCGCCCACAGGTGGCCACTGAGTGAGCTGGTTCGGCCATGGGGATCTGAGCGAAAGGAACACCCATGACCGTCTACGGCGACTACTCCAAGGCCAAGATCGGATGGTTCTTCGGACTGTCGGGGTGGCAGCTGGGCACCGTTGCCCTGTCCGTCCTCCCCGTCTTCTGGGCGGTGCAGCGCCAGGCTTGGGGATCGGCGCTGCTGCTGCTGGTGGTCTGGGCAGCGTTCAGCGCGCTCGTGGTGGTGCCCGTGCGTGGCCGCTCGGCGCCGGGCTGGTGTGTGTCGATGGTCAGCTACTCGATCGGAGGCCTGACCGGGGCGTCGCGGTTCCGCGCGCGAGCCACCCGAGGGCAGGTCGAGGACCTCGCGGCGGCAGACCTTCCCGGCGTGGTCAACGGCGTGGAGATCCATGAAGGGCCGCCGACTGGCACACAGCAGGCACGCATCGCGATCATCCAGAACCACGCAACCAAGACGTGGGCCGTCACCGCGGCGGTCGTCCACCCCGGCATCGGGCTATCGGGTCTTCGGGCACGCCAGGCGATGGGAACCGGTCTGAGCGGGCTGCTCGACCTGTGCTCGCGAGGAGAGCTCATCGACGAGCTGCTGTTCATGGTCCGCACCGTGCCCGACGACGGTGCCGAGCGTGGGCAGTGGCTGAGCCGACACCGTCGCGAGAGCGTCCCGGACCTATCGCGTCAGATCAACGACGTCCTCCACGAGGCTCTGTCGAGTGCCTCCGTTCGGACCGAGACCTACGTGAGCTTCGTTGTGCCAGAACACCGGCTCGCGAAGTCAGCCAAGGAGGCCGGAGGGGGCCTTGAGGGTCGCGCGAGGCTGCTGCACTCCCTTATGGGCGAAGTCGAAGCCCAGCTGCGCGGCGCGGTCGGCATGACCGAAGTGAGGTGGCTGACGTCGCCGGAGCTGGCGGCGGCATGCCGCACCGGCTTCGCGCCAGCGGACCGAGCCGGCATCGTCGACGCGTTGGCTGCCTGGCGAACAGACCACCAGACCAGCACGAACGTGCCCTGGGCGCTGGCGGGACCGTCCGGCGCAGATGCGGCAGTCCGCCACTATTCGCACGACGCGTGGAACTCCGTCAGCGCGACGATCAAGCTCCCGGTGAAGGGAGCGGTGATGGGAGCACTGGCACCGATCCTCACCCCGGCCGAAACGGGCGAACGCCGCAGCTTCGTCGTCTGCTATCCCATCGTCCGGCAGACGACCGCCGCTCGGCAGTCGGAATCGAGTGAATTTGCCGCCGACATGGGCGAGGCGATGCGCGAGAAGCTCAAAATGCGTCATCGGACCAAGGCGAAGGACGAGGCTGAGAAGGCCCGTCGCCTGGATAGCAAGCTCGCGCGCGGCAACTCGATGACGACCCCGTACGCCATCTGCACTGTGACCGTGCCCAAGACGCTGCGAGCCTCCGAGTTCGGCCGCCGGCTCGACGCCTCGATCCGCCGAGCAGGCTTCGCGCCTTTGCGTCTGGACCTGTCGCAGGACGTGAGCTTCGTGAGCTCGACCGTTCCGCTGGGCATCAGCTTGACCCGTAAGGCGATCTGATGGGCACCAAGAGCTCGGTCGGCCGCGACGTCAACCGGTTGCTGCGCGACTTCGGCCACGAGCTGCCGCCAGCACCGCCCGTGCCCGTCCGCGTCAAGGACGCACGGTTGTTCCGTGCCGCCTCAAGACGAGGGCAGTTCAAGTCGGATCGCGGGTGGTCGCCGTCGAACGCCCCAATCTCGTCATGGCGCATGACCAGTGACCAGGCTCCCGTGCTGTGGCCGCTCATCTCGACGCCGGGACTGCCGCCCACGGGCGCGCAGATGGGCATCGACCACCTCTCCGGTGGCGCGTTCTACTGCGATCCCATGGGTTGGGTTCTTGACGATCAGATCCCGGTCACTAACCCCAACATCTTCAACTTCGGCAAGCCAGGACGAGGAAAATCAGCCACTACCAAGGCCTTCTGCCTTCGGATGATGGACTTCGGGTATCGCACGCTCATCTTGGGTGACACCAAGGACGAGTACGAACCGCTGTGCCGGGCCTTGGGTGTCGAGCCGTTCGCGATCGGCCACGGAATGAGCACACGGATCAACCCGCTAGCGATCGGACCACTAGCCCAAGGATGGAAGGACCTACCGGCTGCGGAAGCGCGGGGACGCGCAGCGATCGTGTTCGGTCGCTGGCTGACGCTGGTGCGAGGACTGGTGGGCAGCCAGCGCATCGGCGATCGGCGGGTGCCGTTCGGTCCGACCGACGAAGCGGTCGTCATGCAGGCACTCAAGACGCTGACCGGCTACTCCTCGGGCGCGACCACTCTGCGCGAAACCACCATCCCGCAGCTGTGGCACCTGCTGGACGAACCAACGAGCGAGCTGGTCGCAGACACCAGGTACGCCACCGCTCGTCACTTCCTAAATGAGACCCGGCTTCTGCGCGATGCGCTCGGTCAGCTCGTCAACGGTGCCCTCGCCGGCCTGTTCGACGAGCACACCACGATCAACGTCGACTGGAAGGCTCCCATCCAGTCGTTGAGCCTGTCCCGACTGGAGCCTCTCGGCGATGAGGCGACCGGAATTGCACTGCTGTGCCTGAACTCGTGGGGCCGCGGCATGCGGGAGATGGCCGCGCCCGGCGACATGCGAGTCGCCGTACGCGACGAAGTGTGGAGGCAGCTGCGCCTGGGCACTGCCGCAGTGGAGAGCTTCGACGCCGACCTGCGCCTCTCCCGCCGTGACGGTGATATCCAGTTCGTCAACGCCCACAAACCGTCCGATGCACTCGGTGCCGGCGACACAGGAAGTCAGGCCGCCAGCATCGCAAGGGATCTGCTGCACCTGGCCGACATCAAGATCCTGCACGGACAGGACCTCGGTGTGGCCAACGAGCTCCGGGACATGCTCGGGCTCAGCGAAATGGCGTGCGATGTCGTCACGTCGTGGTCGATGCAGGGCAAAGGTCGTGCCCTGTGGTGTGTCGGGGAGCGGCAGTACAAAGTGCAGACGGTGCTCACGCCGGCTGATCAGG
>Ga0247734_1002924_pt1 | contig 10579 bp, 7 predicted proteins | sample UWRJL103311B2_FD_180933 | JGI IMG/M metagenome (GOLD analysis project Ga0247734, IMG submission 180933) | Plant litter microbial communities from Arlington Agricultural Research Station in Wisconsin, United States - UWRJ-L103-311B-2 | ecosystem: Environmental > Terrestrial > Plant litter >... | reverse complement strand
TCCATGGTGAAGGCCGCCGCGTCCCAGAACACGTTGGCGTCGCCGGTCCAGCCCAGCCGCTCGTCGCGCTGGGGGCAGTCGGTGGGGACGCCGAAGAAGTTCGAGCGCTGGCTCCAGCGGGCGTTCTGCCACAGGCCCTGGATCACCCGACTTTCGATAAGCGGACGGCCGGTCTCGGGCAAGGCGCTCGACACGACGATCCCGGCGATCTCGTCCTGCGTGGGCGCGCGGCCGAGCCCGCTGACCTCGACATAGCGGAAGCCGAAGTACGTGAAGTGCGGCTGGTAAGTCTCCCCCGCCGGATCGCCGCGCAGGGTATAAAGGCACGCACAGCGCGCCGAGCGCAAGTTGGCCTGGTCGACGAGGCCGTCGGGCCCGAGGATCTCCGCGAACTTGAGCGAGACCACCTGCCCCGCCGTGCCCTTGGCCCTCAGCTCCACCCACCCCGCGAAGTTCTGTCCGAAGTCGACGACGTGGCGGTCGCCCGGAAAGCTGGCGATCGTTTTGGCGACCATGCGCTCGATCGGCCTGAGCGGCGGCCCGACATGCGCGACCAGCGCGCAAGGAGGCGCCTTGCCCACGCGAGCGGGCATCCAGCCGGGCCCGCGAAAACCGGGCTGCGACCAGCCGGGCTGCTCCAGCCGCGCATCGTAATCCTCGCCGTAATAGATTTCCGCCTGCGTCACTGGGCTTTCGGGACGCAGCTGCCAGTCCTTGTCAGTGACGACGAGCGTGCGGGTGCCGTCGGTGTGCTCCACTTCGAGCTGCGCGAACAGGCGCAGCGGCGGATCGCCGAACGCGTAGCGCCCGGCGGGAGCGTGGTAGCTGGCGTACCACCCCTCGCCCAGCAGCGCACCGATCGCGTTGGGGCCGGCCCGCAGCAGGGAGGTTACGTCATAGGTGCGATAAAGCGCGGTCGAGCGGAAGTCGCTGCTTTCGGGCGCGAGACAGATGTCGCTGATGCGCCGGCCGTTGATTTCGGCCACGTAGGCGCCCAGCGCGGTCATCCGCAGCCGGGCCTGGCGCACGGGTTTCGCCAGCCGGAACTCGCGCCGCAGCATGTACGCGCCGCTGCGCGGCCAGGCCTGGGGCTGGTTGGCGGAGCGTTCCGCCGGTTGCCAGCCGGTGTCGTCGAAGGCCACCGTCGACCAGCCCTCGGGCGCGTGCAGCGCGGTGCGCATCGTCTCGCTGGTGATGCGCCGACTGTCCGCGCGGATCATGGCGGCGGCGGCGATCTCGTGGATCTTGGGTCCGTTGAAGCCGCGCGGATTCTCGACGCGGAAGCCCAGTACGTGGCGCCCCGCCGCCAGTCGCCGCGTCGTCACCGCGACCGGATCGGTGCCGAAGCGCTTGAAGCCCACCGGCACCTCGACCTGGGCGCCGTCGAGCCAGAGCGTCGACTTGAAGTTGGCGATCGTGAACAGCGTCACCTCGCCCGCCGCGGCAAGGTCGAAGGCGAGGCGGAAGAAGCGCGGGCTCTCGTCGTTCGTGCGATCCCCGCGCATCCAGGCGAGCCCGGCGGCGCGGTCGGCGCGTTCGAGGTCGGTCTGTGCTTCGATCCACCGGGCCTGCCAGTCCGCCTCGTCCAGCAGGCCCATCTCGAAGGTCGCGACCGGGCTGGTGGCCTTTACGCCCGCATCGTCGCGCACCAGCACGCGCCAGTAGACTTTCTGCCGCGATTTCAGCCGTGCACCCAGCCAGCCCATGTCCATGCTGCGCCGGGTGAGCACTTCGCCCGCGTGCCACAAGTCGGGCGTGCCCGCCTCCAGCATCGCCCGCGTGGAGGCCGCCTGCACCTCGCAGCGCGCCTGCGTCACCCCGCGCCGGTCGCTTTCGAGCCGCCACGACAGACGCACGTCCTGCTGGTCCAGCCCGATCGGATCGACCAGGCTTTCCGCCCGCAAGTCCACCACGCGCAAGGGCACGCCCTCCTGCGCCAGCGCGCCCTGCAACGGTACGCCCACGGCGGCCCCGAGCGCGCCCGCGCCCTTGAGCAGCGTGCGACGGCCCAGCCCCGATTGGCCGAGCCCGCTCACTTGCGCACCCCGGCGGCATCGATCACCGCCTGCGCCTCGGCGGGCCAGTTTCGGTCGGGGACCAGCGGGTTGTCGCGCGCGACGTTGCCGATCTCGGCCAGCCAACGGCCGCCGGTGGTGTTGACCGTGTGCCAGTTGCCGGTCGCCACGTTGTCGGTGGAGATGCGCCGCTGGTACATCGCGCCGGCGGTGTTGATGTTCAGCCACTTGCCGCCGGTCTCGACGACGTTGCCGGTGATCGCGAAGTGCTTCGAGCCTTCGTCGAGATAGATCGCGATCTTGTTGCCGATGTCGAAGATGTGGTTGCCGCGGATCACCGCGCCGGGATTGGCGGAGAGGTTGTAGATCGCGCCGCCATCCATGAACCAGGTCTTCACGCCGTGGATGCGGTTGCCCTCGACCACGGTGTCGCGCAGCGTGGTGGGGGTGGTGAACTTGGTATTGTGGACGTAGCCGTGGGCGTTTTCCTCGTAGTTCGGATTGCCGCCCGCATCGTTGTAGCCCCAGCCCCAGCCGACCGCGATCCCGTCGTAAGGCGCGTCGCTGACGTCGTTATGAGCGATGCGCGCGCCCGTGATGTACGTGGTCAGGATCGCGGCGTTGTCCTTGTAGTCCTGGCTGACGGTCGTGACGGTGTTGTCCTCGATCGCGAGGTCGCGGTTGACGAGGGCGGCGTCTGCCGGGTGGTGCGCCTCGACCCGCACGCCGCCCGCCATGATCGCGCTACCCGAAAGCACGGCGAAGCGGTTGCGCGTAACGCGGATGCCCCGCGTCGCCAGGCCCACGCCGGAAAGGTTGGCGTTGGCGTCGTTGCCGATGCCCAGCGCCACTTGCCCGATCTGCGAGAAGGTATTGCCCGCGAAAGTCACGTCGCGCGCGGCCGAGACCTGCACGGCGGCGGGCATCTGGTTCCATTTCTGGCGCATCGATTCGAATTCGGTGCAGCCCCAGCCGCAGCTTTGCCACGCGTCGGCCGGGCGCAGCGGCGAGGTTTCGTAAAGGAACGCGCCGCTCTGCTGGTTGGCGTAGCCGGTGGGGCGCGAGGGGCCGAGCCAGCTCGTGTGCGAGAAGCGCAGGCCCTCGAAGCGCAGCCGCTCGACCGGGGCTGCGGGCGTGCCCGCGATCGACACCAGCGCCTCGAGCCGGGGCACGATCACCTCGCGCGCGGCGATGTCTTCGTCCTGCGCCACCCGCAAGTACAGCTTGCCCGCCTGCGGGTCGATCACCCACTGGTAGGGGCGCGAGTGCCACTCGTTCGCCTTGCCGACGAACTCGAGCGCGCCGACGAGGAACAGGCGGCTGTCGTCGGGGAAGATCGGCTTGGAGATCGTGTCGTAGCCCCAGGTGTTGTTGTCCCACGCGGGCTGCTGCATGGTGACGTGGCGGCGTTCGATGGCCTTCACCGGCGATATGCGGTCAGTGAAGAAGCCGGTCGCTTCCACTTCGACGCTGTCCGGGCGGGCGAGCGTTGCGAGCCAGTCCAGCTTGGGATTGACCAAGGTGAAGCCCTTGGCGTCGAAGGCGAGGTCGGCGGGGCGGATTTCCACCCACGGCCGCTCGGCAAGCGTACCGTCGACCCAGACCTGCCGCGCGTCGAGGCCCTTGGGCACGTCGGCCACCCAGATGCGGCGCTCCGCGTCGTAAGGCTTGAAGCCGGTCGCCGCCATGCCGCCCGAGAGCGTCGGATGCGCGCCGGGGGCCGCCTTCCACGTGACCGTGTGCCCGCCGAGGCCGCCATCGCGGCGGCGGAACGCCAGCGGCGCGTCGAGGCGATACGTGCCGTCGCCCAGCAGCACGGTGACGTCGGCCCTGGCGTTTCGGGTCCGCACCAGCGCTTGCGCGCGGGGGAGCGAGCGCACCGGGCGCGCCTGGGTGCCGGGGTTGCCGTCGTCACCCTGCGGCGAGACGAAGACCTCGACGGCGCGCTCCTGCGCCAGCGCGGGCAAGGCGCTGACGCCCGCTGCCCAGAAGGCCAGGTGGCGCGCGATGCGGCGGGCCTCGATCATGTCTCTCTCCCTTTTTTTATGTTTTCGCAGGCAGCTCAACTGGTCCAGCCACCGTCGATCACGTGGATCGCGCCGGTGGTGAACGCGGATTCGTCGGAGGCCAGGTAGACCGCGAGCGCGGCCAGCTCCTGCGGCCGACCGAAGCGGCCCATCGCCTGCCTTTCGGTGAACTCGGCATAGGCTTTGTCGAAATCGCCGGTGTCGCGCAGGCGCTGCAGCAGCGAGGGCGTCTCCACCGTGCCGGGGCAGATCGCGTTGCAGCGGATGCCCTGGCCTACGAAATCGACCGAGACCGACTTGGTCAGGCCGATCACCGCCGCCTTGGTGGTCGAATAGGCGAAGCGGTTCGCCACCGCCTTCACGCTCGACGCGACCGAGGCCATGTTGATGATCGAGCCCCGGCCCAGCGCGATCATGTTCGGCAGCACCGCGCGGATCATCCGGTACTGCGCGGTGACGTTGAGCGCGTGCGAGAACGCCAGGTCGTCCTCGTCGCAATCGAGGATCGTGCCCGCGTGGACGAAGCCCGCGCAGTTGAACAGAACGTCGATCTCGGGATGATCCGCCGCCACCGCGCGCACCGCTTGCGGGTCGGTGGCGTCGAGCACCCGCGTCTCGACGCCGGCGAAATCAACCAGCGCATCGCCGCGGATGTCGGTGGCGATCACCCGCGCGCCTTCGCGCAGAAACGCTTCCGCGCTGGCCCGGCCGATGCCTTGCCCCGCAGCCGTGACCAGTGCGGTCTTACCAGCCAGACGCCCCATGCTTTCTCTCCACAATTACATAATACGTATTATGAATTAGCCGCATGAGGCTCCGGCTGTCAATCGGATCAGTCGGCCGGAGCCACGAAATCCTGCCGCTGCACGCCCAGCTTCTCGATCCCCAGCGTCACCACGTCGCCCGGCTTGAGATACCAGGGCACAGGCTTCTGGCCGAGGCCGACGCCCGGCGGCGTGCCGGTGGTGATGACGTCGCCCGGCAGCAGCATCATGAACTGGCTGAGGTACGAAACGATCTGCGCGACGGTGAAGATCATCGTCGCCGAACTGCCGTCCTGCACGCGCTTGCCGTTGACTTCCAGCCACATGCCAAGCGCCTGCGGGTCACCCACTTCGTCGGCGGTGACGAGCCACGGCCCGATCGGGCCGAAGCCGGGGAAGCCCTTGCCCTTGTCCCACGTCGCGCCGCGTTCCTGCTGCCACTCGCGTTCCGACACGTCGTTGATGACGCAGTAGCCCGCCACGTGATCGAGCGCCGAGGCCTTGTCGACCTGGTACGCTTCGGTGCCGATGACGACGCCCAGTTCGACTTCCCAGTCGGTCTTGCGCGATCCGCGCGGGACGGTGACGGGGTCGTTCGGGCCCTGGATGCAACTGACCCACTTGCTGAACACCACCGGCTCCTCGGGGATCGGCAAGTTCGATTCGGCGGCATGGTCGGCGTAGTTCAGCCCGATCGCGACGAACTGGCGGGTTCCCCCGACGCAGGGACCATAGCGCACCGGGCCCTCCACCAGCGGCAGCGAAGGGGGGTCCAGCGCCGCCAGCCGGGCAAGACCCTCGCGGCCGATCGCCGCCGGGCCGATGTCGGCGACATGGCCGGAGAGATCACGGATGCCGCCATCGGCATCGATCATCGCGGGGCGTTCGTTTCCGGCTTCCCCGACGCGGCACAGTTTCATTCTCGGCATCCTTTCAGCATGATCGACGGGCGGCATGGACAGTCGCTTGTGATGTTGTATGATGTCGTATGTTTACCGTCGGCGCAAGGCGGGATGAGGGAGAAGGCACGTGACGACACCGCAGGACATCGCGTGAACCGACCGCGCGTTCTCGATTCACACCAGCACTTCTGGCGCATCGCCGCACCCGAATGCGCCTGGCCGGACGGCGCGTGGCCGCTGCTGCACCGCGACTTCCTGCCCGCCGACCTTGCCGCCGCGAGCGCCGGGATCGACCTCGTCGGGACCGTGCTCGTGCAGTCTCAGCCCGATGATCGCGATACCGACTGGATGTTCGACATTGCCGCTGGCGAGCCGGGCGTGCTCGGCATCGTCGCCTGGGCGGCGCTCGATACAGCCGAAGCGCCCGCCCGCCTCGCCGAACTTGCCGCGCGTCCCAAGTGCCGGGGTGTGCGGCCGATGTTGCAGGCGATCGCCGACAGCGAATGGATCCTGCGCGAAGACCTTGCCCCCGCGATCCGCGCCTTGATCGCGCACGGACTGCGGCTGGACGCGCTGGTCGAACCGCGCCACCTGCCCGCCCTCGCCCGCTTCGCGCAAGCCTGGCCGGAACTGCCGATCGTCATCGACCACGCCGGTAAGCCCGATGCGTCAAACCTCGTCATCGACCCGTGGCGCGACGACATGAGCGCGCTGGCGCGGTTGCCGAACGTGTGGTGCAAGCTCTCGGGCCTGCGCACCCAGCAGGCGGCGGTGCAACACGCCCCCGCGCTGGAGCCTTACGTCGCCCACGTCCTCGCCTGCTTCGGCGCGCGCACGCTATGGGGCAGCGACTGGCCCGTCCTGCTCCATAGCGGCGACAGCTACGCCGACTGCATCGACGATACCCTCGCGCTCGCCGGACCGATGAGCGCCCCCGACCGGCGCCGCCTGTTCGAAGGCGCGGCCCGCGAATTCTACGGACTGGAGTGAGCATGGCGGCCTTGCGTCTTCCCGGAAAGCTGGGCTTCGGCTCGGCGGCGATCGGCAACCTCTACCGCCCGATTTCCGACGCGGAAGCGTTCGCGGTGGTCGAAGCGGCGTGGGCGGCGGGCCTGCGCTACTTCGACACCGCGCCGCACTATGGCTTCGGCCTGAGCGAGAAGCGCCTCGGCGCGGCGCTCGCGGTGCTCGACCCGGCGGGCGAGGCGATCGTCTCCACCAAAGTGGGCCGCCGCCTCGACCCCGCGCCCATGCCCGACCTGACGGCGCTGCGGCAGGGTTTCGTCTCGCCCGAACCGTTCGAAAGCGTGTTCGACTACGGCTACGACGCGGTGATGCGCTCGCACGAGACCAGCCTGAAGCGGCTGCGGCGCGGCTCGGTCGACATCCTGCTGGCGCACGATATCGGCAGCTACGCCCATGGCGATGCCCACGCCGCCCGGTTGCGCGAATTCCTGGGCGGCGGCCTGCGCGCGATGCGCGAACTGCGCGACGTGGGCGCGGTCAAGGCGATCGGCCTCGGCGTCAACGAAACCGCGGTCTGCGAGGAGGTCCTCGGCCACTGCGATCTCGATGTGATCCTGCTCGCCGGACGCTACACCCTGCTGGAGCAATCGCCGCTCGCCAGCCTCTTCCCGCTATGCGCGAGCCGGGGCGTGCGGGTGATCGCGGGCGCGCCGTTCAATTCCGGCATATTGGCGCGCGGGGTCCGCAACGCTCCACCGGCGCCTTACGAATACGGCGCCCCGCCTGCCGCCGTCATAGACCGCGTCGGCCGCATCGAGGACTTGTGCGCGCAGTTCGGCGTCCCGCTGGCGGCCGCGGCGCTCCAGTTCCCGCTCCGCCATCCTGTGGTCGAGGCAGTCGTGCCCGGCATGGCGACGGTAGCGGAGGTGGAAGCGGCACTGGCCTGGATCGCGCACCCCTTGCCCGATGCGTTGTGGAGCGCGCTGGCGGACGCCGGGCTGGTCGATACCGCTGCGCTGTAGCCGCCGGGCGCCCGCGCTCGATCAGGCCCCGGCCACGAAAAAAATATGGCGCGAGCGGAGGGAAACTTCCACCACGGGTCTCTTGCAGGACAGAGCGGGAATTCAATCCCGTTGAGGAGGGGTGTCACGCCAGGAGAGGCAGACGCAACAGTGGCAGGTGGCGAACCTGCCCGGAGGCGCCGGATTGCGGTCTGGGTCGCGTGCGAGATCGTGCCTCACGAGGGCCGCATCCGCCGCTGGCTCGCGCGGTCGCGCCTCTCGCCGGAGGATATCGACGAGGTCATGCAGGAAGCCTACTGCCGGATAGCGATGCTCCCCTCGGTGGATCACATCGACCAGCCGCTCGCCTACATGTCGGCGATCGCGCGCAATCTCATGCTGCGCCGCCTCAAGCGCCAGCAGGTGGTGGTATTCGAAGCCGTCAGCGACATCGAGACTTGGCGCGACGAAACCCCTTCGCCCGAGGAACAGGCCGCCAGCCGGATCAGCTACGAACGGGTGTTGGCGATCATCGGCGCCCTCCCCGAACGCTGCCGCCGCGTGGTGGAACTGCGCAAGATCGAAGGCTGGTCGCAAAGGGAGATCGCGGATCATCTCGGCATGACCGAGAAGGCAGTCGAAAAGCAGGTCTGGACCGGGGTGCGCGCCATCCGCGATGCCTGGCTGCGCGCCGAGGCGCAAAGCGAAAACCGCATGACGCCCGCCCCCCCGAAAGAGGCGCGTCGATGGTGACCGCCGCCAGCGAAAAGGCCCGCGACGAGGCCGCGCGCTTCGTCGTCCGGATGGACGGCGACGCGTGGAGCGCGGCGGACGAGGCCGAACTGCAGGCCTGGCTCGCCGAAGACACGCTGCGCCAGGGCCTGTTGCTGCAAATGCAGGCGCACTGGCTGGCACTGACACCCCAGCCCGAAGTGGTCCGCGCAGAAGCCGAGCCGGAAGATGCCGACGCGGCTCCCACGGCCGTGTGGCGGCGGCGCGGCGTGATGGCGGGGATCGCCGCTTCGGTGGCGCTCGCCTTCGGCGGGCTGCGCTGGAGCCAGAGTCCCGCCGCCTATACGACGCGGCTGGGCGAGATCAGGCGGCTGCCCCTGTCCGACGGTTCGGTGATGACCATGAATTCGGGCAGCGAACTGACCGTGACGATGGCGCAGCGGGCCCGTGAAGTCGAAATCACCCAAGGCGAGGCCTGGTTCGAAGTGGCCAAGGATGCCACGCGTCCCTTCGTCGTCGCATCCGGCGACGTGCGCGTGCGCGCGGTGGGCACGGCCTTTTCGGTGCGACGGCGCGAGATGGGGGTGGAAATCCTCGTCACCGAAGGTGTGGTGGAAACCTGGGCCGAAGGGGATCGGAACTTGCACATGCGGCTTCAGGCCGGGGATCGCGCGACGATGAACGCCAGCGCGGTGATCGATTACGAGACGGGCATCTCCTCCTCGGTCGATCGCGCCCTGGCCTGGCGCGGCGGCATGATCGACCTGGGCGGGCGCACGCTTTACGACGCGGCGGACGAGTTCAACCGCTACAACAGCCGCCAGATCATCATCGCCGACCCGCGCATCGCCCGCGAGCAGTTGGACGGCCTGTTCCGCGTCAACGACCCGGAGGGTTTCGCCGAGGCGGTGAAGGCGAGCCTGGGTGTATCGCTCGACACCAGCAACCCGGCGCTCATTCGCATCGAATGAAATAATTGCAGAAATGTATCGCCGACAAGAAGGAATTTCCGTCGGCGGGTCTCTTGGGAAATACAGGCGGAAAAAGTCCGTCGACAGGGGAATTGGGAGGGGTCATGAATATTTCCACGTTGCGGGGTGCCTTGTTCGCATCTTCCGCGATCGTCTGCGCCGTATCGTCTCCAGTACAGGCGGCAGCACAGACTCGCCAGTTCGCGATCGACGCGCAACTTGCCGAAACCGCGATCACCCAGCTCGGCCGGCAGGGTGACATCCAGATCATCGCCGCGCGCCGGCTGACTCATGCGGTGCGCGCCAATGCCGTGCGCGGCGAAATGAGCGTCGACGAGGCGCTGACGCGCCTGCTCGCCGGGACCGGGCTCGTCGCCAAACGCACCGGGCCGGGCTCCTACGCGGTCGTAGCCCGACCTAGCGGGCCACAACCTGCCGCGCCGCGCACCGTGACGCTGACCAGCCTCACCGCCGCGCCTGCGAGCCAGGAAACCTCCGCCCCGGCCACGCGCGCGCAACCCGAGGCGACCACGCCCGACGATCCGACGCCGGAATCGGAAATCCTCGTCACCGGCTTTCGCGCCACTCTGGCCAAGGCCCAGGACCTCAAGCGCCGCGCGGTGAACCTCACCGAAAGCATCATGGCCGAGGACATGGCCAAGATGCCCGACCTGAACTTGTCGGAATCGATCCAGCGCCTGCCCGGCGTCGCCATTTCGCGCGAAGGCGGCGAAGGCCGCAACATCACCTTGCGCGGCTTCTCGCCCGACTTCACGCGCACGACGCTGAACGGCATGGAAGTGCCGGCCAGCAGCGACGGCCTCGATTCCGGCGGCTTCACCATCAACGCCGGCCGCGCCTTCGACTTCCACGTCTTCGCATCCGAACTTTTCAACCGCATCGACGTGCAAAAGACCCAGCGCGCCTCGATCGAGGAAGGCGGCATCGCCGGCACGGTCGATCTCTATTCGGCCAAGCCTTTCGATTTCAAGGGCTTCCACGTCGTCGGCTCGGCGCAGGGCGGCTACAACACGATCACTCGCAAGGTCGATCCGCGCGCGACGGTGATGATCTCCGACACCTTCGCGGACGATCGCATCGGCGTGCTGCTCTCCGCCGCCTATTCCACGCGCACTGTCTATCAGGAGGGCTTCTCAAGCGTGCGCTGGACCTCGCCTTTCGTGAACGGCGATAGCTGGGA
>Ga0247734_1002923_pt1 | contig 10579 bp, 14 predicted proteins | sample UWRJL103311B2_FD_180933 | JGI IMG/M metagenome (GOLD analysis project Ga0247734, IMG submission 180933) | Plant litter microbial communities from Arlington Agricultural Research Station in Wisconsin, United States - UWRJ-L103-311B-2 | ecosystem: Environmental > Terrestrial > Plant litter >... | reverse complement strand
TCATGGATGAAATTGATTCTATTGGTTCGTCCCGTGTTGAAGGATCGTCTGGGGGTGATTCAGAGGTCCAGAGAACAATGTTGGAACTGTTGAACCAGCTTGATGGTTTCGAACCTACGAAGGGCATCAAGGTTATTATGGCTACAAATCGACTAGATATATTAGATCCTGCACTTTTACGACCTGGGCGTATTGACCGGAAAATAGAGTTTCCTCCCCCAACCGTCGAAGCCAGAGCAGATATTCTTCGAATTCACAGCAGGAGTATGAACCTCACTCGTGGCATCAACTTGACCAAGGTGGCAGAGAAGATGAACGGTTGTTCGGGAGCGGAGCTCAAGGGTGTATGCACGGAGGCAGGAATGTACGCTTTAAGAGAGCGACGGGTACATGTTACGCAAGAAGACTTCGATCTGGCGACTGCAAAGGTGCTCAACAAGCATGATGACAAGGAAGTCAGTCTTGGGAAATTGTGGAAGTAGATGCGGCGGCAGTAATGATCTGTACAACATTTTAGAGAGCAAAAATGTATTTCTTGCATTCCTTTCTCGCCAGCTGCACATAGGCAAAACACTGCTTGGGGGCATATATCAGGAGTAAGTCTTCATTGACGTGGGAAAATGTTATCAAATTGTTTCCATCCTTACATTCCCGACCTCTCTCGACTAATTCCCAGTATGTTTTGGTGAGTATATCGTATAGTAGTTCAGAATGAGCTGGGTGATTGAACTAACGCACTTCCTGTTCTATCTTCTCTCGGGTGGCTTTTTCTTGGGTAATATCCGTATCTTGAGGAAGCCCTCGTCTCGAGTCCATACCACCAAATGAATTCGATAGATGGAAAGTCAACCTTGAAGAATAGGCCATTCCAGCATTTCTCTCTCATATCCACGATACGGTGGCAGGTGTATGCAAAATACTTACCGCTCGGCCCAGCTCCAGCTTTCCCCGAGTTCCAAGATAAATCATAGAAACAAACAGCAGATCCGACCCTGAATAATCATGAATAGACTTTGCCAGGTCACAGAGTGGGGGTTTAATATGGGTTTTGAGTATGGAGAGGCAAAGACTGGAGCTTGGGCTGCACCATGACGAGTATTTCACAATTTATTGGAGCTCCTCTAGCTTCGACAACCGTGAATTCCTCCACTACTTCCCCTTCTTCCCCCTCATCCTCCTGTATATATTTACATCTCAGCTTTTATTGTGACCGATTGCTGTTCGATTGATTTAGCCAACTATTCATACAACTAATTTTCAAATCATCCCAGAATTACAGTTAGTTCCCCTCCTCCCGTCGAGAGTAAAAGCTACCCCGCGACGAGTACCCCCCTCATCCCCTCACCGGCTCGGACCCTACATACATCTTCAATTTGCATCTTCAAATAAGAATAGAGTTCACAGCTAAAACCCTTCCTTTCTATAGTAAAATACTTAAACATGGCTCAATCACTCCCTTTCCGCCAGAACTTCAGAAAGCCCTCCCGCCAGGCATCTATGGAGTAAGTACAATCCTTCATCAACAACAAACAGGATAGACTTCTAATTACCGGGAAAGTCCTTACAACGACCTGAACTCGCATATGGACCATTATATCGGCATTGATGTTGGAACCGGAAGTGCTAGAGCTTGTATCATCGACTCTACTGGTGATATCAAAGCCTGTACGGCCTTCCTTAACCACTCCAATTTCAAACCTATCAGCTAACTTGGGAAACAGTGGCCACAGAGAACATTGGGTTATGGCAGCCCGAGACAGGATATTACGAGCAATCGACCACAGACATTTGGAGATGCATTTGCCAATGTGTGAATCGAGCTCTCAGCCAGCAAAACATCGACCCAACATCTGTTCGAGGTATTGGATTTGATGCTACCTGCTCTCTCGCAGTATTTGCCCACGATACCGATGAGCCAGTGCCGGTCACTGGCCCTCACTTCCAAAATGATGGTAATGACAGGAACGTAATCTTGTGGCTCGACCACAGACCTGTAGAAGAAACCGAGAAGATCAATGCTACCAAACACAACCTCCTGAGATATGTTGGAGGTAAGATGAGCATTGAGATGGAGATCCCAAAAGTGCTGTGGCTGAAGAACAATATGCCACCCGAGCTGTTCGACAGATGCAAGTTTTACGACCTGGCAGATGCATTGACACATTTGGCAACCGGCAATGAGACTCGCAGTTTCTGTAGCACTGTGTGCAAGCAAGGTTTCGTACCCGTCGGCGTTGATGGCAGCGTCAAAGGCTGGCAAGAAGACTTTTACGAGACCATTGGGTTGGGTGATTTAGCAAAGGATAACTTCCTTAGAATGGGAGGAGTCGATGGGGTGGTGAGCCTTTTCCTTTTGCATACATATGCCTATATTTCCTATGATCAAAGACTGACATCAATAGAATGGCAAGTACGCAAGTGCAGGAGAGTTGGTTGGTACCCTCAGTGAGAAGGCAGCTTCGCAACTCGGTCTCCCACCCGGGATTGCTGTTGGAAGTGGTGTTATTGATGCATATGCTGGCTGGGTCGGCACAGTAGGAGCTAAGGTGAATCTTGGTTCGAACCAACTTGAGAGTGGAGTGCCAAAGAATGATATCTCCAACGCCTTTAGCCGTCTGGCTGCTGTTGCCGGAACCTCTACATGCCATCTTGCAATGTCTAAAGAACCCGTCTTTGTGGACGGAGTTTGGGGTCCTTACAGAGACGTATTACTGCCAGATTTCTGGATGGCTGAAGGTGGCCAGTCTGCTACTGGAGAACTTTTGAAACATGTTCTCGAGACGCACCCAGCATACAACGAAACTATGTCAATGGCTGAATCCTTCAACACCAGTATCTACGATTATCTAAACTCACATCTCGAGGAACTGATGGAGAAACAAAATGCTCCAACCATTTCTTACCTCGGCCGTCACTTTTTTTTCTACGGAGATCTCTGGGGCAATCGATCCCCGATCGCAGATTCCAAAATGACAGGTTCAGTCATCGGTCTAACCAGCGATCGTAGCATGGATGGACTTGCACTCTACTATTACGGAACTATGGAGTTCATCGCCATGCAGACCCGACAAATTGTTGAAACGATGAACAAAGCCGGCCATTCCATTACCAGTATCTTCATGTCCGGCTCACAATGCCAGAACAAGATCCTGATGGAACTCATGGCTACTACTTGCGGTATGCCCGTCCTCATTCCGCGATACGTACATGCCGCCGTCGTTCACGGTGCAGCAATGCTAGGTGCTAAAGCCGCCAGCGCGGATAAGGATGGCAAGACCGAGGCGTTGTGGAGTATTATGGACCGTATGAGCAAGCCAGGAAAGGTTACGAAGCCGGGAAAGAATGAGAAGGAGAAGACTCTACTGGACATCAAGTACAAGGTATTCCTAGAGCAATGTGCTACGCAGCAGACGTACAGGCAGAGTGTGGATGAGGCTATTGCTGGATGGACAGCTTAAACTTAGCATGTGTTGATAACAGACCCGCACGCACTCTTCTCGCAAGAGCTGCCTTTAGATTCCCTGCTGTGCCATAGGGGAAATTTCAAAAAAAGTATCTCTAGATTTGTGACTATAGATGTGTGCTTCAGACGCTGTGGTCTGTCTGGTCCTCATCTACCGTAGCTATTCTTCCATGTCAAACTTCATCTTGACTCTGATTTACGCTGATGAAAGAAGATGTATGAGAGAATCTAAGTAGAAATATTTTCTTTATGGTTTGGACCGCCATATCCATTGTAAAAAATTAAAATAAAAGGCAATTAAAAGCACACACCACCTTTTATTGAGCCCTTCAACCTTCTTCCTTGAAGCTTTTTTAAATTTTTAATTTACACCGGCTGATTTACATTATGATCTTGTTCTCGTACGCGCTGGTACTGATCAACACCCGCATAATAGTCGGCTACCTCGTTGACAAATTCGATCCCTTCATAATCAGGCAGGATGCTTCCCTCCTCGACCAGCTCGGCGTCGGCGTCGTAGCAACAGACCATGTAGAAGGATTCTTTTACTAACCCCCGGATTAGGTCATCATGCAGGCACTGCGTTCGGAAGAGGACCAAGAAACTGCGCTCGCGATCGGGAATCGGCTCGTCGTAGTAGAACGTGCTCTTGACTTGGCTGCTATACTGCTTGCTGTACATGTCAAAGCAGATGCCGCCGTCGACCCTGTGGGGCCGGATAGCGACAACGATACCTTTTGTCAAAACTAGAAGCCATGGTTAGATAAGACAATCTCAAACATCTTGCTTGTCATATACCAAAAATTGGTTTGTTTATAGAGCGGCAGATTAGAAACTTACGAAAGTCATAGAGTTGGATTGATGACATCTCAGTGCGGGTGATCCAATCGTCATGTTTTGGAAATTGTGTTTCAAAAGGCGTTATAGAAGCACTTCCATTAAGCACCTCTTGGGTTATAAGTCGATCTCCGGCTTTCACTGTGTAAAAGACATAAAAGCATTTTTCTTCAACAGGATGGTGACGTATACCAATAGGAATAAGCTTCTGACCAGAAATCGTGTCTTGTAGTCCAGAGACAATCTTGCAACTGCCGTCCACCGTGCCAGAGAGTATTTCGTGAGTCTCCGTGACAATTGCAAAGTCTTGACCTTTTGCAATCCAGTACTTTATGCCACTAGGTAACGTGATATCATGAGACTCTCTTTCCATAAAAGACCTGATCATGAGACGTCTCCTGTAGAGATTTTAGTCGGAAAATGCAGTATTGGACGGATTTTAATATCCGTGAGCTTCACAGTAATCCTAATAGAGAATGAGGAAACTTACGGGCTTGATATTTCTGCTAAAATCATCTAAAGTGAGTTAACTAGTTTCTAAACCTTGCAAGTGTAAACTGCTTCCATACCTGATCTGAGAGTAGCCATTTTTGTAGGAGCAACCTGTCTTTATGCATAAACATCAGGTCATTGACTCCAGCGTCCTCTGTAAATCTCAAAATTAGCACCTAAGCATGCTGAATATCATGTCGTGAAATTATCGGTGCTGGTTTGGGGGACTTTGTCACTTGTCGAAGAAGTATTATCATGTCGTCGTTCTTGGCCAATCCTCGAATGGAGAAATTCGGCTTGTTTTCATAATGTGAGATAGAATGTAGGATGGTAACTTACTAGTTTTGCGAAGACTATGAACGACAATACTTTGTTTGTCGTATCTGTAAGCCACTCTACCGTTTGCGTACCCAAAAATTCCATTATGGCGGGACGTATCAATCTTTTCCCCTTTCCAGTGAGGTTGGTAACAACGGACTATTGTAGGCAGTCGCTACAGCAAGTTAGTATAGTACTGCAGAATAAATCCGAACGTATCGGTGGGCCTGTGATATTAGGCTCGATCAAAAGAAAGCCAGGTTTGCTACAAGCCATTATATCAACGTTATATTAATCGCACCTAGCACTTCCTACGTAGACCAGATTTATGAATCGTAGGGATACATACCTGTCTTGCGAGAGTTTCGATGGTGTCAGTTAACCAATCCCGAAGATCTTCTGTCGACTGTCGAGGCAGCGCTGACGAATACTGGTACCACCGGTGACGGAAGTGTCTTTTTGTGAGAAGCAATATGATGGTTTCCTGTAATAGGACGTTTCTCCAAGCTTTGGAGACGTAGGCCATGCCCAAGATATCTTTAACAGAATTGGGATGTTTCTCTATGACGAAGAAGACCAGTTTTTCTTGGAACAGACTGCTTCTCCAACTTCTAGAGACGCGGGTCATGCTCACGGTGGTGGCGAAGTCAAGATGCTCTACAACTTGCATCTGGAGTTCTTGCGGGAGATAGCGGAATATATCCTTGGTGGGAAGAGGAATAGCACAGAGTTGCTCGCGCATATGTCGAATCTCCGAGCCCAGGAGTCCATTGTGGATGAGTTCATCAAGGCTTCCGCAATGTCAATTACTTAAGCTGTAGACGGCAGATTATCATAAACATACAGTTGCCTTCGTGCAGTTATATTAGGGAAAACATGGCCGTTGTCATCCACAATACGAAGACTATCTAACACCCCAGACAGGCTTAGATCGTTGCTGGTATCCATATGGAGGTTGCCTCGCTCGAAATATGATCTTTTAAAAAGTCTTCGAGCGATGATATCAATCCTAACTAATAACAGGTATATGCTTTCACTACACGTGTGGAGACCCGTCCCCGTCTTGCACGTTGTAGCATCTGGAGTGGTGGCCTTGTGAACGAGGCTGGCGAGCCTAGCAGCCACGAAAGGAGAGGGCGTGACGGCTAAAGTTGCCTCCTCTTTCCTTTCTACTACATCTCTTTATTATTATTATTATTATTATTATTCTACAGTATACACACACGCCCGTACTTTCCGACTCTACAAGATACCCTTCTTTTTTTGGGCTTAAATATCATTATATTATTTTCTGACGGGCTTTGCAAGATGCACATGCGTCTCGGTCGACCCGAGTCAACATCATTATCTGATGAGATATAGCATTCTACGGTTACTACCGATTGGGTGTGGGGAGAAGGTTAGTGGTGGTGCTACTTGTTGCTGCTGCTGCTGCTGCAGATGCAAGGTGTGGCACGGTGGAGGCTGTTCGACTTCCAAACGGAAAGCTGGAAATCTATTCCTGGAACTATGGATGGAAGCAAACCCCTGGGCATAACTGCAGCGTGGAAGGGAAAGCGGCTTCCATCTCTCCTTTGTTCTTCTGCACATCATACAGCACCTAGTGCTAGTACTGTATGTACGTACCGTACGACATGGGCTGGATGAGTGCGGCGGTGCAAGTTGTTGTGGCATCGCCGCATTTTCCAAGGAAAGGGTTCCTCATGGCATCCTAATCGCATTCTTCTGGTATGGCAGTATGGTATAGCATTTCTAATAAGCTGCTGATCTTTGTTTCTCCAAACATATCTTTTCCGGTACACTATGATTCTCTCCGGCCTTTCGCGCTTCATCGTGAAACGCTTTCTCGCGGATTGGTTCTGCTCTTGGACCTCTCTGGTACTGGCATAGGAGAAGTTTAATTAGTACATACATACAACACTTCTTTCATGTCCACAGTACAACGTAAAGCATCGGACCCCAAACGTCAAGGACACGTGATCCCTAAAGCGTCTGTTCGCCCGTGCCTGGTGGTATTGATGTGTACTCCTACTCATACAGTGATCCGTGAAAGTTGAATAGGGGGAGCCGCTAGTCTAGTCCACTTGCGCAATCCAGTCGACATGTGAAACGCTTGTGGGGTTTTTAATATTAAGTCCAAGTCATCGTTGAAAGAGTGATATCGCTGATATAGTGATCTATCATCTATCATCAGGTCCAAGCCGGTTAATGGCGTACCCTCATCCTGCTCTCACTTCTCCTTCTTCTTCATCTTCTTCTTCTCTTTCTTCTGTTATTATTCTTTCGCCTTTTCATCCTCTCCTCTCATTCTCCTATTTGTTAACCTCTTACATAGAGACATATTGATATAAATATCTTTACAGGGCCCACGCCCCGGCTTTTGGTTTGAGGCTCTTACACTCTTGCAAGGAAGGTAATGTACTGTACAACGCACCCGACCACACAGGGCCGTTCGTTGCCCCATACAGTGCCGTAAGCCTGAAGTAAGAATGGCATTTGATCGTCGGTATCCGCTGTACTGTACAGTATTGTCTGTATGTATGTACGGAAGTAGGTGTGTTCATGGCTCCCCCAGGGCCTCCTGCAGCATCTGAGGGCCATTGTTTCATCAGCCCCGGACCGACAGGCTCCCGGCGACCGATCCTCACTCAGTATTCAGGGGCCGAGCCAGATTACACGCGACGACCACGTCCCTTTGGTACGGTGGCTAGGGTGGTGGAGGTGGATGGCGGCACTAGCGTGGCACTGGGACTGTTCGGAGTATACTTCGTACATCAGGACATCAGGGTCTATGTAAGGACACACAAGATCGAGAGATCGGGGTGGGAGACGAGAGTATTTACCGCATCTGTGGCATGATACAGAACCATGAATCCGATCCATTGTTGCGTTCCAAGTACTCCATGTCCATGATGGTGCGTAGGTCGGTGCACAATATATGGTATATGGTAGTACCCTAATCCTACGAGCAGTAGCAGCTGTAGTAATAGCAGTCTCCAAGCGCGCCCCCTCTCAGCTTCAGCTCCTGCTGCTTATCAATTATTATCTGATGCTGATGTACATGTATTGTACAGTCCAGTACCGTACCAGGCATGCAGGTGTCTATAAGGAATTCCCCAAAGAGGGAGCAGTGCTGAACAAGCGGCAACCAGGGACCAGGGGCGGGGCGAAAGAATGCTTCTCAAGTAAAGTCCTGCATACTTGGTTGATATTTGGTAATACGAGGCGAGGTAAGAATGGCCGTTGAGGTTGCGTTGGGGATGGAGTCAAAAAGGAATCCCAAATGATTGAGAGTGTGTGTATGTGTGTGAGAAGAAAGAGAGGAGAGAGAGAGAGAGAGAGAGCCGTAGCTAAACTAGGGGCAAGCCATGGAGATATTAGACGTCTATCTATGCCCATTGCCCATCTACAGTATACAATATACAATATACAGTAAAAGTAAAGTAAAAGTAAAAGATAAAGTAATGCCATCGACCAAGTACTTACTTGTAGATACTGTAATAATACAATATCTACTATAGGTACTTCGTACACCACATTACATTATTACAGTAGTAGGATTATCATTATGATTATCATTATGCCTCCTCCACCCTTGCCCCTCCCCTACCTACAAGTATTTCCCCCCCATGTCCACATACAGAGTCAGCTCCAGTCCACAACAGTTCACAGTCTACTACTACTATACTTTACACCACACACACACACTCTCCCACTTACCTACTCTAGTCTAATACTCACTCTACGGCGATATTACATTACAGTACTATTACTATTACTCTTAGTATCACCATCACCATCACCAACCAAACCACCACCACCACCTCCTCCTCCTCACCCTCACCCTCCTCACCCTCCTCCGCCTCCACGACTAAAATGGCATAACACTCAAATTCTTACTCTATATACTCTCTTTCTCTTTCCCTTCCTTTCTTTCTTTCTTTCTTGCTCTCGTGCGCAAGTCCACCTGCCAACTTTCCCTTCCCTGCGGTGTACGGCAACCAAGAAGAAGCCGGCTCACGTCCTGATTGACATAGCTAGCATACATTCATACATACATACATACTTTACCCCCCTCCCCACCTCCAAGGGCACGCACGTACACACGCTTTCCCAACTACTCACTACTACACTACTTGATCATTTCCAGCGATCTGAATCTGGCGTTTTGTCTGTGCGTCTGCTATCACAGAAGTGGAGTCGGACTGGACTAGACTACACTGCACTGCACTGCACCTGCTGGGTATTATTCGGAAACTATACCACTACTAGGCCCTTTCTCTCCCATCCTCGCGGTCCTGGAACTAGAAGACTTCTCCTCACCCGGGTACACTAAGAACCAGATTCCTTCTCAATTAGACTCTAAAGCCAAACTCAATCGATTTTCGCATTCCCAGTTCCCAATTCCCAAATCCCAAATCTCAAGAGGAAAGCAAACCATACCAAAGCAAGCATCCAGCCCACCAGCCCAGCCCGCCGAATATCCTTTCTGGCTGCGAGGCTACTGGAATCCCTCTTGTCTTGAGCTTGTTGCGGCCGCCTGCATATTACCAATCGCAACAAAGAAAAAAGCTTCCACCAATTCTAGAGCTACCGTCACTTCGAATGCAATGAGGTACGCTTCCAATCCGCTTCCAATCCCCGGTGGCGAAGCTGGCAGGAGACGAAGCTCAGGCTTGCCCTGCCGTCTACCAAACGCAGTTGCAATTGCGCCCGTTACTGACAGCTTGCAGGTAATGCCACGATGGAGCAAACGAATGGTGCGCAACGAAACCCATTCTTGAGCGATACAAATACTAGCCAGGCAGCTACTCGTACTATCCCAATCATTCAGCCCCCCACAATCCAAACCTCAGCGCCATCCCCCGGAGACCCTATGGAGATGTCTCCTCCATCTACCGTCACAATGGGACCTCCCTCGCGCGCTGGCGACGATGGCACAAATGGGATACATGATCAAATGGGAATGGGCGACCAACAATCTATGGCGAATCTGGGGGGATCCAATGCATCGGCCGCAGGGGCAGCGAGTGCTCAGGTGCCAAAAGTTGTCCAGACTGCATTTATTCATAAGCTTTACAAGTGAGCGTTCATTCAAGCCTTCATGAATGTTGCTAATCGATTATTGAATAGTATGCTTGAAGATGACAGCATTTCTAGCTTGATCGCATGGTCTTCAACGGCTGATAGTTTTATCATGTCCCCTTCCAATGACTTCTCAAAAGTTTTAGCGTACGTGGACTGCCTCGAGTTTTGCGAGGTTACTCACAAGTGACAGAACATACTTTAAACATACCAATATTTCGTCCTTTGTACGACAACTAAACATGTACGGATTCCACAAAGGTTTGTCCCCCCGCGTACAACTGATTTAGAGGGTTTCACTAACGATCCGCAGTTAGCGATGTCTTCCATACCGGGTCCCCCGATGCACCGCTGTGGGAATTCAAACATGGCAATGGGAATTTC
>Ga0247734_1002921_pt1 | contig 10582 bp, 10 predicted proteins | sample UWRJL103311B2_FD_180933 | JGI IMG/M metagenome (GOLD analysis project Ga0247734, IMG submission 180933) | Plant litter microbial communities from Arlington Agricultural Research Station in Wisconsin, United States - UWRJ-L103-311B-2 | ecosystem: Environmental > Terrestrial > Plant litter >... | reverse complement strand
TCGGGAGCATTCATACTAAACTCCCTCACCTTAAACTTACTTTGCTGCGCGTTAATATTATCGTATAATGACTGCGGGATATTAGTGCCCGATTCCGGCACGGTTGGGTTTGGTTTTATCCAGTCCAGATCGCCTTTGCGCCAAACGTAAACAAGGCCCAGTATCAATATACTTAGGAAGATAAACATTTCGCTTAGCGCTACCCAGCCCCATCTTGGGTCAAGCTTCAGAATCTCTTTATTGGCGAAAATGGTTGCCCATGGAAACACAAAAACCATCTCCACATCAAATAACAGGAACACCAGTGCGATCACATAAAAGCGGGAATTGAAGGGCAGCCAGGCGTTTCCGGTAGGTTCTTCGCCGCACTCGTAGGTGCTAAGTTTCTCAAAATTAGGGTTTCGCGGGGCCAAAATACGGTTCACAAAAAACAGCAGGCCTATCATTACGATGCCTGTAATTAAAAAGATAAGTATCTTTCCAAATTCTGATATTTGCGAAACATCATTCATGACAGCAAATTTAACAAATCAATCGCACTTTGATGCTATAATAATTGGCGGCGGCGCCTGCGGACTCATGTGCGCAGTACAAGCCGGCTTTTTAGGCAAGCGCACCCTGGTGTTGGAAAAGAACGACCGCGTTGGCGCCAAGATCCTCATCAGCGGCGGCGGCAGGTGCAATTACACCAACCTATATGCCACGCATAAACAGTTCCTGTCGCAGAACGAGCACTTCTGCCGCTCGGCCCTGGCACAGTGGACCGTGGATGATACCGTTACCTTTTTTGAAACCTACGGCATAGAAGGCAAGGAAAAAACCCTTGGTCAATTGTTTCCTGTAAGCGATAAGGCGAAGGATGTGGTAAACATTTTCACCAGTTTATGTACCGATCTTGAGCAGGAGATCTGGTGCTTTACCGAAGTAACGGCTGTGGAACAAGCAGAAGGTGGCTTTAACGTCACCTTTAATAAGGATGGCCACTCTCAAATATTATTTACGCCAAAGGTGGTGATGGCATCCGGTGGCTTGCCTATCCCTAAAATGGGTGCTACGGATTTCGGAATGCGTACCGCCCGCAAATTTGGCATGCAGGTTACCGAAACCTCACCTGCCCTGGTGCCGTTAACTATTACCGGTAAGGATCAGCCCTGGTACGAAAAACTCTCAGGCAACAGCGTTTTCTGCCGGGTATGGAACGACAGGGCCAGCTTTGAAGAAAACATCCTGTTTACCCACTGGGGACTAAGCGGACCAGCCATCCTGCAAATTTCCTCTTACTGGAAACCCGGCGAATCTATTTTTATAGACCTGCTCCCCGGTAAAGATATTGTTAAAATGATATTGCAGGAACGCGAGCAGAACGGCAAAAAGATGCTGCTGGCCTATCTCTCCGGTTTATATACCCGCAAATTTGCCGATGCGCTGAGCGATTATGTTCCCGTAGAAAAGAACCTCGCATCGCTCACTAAAACCGAGCTGGAGGATATCAGTATCCTCATCCATGAGTTTAAAGTAAAACCTGCCGGCACAAAAGGTTACGACAAAGCCGAGGTAATGACCGGCGGCGTAGATACCAACGAACTATCCTCTAAAACCCTCGAAGCCAAAAAAATCCCCGGCCTGTTCTTCGGCGGCGAGTGTGTGGATGTTACCGGCTGGCTCGGCGGTTACAACTTCCAATGGGCCTGGGCAAGTGGCTTTGTGATTGCGCAAGGGTTGTAAGGCCTCAACACATTGTCATTTCGATGAACAGTGCGTGGGCCAAGTGCGGGGAGTGAAGAGAAATCCTGTTCATAAGACAGGTCGGTTACTTTGCATTATGAACAAGATTTTTTCATTTCGTTCAAGAGATAGTTCTCGTCGCTGCGCTTCCCTCGGATGACAAAATATAAGTGAGAAAAGAAGAAAAACTCCCCACTACATCCACATAAACGGATCGCCGGAGGCGATGTGCTTAATCTTCATGCCCGGCAATTTCGGCTGCAGCCATTCTACAAAGTATTCCATGCCAGGCTCTTCACTTTTTTGGTGACCGAGCACGATAAGCGCCATTTTCCGCCCCTGTAATACGCCGTCGCGGGTGTATTCGGCAGTTTCCCATTCTGATACTTCGCCTACTATCAATACATCCGGCTGCTCGGGCACTGCAATGCTCATTTGCATTTTGCCGCCTGCCGCACCGGGGATAAGGGTTACTTTTTCGCACTTTTGTTTCAAGTCGCCAATTACGCGCAGGTGTGCAATATCCAGCGTCTTCTTTAAATGCTGCACCATATCTCCCAGTGTAATAGCAGTCAACGTTACGCCATAGCTGCCGGGTTTGTAGTATTGCAGCCAGCCGGTTTTCTTTAAAAACCCGTAATATATTACATCAGGTTTTATACTGTGAATATAATCATGGCAGCGCCAAACGGTAATTTTGTATTTATCCAGCAGTTCCATTTTCTGTTTTACTACCGGGTTATCCTTTACAAAATTCTTGTCGTCGGTATGATTATAAAAGGTGGGTTCGTGGGCAATAATAAAATTGGCACCCAGCTTTGCGGCCTGTTCTATAACGGTAGTAGTAGCAAACATGGTGGTAACAATGCCGGTAACCACGGCATCGGCACTACCCGATTTCAGGGTATCTACCGTACCGGGTATTGGGGTTAAACCGCCTTCCTTTAGTATCAGGTCGATAATTTGCTGCACGGTATATTGGGCATTCATAGGTATAAAGCTACCTTTAACAATGCCGGGTATTAAACTAACCAATGCCAGCGCACCGGCAGATTTTGCGGTTGTCTCAATAAATTTTCGTCTTGTGTGTTCCATAGTAATGATGCAAATACTTTAAGGCGCGGGCTGCACAACTTCTCTTATAGATGCCCAGCCGGTAGGGCTGCCTTTATACTTTAAATATACAACTATTGCCCTGCCTTTAAATACAAAAGGTTTCCCTCCTGCTTTTGGTGTGCCTTTAATTGTAAAAAGATTGAGTTGGGTAGCGGTTTCGCCTTCAAAGAAAACATTCTCTACTTTGTTCTCAATAAACTGGAGCTTAAATGTTTTAAATGTGCCTGCCAGGTTTGCTTCAACAGATTTTCGGCCTGCAAGGTAAGTGCCGTAGCTAAGCGCTTTAACAACATCCGGATGGTGATATTTCATCACCTCCTTTACATCACCTTTGGCAAACGCTGCCTGTATCATTTTACTTGTTTGTGCTAAAGCAGCACGGTCTGCTTCGGAACCTACAACAGCTTTAGTATTAGTACAGCCATAAAAAGCCGAAGCTATTATAACCCAATAAAAAAATCGTTTCATAATAGCTTCGTTAATAAGTGTGTGAATTTATTTCTGCGGAGGAGCAGCCGGCGGAGGCGTACCACCTGCTGGCGGCGGACCCCCCGGACCACCACCCGGCGGCGGGCCACCCGGGCCTTTACGACCTGCTGAGGCCTGCACCACTTCCGGGTGCGAAACACCATGATGGCATGAGTTACAGTTAACACCGGTGGTCATCGTCATACCGGTGCTGTCTTTCTTAGCCTCAAAATATTTTTTGTTAATATCGTTCATCATCTTGTACATGTGGCGGGCCATATCTTTTTCCGGCTTGCCATCTGCAGCAAAATCCATCTTTTTAGTTTCCTCGTTGCGCACATGGCAAAAACTGCACCGGGCGCCAAGGGCGTGCTCCCATTCTTCCATCACCTCATGCATTTGCTTATCGGTAATGTTTTTAGGAAGTACCTTAAGGTTTTTGTACTTGTGTTCTTCTTCCTGCGGCGGGGTCATGGCCATAAAAACCACTATGGCAAGCAGGCCAATTGTTGCGAATAATCTCTTGTTGATCGTCATTTATTGTGAGGCTTATAATTCTACTAATCTAAATCGAAAAATCTAAATTTTACAACTAAAACACAAAAGTTACACAGTTATGTGGCCGCCTAAACAATTAATACCTGCTGTTATTACAACCTATAAATAAGGTTCAATCATCTCTGTGCTCATATCCCACAAAATATCGCGGGCCTTCTCGTTAGTTGATAGTGACGAACTCGCGGCAACTTCCTTAGCCTTAAAATATTTGCCACTTTTAGCATCTATGCGCGGGGCGGTAGCCAGGTATATGCTGGTTTGCGCACCCTGCTCGGGGGTTATCATAAATGGCTTTAGCAGCCACATTAAAGTTTTGTTAAAACCGGTAAGGTCTGCCCCGAAAGAGGTGCTCACCAGGCCGGGGTGTAGAGCAAAAGCGGTTATGCCTTTGGGTCCGTATTTAAGTGCCAGCGAGCGCGTAAAGTAAATATTAAAAAGCTTGGCCATGCCATACGCTTTGGAGGCTGAGTAAGGCGTTTCTTTCCATTGCAGATCTTTAAAACGGGGCTTACCCATTTTATGCCCTTCAGAACTTACATTGATAATGCGTGCCTGCCCGCGTTCTAACAAAGGCATCAGCCGCTGTACCAGTAAAAAATGGCCGAGGTGGTTTATGGCGAAGGTCATCTCAAAGCCGTCGCGGGATTCTTCGCGGCGGGCAAAAACACCGCCCGCGTTGTTTATTAATACATTTACAGATACCAGGCTGCTTTTAAGCGTATCGGCAGCATTGCATACGCTGTTAAGGTCGGCCAGATCGCAGGCTACCAGATGGATGCTGGTATTTTTTGATGCGCTCATTAGCTCCTGTTTCACCTGTTCGCCTTTGGCCATATCACGTACCAGCAGGTACAGGGCGTGGCCTTTTTTGGCAAGGGCAAGCGCGGTTTCTTTTCCAATACCGGATGTTGCGCCGGTTATAACAGTAGTTGTAATGGGCATCGTTGTAAAAATTAAATACAGGGGTTTATATTACCAAAACTAACATTTTGCTCGGTAGTAGCAAAGGTTATATTTTATGAAAAGGTACTGTTGCGGTTCTTTTGAGCCTGCAGCCCTGCTATACGCTTATACGACACTGGCCTTATGCGCAGGGCCGGTATTCGCTGCTATCAGGTTTATTGCTGAAGGATTGTTTTTCGTTAGGAATTATAAGGGTTCAGCCCGGAGGGCCGTAGCGCAGCGGAGCCCTGCAAGGCCCGGGCCAAAGGCAACGCCCAAAGTCAGTTGGCAGTTCTCAGTAAGCAGTTACTAACCTATTCAGCTACAGTCTTGGTGAACAGTTACCATATAATCCAATAATAATTATTTTAACGTATAAGCTTTCTATCAGGTCTTTATATAAATCACTAATAAAATGTTCTATGTGTTTATACCAACTAATTTTTTCGTTAATTTTTGTTAAATAATTTGGATAATTACGAATTAGTCGTAGATTTACGAAATAATCGTAGAAAGATGGAGAAATTATCACAACAGGAAGAGGAAGCAATGCAGGCGGCATGGCAGGCAGGCACCGGCTTTATAAGGGATTTTTTAGAATTAATAGCCGAACCTAAACCACCATACACTACCCTGGCATCCACCGTTAAGAACCTGGAGAACAAGGGATTCTTAAAAAGCGAAAAGCTGGGTAACTCGTACCGTTATACACCCGCCATACAAGAGGAAGAGTACAAGAAAAAGTTTATGAGCGGCTTTGTGAGCGACTACTTTAAAAACTCTTACAAAGACCTGGTTACCTTTTTCGCCAACGAGAAGAAGATCAGCGCGAGTGAGTTAAAGGAAATTATTAAACTAATTGAAAAACCTTAATTGTTACCATTATGCCGGCTTTATTTGTTTTTTTATTTAAAGTGAACATTGCCCTGCTGCTGTTCTGCGCGGGGTATTACCTGGTGCTGCGCCACCTTACTTTTTATACGCTTAACAGGGTTTACCTGGTAACCGCCATTATTTTTGCTACCCTTTACCCTAAAATAGACCTTACTTCCTTTGCGCAAAATCACGAAAACCTTGCCCGCCCCGTACAAACGGTAGTTTTAAACTGGCAGGCCCCGGCCGAAAAACTGGTGAAACCTATTGCTGAAACCAATTACTGGCAATGGGTAGAAATTGCATTTTGGGCCGGTGCAATATTGCTTGCCGCGCGGTTTGTGATGCAGCTGTTCTCGCTGTTTAAGCTTTACCGAAACTCTACACCAGCCAACATTCTTAACCACAATGTACGGCTGATGAGCGGCGAAGCGGCCCCTTTCTCGTTCTGGCGAAGCATTTATGTAAACCCCGATAACCACACCCCTACCGACCTGAAAGCCATTTTACTGCACGAACAGGTGCACGTAAACGGCTGGCACACTATTGACATCCTGCTGGCCGAACTCAGCAGCATCTTCTACTGGTTTAACCCGGGCATCTGGCTCATGAAAAAGGCCGTGCGCGAAAACATTGAGTTTATTACCGACCGCAAAATTCTGAACAAGGGTATTGAGGCCAAGGCTTACCAATACAGCCTGGTGAACGTTAGCTTTAACGCCACCACGCCGGGAATAGTGAATCACTTTAATATATCAACCATCAAAAAACGTATAATTATGATGAACGCTAAAAGATCTTCTAAGTTTACACTTACCCGCTACGCTTTTGTAGTGCCCGCTGTTGTGGCCTTGCTGCTGATATTTACGCTTTCTAAAGCCGAAGTTGCTAAACCTATTAAAGCAAAAATAAGCAAAGCTATTATGCCGGTTACTGTAGCCATAAAACAAGTAACACAATCGGCCATTACCAACACCCAAACCGCTATTGCCAAAGTTGATACCATGATAACGGCACAGATTACTTTTAAAGCCAAAAAAGTTGCCGATACCGCTGGTTTTAAAGCAATAAAGGATACCACTTATACAGTTTTATCTATAAAAACAGATACTGGAAAAAAGGCAAAGCGTATACTTAAGGGCAATGTCAACTTTAGTTTCAACACTCTTGATACAGCCAATTTTGTGGTAAACGGAAAAAGGATGAGCCCGGCTGATTTTAAAGACATAAACCCGGAACAGATAATGGCTATCAACATTATGTCGTTAGAGGATGCTAAAAAGATAATTGTACCTGCAGATAACCTCAGCTTTACAAACGACAACAAAATAGTTTTTGTAACCACAAAAGATTCTGAAGCAGGCAAACAGCTGATGGAAAGACTGGGTAACCGCAGGCAGATTACCAACATCCGCATCACTAAGGATGGTGTACCGCAAACCATTAACGGTGAAGCGCTTGCAAGCCTGGGCGGTACCACGGGCAAATCTACCAAGGTATTCTTAAGCGGACCGGGCTCCTTTGCTTCCGATTCGGCTACTGTAAAAATAAATGGCCACGCTTTTTATGATGTATCGGGTACCGGCACCAGCCTGGAAAAAGCTTATGTAAACGGAAAACAGGTTGAGGGCTTAAAGCACCTTGAATATGTAACCATAACTTCTCCGCGTGCGCTAGGTTTACAAAGCACCGGCAAACCTATAACTGTAAGAGCATTTTCTTCACTAAAAGGAAACGGAGAGGTACTGTTCAATAGCTTTACAAATAACCGCATCTCTGATAAGCTCATCATTATCGATGGCAAACAGGCTACCGAGCAGGACCTGAAGAAGCTTTCGGCCTTTGATATCGATAGGATGAACATGTCTAACTTACCAGATACCGTTAAAAAATATGGCGATAAAGCCAAACATGGCGTAGTTTACATCTACACCAAAAAAGCGAAGTAAAAATCAGTTATATAGTTAAATTAGCAACCGGGCCGGGTAAATTAAGTTTTATCTGGCCTTCTGTTTTTGTACACTATGCTGTATGGAAAATGCGGCAGTTTTTTAACTAAAAAGACAATCGCATACTTAAAAACACTTTGGCAGGAGTTTTGGTAATTAGTTAATACGAAAAACTAATAAACTTAACTGTTAACATACAATGTCTATCTCATTACAACAAAAACCGGCAGATGTACAACTTAAAGTTGTAACTGTAAATAAGGAGCAAGCCCTTAAAACAAGTAATGGTGTTGCTTCTTCCAAGATCTTCACCATCTCTTTCAGCTATTTAAAAAAGGCTTACCGTACCAAAGTAATGAAAGTTATTTACGCCGATAATGAGCCGATGTACAAGGTGGTGATGCCCTGCAATATTAACAACGGTACCAGTATTCACTGGTTAAAACGCCAGGATAATAACTGGACTATATTATTAGGAGAAAAATTGGATGAAAAACTATTAAAGGCAGTAACAGCGGCTATAGATTGCCTGGAGTAACAATGCCCCGTCAAGGCATCTATATATACTACAATTGATAATAAACAAAGGCCGCTCAAAATTTGAGCGGCCTTTCTTGTAATTGTATAATTCAGAATGTTTTAAACGATTGGGTCGCCGTCGAGTACATCATTCATGTATAAGGGTCGTTCCTTTTTAAAGATGATGGCAAATACAAGAGAGATAACAAACACAAATATAATGGATACTGCAAATGACTGTATTTGCTTACCAATAGATGCATTCTTTTGCTCGTTCAGTTGTTTTTCCATCTCATCTATCTTCTTATCGATATCGGCTTGGCTGGCTGAACTTTTTTCGAGCATGTTGGTAACAGCATTAACCATAGCGGTTTGTGTTTTTTCTACCATGTTGGGCTCTATAACCTTTGCAAAAAGCATATCCCTTATCAAAAAGCTCATTACAAGCGATAAAAAGAACATCACAAAAATACCGGTTACCGCTTGTTTAAAATTCCAGAAACCGCCAACAGATTTCCTGAGGTCGACACAAAACAATGCCCCTAATATAATAGGTATTATAATAGATAATACAAACGGCCCGCCTATGATCATTATAAACGACGTCGCCATCGTGGTCATAAAATAAAACGAAAGTATACCAAGTACACCTAAAATTAAACCTAAAATTACGCCCTTAATAGCGGCTTGTTTTTTTAACTGTTTATCAAAATCCTGGGTCATAATATTAAATAGGTTAATTATATTGTTATTCGTTAAAGCTTACTAATATTTCCAGCACGGCCATATCAAAAGATGCGTTTACGGCATCGCTTGCTATTGCTTCTTTTTCAGCGCCGGTTGGCTGCGTGTTTTGGAAGAAGCACATCATAGGGTAAAATAATTCCTTCAGTTCAGAGTCTTCCGGCAGGGTTTGGGCTACCTTGTTGATCTCGCTTGCAGGGCTTTCTATCAGGATCTGGTTGGAGATAACCGGCTCGTAAATGCGGTACTCATCCTGAAACTCGTCCTCATCTACCAGCAAAAATTCCTTCAGGTAATCTTCCAGTTCAGGATCAATGTCTTCATCCTCGCACTCATTCAAATACAATAACAGGTTCAGCAGTTCGGTGCCCCGGTCTAAAGTTTGTTCCTCTATTTTTTCCCACTCAGGGGTTTCCAGGTAATCGTCTTCCAGTTTCTTTACGTCTTCGCTGAAGAAGTTCACCAACAGCAGATCGAAGAAAACTTCGCGCAGTTCTTCTACTTTAGGGTTCTCATCAAATATGTTATCTAAGGCATCAACCTTCTTTAAAAAGGTATCGTCGGATACGAAAACCGTTTCGAAGGTTGCGTTAAGGGTGGTGGCATCGTAGCCATCGTATTTAGAAAAAGCCTGTAATGCACCGGTAATAGCTGCGCTTACTTTTGGGTCGGTCATGTTAGTTAGATTTAGATATTTGTTTATTATTACAGGTTAACAAAACTTTTCCTTTTAAGTTCTGCCCGATAAAGGGTGAATTGTAACTTTTAGAGCGATTATCAGCGCTGTTATACGTCCATTCGGCATCCACATCCAGCAATACCAGGTTAGCGGTTTGCCCTTCGGCAAATACCGGCACCTCTACGTTTAAGATCCTGCGTGGGTTAACAGATAGCTTCTCTACGATCAGCTCCACCGAAAGCCCGGCTTTAACAGCCAGCGAGAATGCAGTTTGCAAACCGATGATGCCATATTCGGCAGCCTCAAACTCAACATCCTTAAACTCAATTTCGTGCGGGGTATGCTGGCTAACAATAGCATCAATGGTACCGTCTTTTAAGCCGGCTATAAGTGCATCAACATCTGCTTGTGTACGCAGCGGCGGTTTTACTTTATAAAGGCTATCGAAACCCATCAGGGCTTCATCCGTCAGTACAATATTGTGGGCGGCGGTATCGCAGGTTACTTTTAAACCCCTTTTCTTTGCTTCACGGATCAGTTCCACAGAGCGCGCGGTAGAAATGGTAGTAAAGTGGATATCCGTACCGGAATCTTCTGCCAGGTAAATATCGCGTGCTATCATCAGTTCTTCGGCCAATGAAGGGATGCCTTTAAGGCCCAGCATGGTGCTTACCACGCCTTCGTTCATTTTAGCTTTGCCTGCAATAAAAGCATCCTCAGGGTACGAGATAACCTTAGCACCGAAACCCTGAACATATAAAAGTGCGCGTTCCATGAGGCCGGCATCCTGCACCGGGCGGTTACCATCGGTAAAGGCCTTGGCGCCGCTTTTGAACATGTCGAACATTTCGCTCAGGTCCTTACCCTCACGTTTGTATGAGATGGTTCCTAACGGGAAGATATCTATCAGGTTGCCTTTGGCGCGGTTCAGCAGGTATTCTACCTCGGCTTTGGAATGTACGGGCGGATGCGTGTTAGGCATTAGTGCTATCCCGGTGAAACCTCCGGC
>Ga0247734_1002920_pt1 | contig 10582 bp, 16 predicted proteins | sample UWRJL103311B2_FD_180933 | JGI IMG/M metagenome (GOLD analysis project Ga0247734, IMG submission 180933) | Plant litter microbial communities from Arlington Agricultural Research Station in Wisconsin, United States - UWRJ-L103-311B-2 | ecosystem: Environmental > Terrestrial > Plant litter >... | reverse complement strand
ACCGGAGGTGCTCTGACATGGCCCGCAAAGGCACCGTCAGCATTCGCAAGGGTGACCAGGTCAAGGTCATCGCCGGCAAGGACAAGGGCGTGACCGGTTCGGTCATCGAGGTCCTCGCCGAGCACGATCGCGTCATCGTCGAGGGCGTCAACCGGGTCAAGCGCCACACCAAGCCCTCCCAGGAGGGTGGCATCGGCTCGGGCGGCATCATCACGAGCGAGGCGCCCATCCACATCTCGAACGTCATGCTGCTGGCCGACAAGGAGCCGACCCGCGTCGGCTACCGCCGCGACGACGTCACCAAGACGCGTCCCGACGGTTCCACCTACTCGGCCCAGCGCAGCGTTCGGGTCGCCAAGAAGACCGGAAAGGAGATCTGAGCATGGCTACGACTGAGACACAGGCAGCACCCCGCCTCAAGACCCGCTACCGCGAGGAGATCCTCCCCGCCCTGCGCGAGCAGTTCGACTACGACAACGTCATGCAGGTTCCCGGCCTGACGAAGATCGTCGTCAACATGGGCGTCGGCGAGGCGGCCCGCGACGGCAAGCTGATCGAGGGCGCCATCCGCGACCTCACCGCGATCACCGGCCAGAAGCCGCAGGTCACCAAGGCCCGCAAGTCCATCGCCCAGTTCAAGCTGCGTGAGGGCATGCCGATCGGCACGCACGTCACGCTGCGCGGCGACCGCATGTGGGAGTTCCTCGACCGTCTGCTGACGCTCGCGCTGCCCCGCATCCGCGACTTCCGCGGCCTGAGCCCCAAGCAGTTCGACGGCCGTGGCAACTACACGTTCGGTCTGACCGAGCAGGTCATGTTCCACGAGATCGACCAGGACAAGATCGACCGCTCGCGCGGCATGGACATCACGGTCGTCACCACGGCGACCAACGACGACGAGGGGCGCGCGCTGCTCAAGCTGCTCGGCTTCCCCTACAAGGAGAACTGACATGGCGAAGACTGGACTCAAGGTCAAGGCCGCTCGCAAGCCCAAGTTCGCGGTGCGCGGCTACACCCGCTGCCAGCGCTGTGGCCGGCCCCGGTCGGTCTACAAGAAGTTCGGCCTCTGCCGCATCTGCCTTCGCGAGATGGCGCACCGCGGCGAGCTGCCGGGCATCACCAAGAGCTCCTGGTAACCCACCTACCCCACACCACGTCGTAGGTCCCCTCCCACTCATCCCTGAGGACGAGACGGAAACCGCGGCGAGAACGGAACACCAGCAATGACAATGACTGATCCGATCGCGGACATGCTCACGCGTGTCCGCAACGGCAACCAGGCGTACCACGACAGCGTGGCCATGCCGTACTCCAAGCTGAAGGCCGGCGTCGCCGAGATCCTGAAGCAGGAGGGCTACATCACCTCGATCGACGTCGCCGAGCCCAAGGAGGGCGAGGTCGGCAAGACGCTGACCATCACCCTCAAGTACGGCCCGCACCGCGAGCGCTCGATCGCCGGCATCCGCCGCATCAGCAAGCCGGGCCTTCGCGTGTACGCGAAGTCGACCGGTCTGCCCAAGGTGCTCGGCGGACTCGGTGTCGCCATCATCTCGACCAGCCAGGGTCTGCTCACGGACCGCCAGGCCAACCAGAAGGGCGTAGGCGGAGAAGTCCTCGCCTACGTCTGGTGAGAGGGGTCTGAACACATGTCACGCATCGGCAAGATTCCAGTCGCCATCCCGTCGGGTGTCGAGGTCACCATCGAGGGCCAGGACGTCCGCGTCAAGGGCCCCAAGGGCGAGCTGACGCACACCGTCGCCGAGCCCATCACGGTCGCGAAGTCCGACGACGGCGCGCTGTCCGTCGAGCGCCCGAACGACGAGCGCAAGAGCAAGGCGCTCCACGGTCTGTCGCGCACGCTGATCAGCAACATGGTCATCGGCGTCACCGAGGGCTACGAGAAGAAGCTCGAGATCGTCGGCGTCGGCTACCGCGTCGCGGCCAAGGGCCCGACCGAGCTCGAGTTCGCGCTCGGCTTCAGCCACCCGGTCGTCGTCAAGGCTCCCGAGGGCATCACCTTCGCCGTCGAGAAGCCGACAGCGTTCTCCGTGATCGGCATCGACAAGCAGGCCGTCGGTGAGGTCGCCGCGAACATCCGCAAGATCCGCAAGCCCGAGCCCTACAAGGGCAAGGGCGTCCGTTACGCCGGCGAGCACGTCCGCCGCAAGGTCGGAAAGGCTGGTAAGTAGCTCATGGCTATCTCGATCAGGCACAACAAGAGCACCAAGGGTCGCACCGCGTCGCGTCTGCGTCGCCAGATCCGTGGTCGCAAGAAGATCCACGGCTCGGCCGAGCGTCCGCGTCTCGTCGTCACCCGGTCCAACAAGCACCTCGTCGCTCAGGTCGTCGACGACCTCGAGGGCCACACGCTGGCGTCGGCGTCCACCATGGAGGCCGACCTGCGCGGGCTCGACGGTGACAAGACCGCCAAGGCCAAGCGTGTGGGCGAGCTCGTCGCCGACCGCGCCAAGGCCGCCGGTGTCGCCACCGTGGTCTTCGACCGCGCCGGCAACAAGTACGCGGGACGGGTCGCGGCCCTGGCCGACGGCGCTCGCGAGGGCGGACTGGAGTTCTGATGACGAAGGTCAACACCACTGAAATTCTCTCAATCGTGAGGAGTGCCGCATGAGCGGGCAGCAGCGCCGCGGAGGCGGAGGCGGACGGGGCCGTGACAACGGTCGCGGAGCCGAGAAGTCGCAGTACATCGAGAAGGTCGTCACGATCAACCGTGTCGCCAAGGTCGTCAAGGGTGGTCGTCGCTTCAGCTTCACCGCTCTGGTGATCGTCGGCGACGGCGACGGTCAGGTCGGCATCGGCTACGGCAAGGCCAAGGAAGTCCCGACCGCGATCGCCAAGGGCGTCGAAGAGGCCAAGAAGTCCTTCTTCCGCGTCCCGCGCATCCAGGGCACGATCCCGCACCCGGTGCAGGGCGAGAAGGCGGCCGGCGTCGTCTTCCTGCGTCCCGCGTCGCCCGGTACCGGCGTCATCGCCGGTGGCCCGGTGCGCGCCGTGCTCGAGGCCGCAGGCGTCCACGACGTCCTGTCGAAGTCGCTCGGCTCGTCCAACGCGATCAACATCGTCCACGCGACCGTCGCAGCCCTCAAGCTGCTCGAGTCGCCGGAAGATGTCGCGCAGCGTCGCGGCCTGACGGTCGAGGAGGTCGCTCCGGCGGCTCTGCTTCGTGCCGGCAAGGAAGGCATCGCCGAGGCCAAGGCCAAGGCTGAAGCCGGAGCGGGTGTCTGATGGCCAAGCTCCAGGTGACCCAGACCAAGTCCGGCATCGGACGCAAGCAGAACCAGCGCGACACGCTGCGTTCACTCGGTCTCAAGCGGATCGGTGACGTCGTCGTCGTCGAGGACCGTCCCGAGATCCGCGGCATGGCCAACACCATCCCGCACCTCGTCGACGTCAAGGAGGTTGACTGATCATGGCGCTCAAGCTGCACCACCTGCGCCCCGCCCCGGGAGCCAAGACCGCCAAGACCCGTGTGGGTCGCGGTGAGGGATCCAAGGGCAAGACGGCCGGACGTGGAACCAAGGGCACGAAGGCTCGTTACCAGGTTCCCGCCGGCTTCGAGGGTGGACAGGTTCCCATCCACATGCGCCTGCCCAAGCTGAAGGGGTTCAAGAACCCGTTCCGCGAGGAGTACCAGGTCGTCAACCTCGATCGCATCGAGGAGCTGTACCCGGCCGGCGGCGACATCGACGTGGCCTCGCTGGTCGCGAACGGCGCCGTCCGCAAGGGCCGTCCCGTCAAGGTCCTCGGACAGGGCGAGATCACGGTCAAGGTCCAGGTCACGGCGGACAAGTTCTCCGCCTCGGCCAAGAGCAAGATCGAGGCAGCCGGCGGCAGCGTCACCATTCTCGGCTGACGCAGCCCGGGGCAGGACGCACGCGACGTGCGTCCTGCCCCGGCTGTTTCGGTGACTGTTAGAGTCACCTATCGGGCGTGAGCCCGGTTCTGGAAGTAGCGGGCGCGAGCCCGCTTTCGTCCGTCATACCCACGCACGCCAGTGCACGAGGAGGATCGCGGTGCTCAGCGCCTTCGTCCATGCGTTCCGGACGCCCGACCTGCGGAAGAAGATCCTCTTCGTCCTGTTCGTCATCGTCCTGTTCCGGCTCGGCTCCACCATGCCCGCCCCCGGCATCAACGTCGGCAACGTCCAGGACGCCGTCGAGGCCGCCTCCACGGGCGAGAACAGCAGCCTGTTCGCCCTCATCAACGTCTTCTCCGGCGGAGCACTCCTCCAGCTGACGGTCTTCGCGCTGGGCATCATGCCCTACATCACGGCGAGCATCATCCTGCAGCTGCTCGTCGTCGTGATCCCGCGGCTGGAGGCCCTCAAGAAGGAGGGCCAGTCCGGTCAGACCAAGATCACCCAGTACACGCGCTACCTGACGCTGGGCCTGGCGATCCTGCAGGCGACCGGCATCGTGGCGCTGGCGCGCAGCGGCAACCTGTTCGGCGGGGCCGAGACCGGACCGCTGCTGTACAAGCCCGACAGCATCCTGTCGTTCCTGCTGATCGTCCTGACGATGGTCGCCGGCACCGCGGTCATCATGTGGCTCGGCGAGCTCATCACCGACCGCGGAGTCGGCAACGGCATGTCGATCCTGATCTTCACGCAGGTCGTGGCGACGTTCCCCGGCGCGATGTGGCAGATCAAGCAGCAGCGCGGCTGGACCACGTTCGTGCTGGTCATCCTCATCGGTCTGGTCATCGTCGCGGCGGTCATCTTCATCGAGCAGGCGCAGCGCCGCATCCCGGTGCAGTACGCCAAGCGCATGGTGGGACGCCGCATGTTCGGCGGCTCGTCGACCTACATCCCGTTGAAGGTCAACCAGGCCGGCATCATCCCGGTCATCTTCGCCTCGAGCCTGATGTACCTGCCGGCGCTCATGGCACAGTTCAACTCCGGTGCGTCGTGGGCGACGTGGATCAACGACAACTTCGTCCGGGGCGACCACCCGCTGTACATGGCCACGTTCTTCCTGCTGATCGTGTTCTTCACGTACTTCTACGTGTCGATCACGTTCAACCCCGAGGAGGTCGCCGACAACATGAAGAAGTACGGCGGCTTCATCCCGGGCATCCGAGCGGGCCGGCCGACGCAGGACTACCTGGCGTACGTCCTCAGCCGCATCACCGCACCCGGAGCGCTGTACCTGGGCCTGATCGCCCTGATCCCGATGATCGCGATCGCCCTGATCGGCGCCAGCCAGAACTTCCCGTTCGGCGGCACCACGCTGCTGATCATCGTCGGCGTGGGACTGGACACGGTCAAGCAGATCGAGAGCCAGCTCCAGCAGCGCAACTACGAAGGGTTCCTCAAGTAATGCGTCTCCTCATCATGGGCCCGCCGGGGGCGGGCAAGGGAACACAGGCCGTCTCGCTGGCCGAGCGCATCGGTGGGGCGCACATCTCGACGGGTGACATCTTCCGCGCCAACGTCCGCGACCAGACCGAGCTCGGTCAGGCGGCGCAGCGGTACATGGACGCCGGCGAGTACGTGCCCGACGAGGTCACCAACGCCATGGTGAAGGACCGCCTGGCGCAGGACGACGCTCGGGACGCGTTCATCCTGGACGGGTACCCGCGCACGGTCGACCAGGTCGCCACGCTCGACGCGATCCTCGACGAGCTGGGCACCCGGCTCGACGGCGTCATCGAGCTGGTCGTCGACCCCGAGGAGCTCATCCAGCGGCTGCTCAAGCGGGCCGAGACGAGCGGGCGCGCCGACGACACCGAAGAGGTCATCCGGCACCGTCAGGACGTCTACACCGCCGAGACGGCACCGCTGCTGGAGGTCTACGGCTCGCGCGGCATCCTGATCGAGGTCGACGGCATGGGCGAGGTCGACCAGGTCACCCACCGGATCGACGCGGCGCTCCCGTCCTGAGCCTGAGCACCTGATGTTCGACCGCGGGATCGAGATCAAGACCCCGGACCAGATCGCCTCGATGCGGGCGGCCGGTCTCGTGGTCGGCCGCACGCTGGAGCTCCTGCGCACCGAGGTGCGTGCCGGCATGACGACCCGTGAGCTCGACGACATCGCCCGCGAGAGCATCTACGCCGCCGGCGCGACGTCCAACTTCCTGGGCTACCACGGCTTTCCCGGCGTCATCTGCACGTCGGTCAACGACGAGGTCGTGCACGGCATCCCCGGCAGCCGGGTCCTGCGCGACGGCGACGTGGTCTCGATCGACTGCGGCGCGATCGTCGACGGCTGGCACGGTGACGCGGCGGTGACCGTGGCGATCGGCGAGGTGCCCGACGAGGTGACGGCCCTGATGGCTGTGACCGAGGACGCCATGTGGCGCGGTATCGCGGCGGCCTCCCTGGGCGGCCGGGTGTCCGACATCAGCCACGCCATCGAGGTCGCGGTGGACGGGGCCGGCGACTACGGCATCGTCGAGGGCTACACGGGGCACGGGATCGGGTCCGAGATGCACCAGGAGCCGAACGTGCCCAACTACGGCAAGCCGCGTCGCGGCCCCAAGCTGGTCAAGGGGCTCGCTCTCGCGGTCGAGCCGATGGTCACGCTGGGCACCGCCGACACCAGGACCCTGGAGGACGACTGGACCGTCGTCACGACCGACGGTTCGTGGGCGGCCCACTTCGAGAACACCTTCACCTTGACCGACACGGGCGCCTGGGTGCTGACCGCGCTGGACGGTGGACAGGAGCGGTTGGCTGCGCTCGGCGTCCCCTATGGGGGACACTGACCCCATGAGACTCCTCGTCGCGGTGACCGCCCTGCTGCTGGCCGGTGCCTGCGGCTCGGACTCCGGGTCCTCGGACGCGGGCGGGGCCGGTGACGCCGTCCAGGAGCTCCTGACGTCGATGGACGCCGGCAGCTGCTCGGACGTCAAGAAGGTCGTGCTGACGCCCGACCTGATCGACTGCGAGCAGATCGAGACGCTGTCGGGCTCCTACACGGACCGCGGCGTCGACCTGGACGACCTGTCCGTCACGACCGGCGAGGTCGTCGACAACAGCGTCACGGTCACGGTCGGCCTGGGCGGTGGCGAGCCCGACGAGACGTGGCAGGCCGAACGGGTCGACGGCTCGTGGCGGGTCGTGTTCGACTCGGAGGCGTGAGTCCGGAGACTCAGCGGACCGTGACGGTCTTGTCCTTGGAGCCCGACGCGATCGCCGAGGAGCCGCGGTACGTGATGCGGTAGGTCTGGGCCCCGAGCGGCTGCCCGGACAGCGAGAACGATGCTCGTCCGCGCGTGACCTTGACGGTGCGCGAGCGCCCCGAGGCGTAGCGGACGCTGATCGAACCACCCGGGGGCGCGATGCGGGCGGCGCTCACCGCGACGGTGAAGGCGACCGTGCCACCGCCCGACGACTGGGCCTTGACCGAGATCTTGGGAGCCGTGCGGATCTTCTTGGAGGCGGCCGTCGTCGTCGCGCGGGGCGAGTACCCGGTGGCCTTGTAGGTGACCGTGGCCGACAGGCGGTGCCCCAGGTCGTTCGGGGAGACCGTGCGGCGTCTGCCGGTGGCACCCGGGACGGGCTTGCCGTCACGCAGCCACTGATAGCGCGCGGAGGCACCCGGAGGCGTGAAGGCACCGGGGTCGATCGTCAGCACCGAGCCCAGGGTCGGCGTGCCCGTCAGGGTCGGCGAGGACTGGACGGCGATGCGTCCCGCCGAGAGGGCCGGCGTGCTGCCGGACGTCGCGGACGACGCGGTGTAGCCGGGCCGACGGGCGACGACCCGCACGCGGAGCGTCGCACCGCGCTGGCGATGCGTCGGCACGAACGTCTGGTCGGTCGCGCCGTCGATCGCCCGGCCGTCGGCGTACCACTGGAAGGTCGTCGTCGCGGCCGGGGACCACGTGCCGGGGTTCGCGGTGAGGCGGGAGCCGACCCGGGGCGTGCCGGACACGCTGGGGTCGGAGCGCCGGGTCAGGGTGCCCGCGAGGACACGCGCGCTGGCGTCGGTGCCGGCGGTCGTCGAGGTGTAGCCGGCCCGGGCGGCGGTGACCTGCGCCGTCAGGGGGCGGTCGACGTCGACGGAGCGGGCCACGTAGCTGGTCGCGGTGGCGCCGGGGATCGGCTCGGCGCCGGAGAACCACTGGTAGGACAACGAGACGTCCTTGCGCGAGAACGCACCGGTCGTCGTGGTGAGCCGCGACCCGACCCGCGCGGTGCCGCTGAGCGTCGGCCGGGTCGTGATCGTCAACGTGCCCGGAGCGACCGCCACCGGGTCGGACGCGACGCGGACCGTCGGGAAGCCTGCGTGGGCGGCCGTGACCTGGACCGTGAGGGCCTTGCCGAGCAGGGACGAGGTGGGGGTGAACGTCTTGGCGGTCGCGCCGCCGATGGGGGTGCCGTCGACCATCCACTGGTACGCATAGCTGCTCGGGACCGGGCTCCACGCGCCGACCGAGGCCTTGACCTCGGTGCCGACCTTGGGTGTCCCGACGACCGACGGCTTGGTGTAGTTGGCGAGCGTCGGGCTGGTGAAGTGGATGATGCCGTCGGGCCAGCCGCCTCCGGACCGGGTGATCTTGCGCCAGTCGAAGGCGCCGCTCCAGTTCGACTCCGACACCCAGATCTCGTCGGCCGACACGACCCGCTCGATGTACGCGACGTGGTTGCCGGTCCTGCCCCACCAGGCGATCGCGCCGACGGTGGGCGTCGAGTCGGTGACCGACGCCATCGCCGTGCCCCAGTCACGGGCGTTGCCCACGCCGGGCGCCGGCCGCTTGTTGGGCAGGCCGTTGGTCGTGATGAGTCGGTACGCGATGTAGTTGGTGCAGTTCGTGCCGGTGTACATGTTCCAGTAGCTCGTGCCCTGGTGCGTCGAGTACCCGCTGTGCGAGTAGCCCTTGTCGGTGCACGACGTGTAGCCGGTGCACAGGACCGTCGAGGCGGCCTGGGCAGGCGTTGCCGGCACCAGGAGGGCGGCGAAAAATAGCACGACCAGCGCTATCCGAGAGTGCGACACGCCGACACTCTACGTGACAGATGGGGCAGGTGTGACTCGAATCGATCCGTGAGGCGGCCGGCAGCCCTACCGGTGCATCTCCATGGTGCAGCACTTGACGCTGCCGCCGGACTTCATGAACTCGCCCAGCTCGACCGGCACCGGGGTGTAGCCGCGGTCGCGCAGGCTCGCCGCGAGCGACGTGGCGGCGGCCGGCAGGACCACGTGCTGGCCGTCGCTGACGGCGTTGAGGCCGAGTGCGCGCGCATCGTCCTCGCTGCAGCGGATCGCGTCGGGGAACAGGTCGCGCAGCGTGCGCTGGCTGTGACGGCTGAAGGCCCCCGGGAAGTACGCGATGTCGGCAGGGCCGGCGCCGTTGCCGTCGTCGAGCACGGCGATCGCGACGTCGAGGTGGTAGAACCGGGGGTCGACCAGCTCGAGCGACACGACGGGCCGGTCCAGCGCCTCCGCCGCCTCGATGTGGGCCTCGAGCGAGGTGCGGAAGCCCGTGCCCGCCAGGATCATCGAGCCGAGCGCCAGGAAGTCGCCCTCGCCCTCGTTGGTGCGGCTCGGCTCGGTGACGCGGTAGCCGTGGTCGGTCAGCCAGGTCGCGTAGGCGCCGCCCTCGGCGGCCCGCTCCGGGAAGCGGAACCGGGCGCCGTAGGCGCGGCCGCCGATCACGAGGCCGCCGTTGGCGGCGAACACCATGTCGGGCTGCCCGGGCAACGGCTCGATCAGGTCGACGCGATGGCCCAGGCCCAGGTAGGTGTCACGCAGCGCCTCCCACTGCTGCCGTGCCAGACCGACGTCGACCGGGTTCGTCACGTCCATCCACGGGTTGATCGCGTAGACCACCTCGAAGTACGACGGAGCGCACATCAGGTAGTGGCGGGTGCGGGCGATGCGAGGGGTGTCGACGTGCGGGACGGTGCGGGCGTCGAGAACGGTCAAGGTGAGGCCTCCGGGGTGAGCTCAGGCAGTGACTCTGCGCAATGAATCCATGCTAGGCGGCCGCTCACGTGCCGGACGAATCCGAAACAGCGCACGGGCCCGGCGAATTCTTGCGCGCGACTCGATTCGGCGAAGGATTCTTGCAACACTGGCTGGATGGACGAACTCGACCGCCAGCTCATCGGATGCCTGCTCGAGGACGGTCGGGCCAGCTATGCGGCGATCGGCGATCGGATCGGCCTGTCGGCGCCGGCTGTGAAGCGTCGCATGGACCGCCTGGTGGGCGACGGGGTCATCGCCGGGTTCACCGCGGTCCTGGATCCTCATCTGGTGGGGTGGACGACCGAGGCCTACGTCGAGGTGCACTGCCAGGGGACCATCTCGCCCGACGAGCTGCGCGCCGCGTTCGGCCGCGTGCCCGAGGTGCACGCCGCGGCCACGGTCTCGGGACAGGCGGATGCGATCCTGCACATCGTCGCGAAGGACGTGCGGGACCTCGAGTGCGCGCTCGAGCGGATCCGGGTCGAGACCTCGAACGTCGAGCGCACCGAGACCGCGATCGTCCTGTCGCGACTCATCGACCGGTACGGGCCGGGCCAGACGGAGTTCACCCCGCCCGCCTGAGCTCACATGCACCTGACAGCCCGGCCGGGGGAGACGCCCATGTCGCGCTCCTAGCGTCGACGGCATGAC
>Ga0247734_1002919_pt1 | contig 10585 bp, 8 predicted proteins | sample UWRJL103311B2_FD_180933 | JGI IMG/M metagenome (GOLD analysis project Ga0247734, IMG submission 180933) | Plant litter microbial communities from Arlington Agricultural Research Station in Wisconsin, United States - UWRJ-L103-311B-2 | ecosystem: Environmental > Terrestrial > Plant litter >... | reverse complement strand
CCCCTGCCCAAAGGCCATCTCCCCGATGTACCGGTGATATGGATGCCGGCAAGACTGGCTGCCTGCAAACCAAAATCGGTGCAATTTTGCTGATTCAGGTTATAGGTCATACCTTCAAACTTTCTGGTCAGTTCCAGTATGTTTTCGAAATTACGCCTGGAAATAAACTTCCCCAGTACTTCGTCCCAAAGGTGCCCCGCATCATCTTTGAACGTTGCTGATGTGGTGGGCGCAATGGGAGTGGCAGAAAGGAGCTGATCTTTATCAGGATAAAACCCAAACGATGCCGAAGCATAAGTAGAATCAGTATTGTACTTGATCAGGGTGATAAACGTATGCCCCGTATTTACCCAAACAAATATTTTACGTTTACCGGGCGCAGGCTGTTTGACATGGAACAGCAAAGCATAAGCCACCGCAGTTTTGCCGTCATTAAAATTACTGATGATCTGCTGAAAGCTGGTACGTTTACTTCTTTTGGAGGTCCTTCTGGCCCTTACTACCAACATCTTTTTGCTAATTACTGTATCATCTTTTGAGCTCACAGCCAATGCTCCATCCCGGAGGGGTAAGCCGGCAGCTGAAAGTTGCAGACCGTCCATACCAGCGCCATTCACGCGGACTGCCTTAAAGAAACATTTCATAGCCAGTGGATACAATTTTAAACGGGCAAACACATTGGCAAGATGATAATAGAATTTTTTGCCGGACTGATACTTGTACTGCTGATCAGGCACCCCCAGGTCTGTTAAATAATTCAGCAGCCTGCCATGTTCCCCGGAACTGCTAAAACCTGCTGCCAGATCTGTAGCTGTTCTTGGACTAAATGAAACACTGTCTGCCCCAGCCGCGCGGCCATCAGAAGACACCACAGAAAGGTATTTGTTATACTCGGGTACCTGGGCAAATAAAAGTTGATTAAATAAAAGGGTTACCGTAAAAACCGAAGTTTTTAATAGCGGTGATAAAGACGTAGTCATTGCGAAAGATTAATATAGATCCAAATCCGGAAGGCGCTTTGTATTCTGCCCGGCGGAATAGAAAGGCTGATGTTAGCTATGCTCTAATAGAAGGGATTTTTACCGGCAACAACAACAGCATATCATGCCGTCTTTTAAAATGACGTTCATGATCTGGTTTTTAAAAACAAATCCTGAAAAAGACCGGGTTCCAATGATTACTGTTGTTTTCATGTGCTGTAACAAACATAGAAAATTAATATTAAATCTACCAGATCAATAGACTTAATATTTTCATGTGAGAATTTTATTACAAAAGACAGGAACCCTAAAAAAATTCATCAATACCATCATTATTATGATAGTTAGCTATCACTCATGTTATTTTATGAATAGATAAGACTGCGGTAACTTTGTCTTATAAATCAAAGACAATGAAAAAAATATTCGTAATCAACGGCGGACAGACATTTGGTCACTCAGGTGGCCGTTTTAACCGCTCAGTCACAGATGCCACTATCAATTTCTTCACTACACATCCCGGTTTCGAAGTCCGCTCTACAGATATCAACACCAACTATGACCCTAAACAGGAAGTAGAAAACTATAAATGGGCAGATGTGATCATTTACCATACGCCGGTATGGTGGTTTCAATTGCCTCATGGAATGAAAAAATATATTGATGTGGTATTTACCGAAGGGCATGACAATGGAATTTACCACAGCGACGGCCGTTCATCAGCTAATCCTGCAATTAACTATGGCACCGGCGGTTCGCTGCATGGCAAACAATATATGCTCACTACCTCATGGAACGCTCCCAAAGAAGCCTTCACCCTACCCGGCGAATTCTTTAATGAGAAAAGCGTGGACGAAGGACCCATGTTCGGCTTTCACCGTATGAATGCTTTTACCGGCATGAAACCTCTGGAAGGAATGCATTTCCACGATGTGGAGAAAAATGCAGACATTGTAAAAGATCTGAAACGATATGACGATCACCTGAACAACATATTCATCCCTAAACAACACCAAAATGAGCCTATACTTAACAGCAGTATTAACAGCTAAACCCGGAAGTGCGGAGGCACTGAAAACATTGCTGCAAGACTTGTAGTGCAATCCACAAAAGAAGCCGCATGCCTGCAATATGAGTTGTATCAGTCAGCAGAGGATGAAAACATATTCATTTTTCATGAAACCTGGGAAAATCAGGAAGGGCTGGATCAGCATGATGAACAACCCTATATTCAGAACCTTATAGAAAAAAGCCCTGAGCTCACAGCTGTACCGATGACGCTTCATAAAACCATCAGGTTAAGCTAAATGCAAGATGTATTTATCCTGCCTGGCGCAAATACGCCAGGCAGGAATATTTATTTGCCCGTTTTTGCCTCGGTTTTTGCTTCAGTAGTATCTTTCCAGTTATCGGTACGGAATGGCGAAGCAGGAAGACCTGCCCCATTGTACAAATTACATACCGGGTTATCTGCCCATGCGTACCTGACAGCAACAGGATTTGGAACCTGTGCACTGCTTAGTACCACTTTACTGCCCTTGATCACCGCATCAGCCCAGTAAAACTTTTGATCGGCACCTGCTACGGCAAACCCGGTCAAAGCTGTTCCATCCTTTGTTTTTAATCCCCCGTTAGTATACTTAAAAGTTATACTAACCGAATTGCCGTTCACCTGCTGTGAAATTGCCAGCGGGCCCGAGTAAGGATTTTTGTCGCCATAAGTTCTGGCCAGGGCTATTAATGCCAGCCGGCGCCCCACTTCCTGTTTATTTTTTGGATGGATATTACCTGCGTCTCCGATATCAATAGTGACGGCCATACCTGTATTTGGCAGGGAAAGCGTTTTCAGCTGTGCATCCCTTAGCTCCGCCCAGTTAGAGGCAACGGGTTGTTCCGCTGTTTTCATATAATTGGCCAGTTGAACAAAGTAAAATGGGAAATCGCCTATATTCCATTTCTTCCGCCAGTCAGTGATCATTGCAGGGAAAAGCGTGCGGTACTGATTTGCCCTGCCGGCATTACTTTCTCCCTGGTACCAGATTGCTCCGCGAATGGCGAAGGGAATAAATGGATGGATCATTGAATTGTATAAGACCGCAGGCCTGTTCGGGCTTTCGTTTGCTGAGGGTACCGCCGGAATATCTTTAAGATTCAATCCCACCTTGTACTGCCAGTCGCCATCCAGAGAAATACTTTCACCTGTAGCAGAGCTCAAAGCTATCACTTTGTTATCTCCATAGATTCCCCCTCCTCCGGTAAGGTCGAATACCCTAACCGCGAGAACAGACTCTCCGCCTTTCACCTGCGCTGCAGGAACTGTATAGGAACGGGTTTCTCCATATCCCTTCGTTTCCCCTATTTTAACGCCGTCAAAATAGGTGATGTCATCATCGTCAATTGTGCCCAGGTTGATCTTCAGGTCCTTACCGGCCCATGATGCGGGGATGGATATCTTTTTACGGAACCACACTGCGCCATCGAAACCGGGAAGGGCAGCATCCTCCCAAAGTGCAGGTAAAGCCATTGTTTTCCATGAAGAGTCGTCATAAGCTGTTGCTACCCATAACGGCCTGCCCTGCTCAAACCCGGTATCTTTTGCCAGAACCGTATTTTGCCAGTTCTCCATGGCCCTTTTGGTATTGGCCAGCACTTTTTCCTTATCGGTACGCTCTATACGGTTCACAGCCTCGGCAAAATAAGGCATCGTTTTAAGCGTACTGCCGCTGGTCCATGCTTCGGCAACGGTACCACCCCATGACGTATGGATGAGCCCTACAGGGATACCTTTTTTTCTGTAGATCTCCCTTGCAAAGAAATAAGCAACAGAAGAAAACTCTGCCACGCTTTGCGGGCTGCATTCCTGCCAGCCCCCGCCGGTCACCTTTACATCTTTCAGGGGCCTGTTGGCAGTCACATGTTCCGCCTGCAGCAACCTGATGTTCGGGTATTTCGCCTCACTGATCTCTTTCTGATAATCTTTGATCTTGCCCCAGCCGGCAAGTGGCATTTCCATGTTTGATTGTCCTGAACAGAGCCATACTTCACCAATCAGCACGTTTTTCAGCGTAAGCGGTTCACCGTCGGAAATGTCAATTGTATATGGCCCTCCATAGGAAGGAGTAGCTACCAGGATTTTCCAGTCGCCATTACCGTCCGCAAGAGCAGTATACTTTCTGGCACTCCATGATGTGCCGATCTCTATTGTTTTATTTGGTTCAGCCTGTCCCCAGAAAGCAGCATTTGTCTTTTGCTGCAATACCATATTGTCGCTAAAAACAGCAGGCAGTTTCACTTTAGCCTGAACAGTATATCCTATACACAATGCTATAAAAAGCAGTGTAGTTTTCAATTGTCCCATAGTATGAATCAGATCATTTTTTTCTACATCAAGTTTACTCAATGTTGATAGGAATAACAAACTTTCTCAGGGACATATTCACTAATTATGAAATGTTCTTTGCAACCAGTTCTTTCACCTTTTCACAGATCTGTGCTGCGGACTGCTGATGGAGATAGGGATGATTGGAACACAAAGAAAAATCAATTTCATCCTCAAAGGTACTTACAACTACTGCAGTAGGGCTCGCAAAGGGAAATGCCGCTGTAGGACCATAAATAGTCTCGATATCAAATGAACGGTAGTGCGCGGCAATATTCAGCCTGCCCAGGTTTGACAGCATAAAATCCTGAATTCCTGATGACCGCCTCATGCCATTGATCATAATATCTACCGGCAAATACTCATCTACCACCAGCATTTCAGCACCATTCAAAGCTTCAATTTTTTGCATCAGCTCCGTTTTAAATATTTTGGCCTTCATCCAGAAATCAGCTATCCCGGGGTCAGCAGATAGGGTTACAGACGGGGCCATAGCAAACATCATATCCTCTTTTATTTGGGGGATCAAATTGCGTATATCAACCGGGCTGCGCACTATACCGCTCGCGCTGCTCCCTTTAACGGCCCGGAATGCATCCAGGAATATTACGCAAAGTGCTGCATGTACGGTTGTCCCGTTCTTCCTGCATTGCTCAATCAACCGTTTTGTAATGGTGGCATCAAACTTCCAGTGGAGCAAATAATTGTGCTCCGCGGAAGGCTGCGGTGCCTCCGGCCTGGCATGAAACAACTTCCGGAACGCTGCAGCGGCCCTTTCACCTTTCATCACCTGGCTAACAGTATACGGTTCGGAAAGCAACTCTTCTACAGATCCAAAAAGAGGATATGCGCTAAGTTTGGTTTCCGGCCGGTCCATTAACAGCAGTATTTCGCTCATCAGCGTGACGATGCTCTTGCCGTCGCAGATGCAATGAGCACAAACCAGTATCAGTTCCGAGACTTCAGCGCCTTTCAGCCATACTACCCTTGCCATGGGCGCATCGTCAACGTTAAACAGTTCCTTCCACTCCAGCACATTTTGTGCTTTCCAATCCTCATCATTATTCCTGTCCATTATCTGTACAGGAATTTCCCGGATCGTATCGCTAGTCACAAAATAAGGAAAGCCATCTTCGCCCTCGCTGATCTTTACCCGCAGAAAAGGATGTTTACGCTGTACTTTTGCCAGCGCGGCCTGCAATGTACCAGGGGCAATACTTCCCCGGATTTTAACCGTAAGAACTACGTTCAGGGGAGTGGAAGCGTCAATATACATAAGCCTTTCACCGGTAATCAGTTTCCTTTTCATTAGCTAATGAACGTGCTGCTCTCACCTGTTATTTCTGCAGCAGGCTCCAAATACCCACATTAGGTGATGCCGGTAGTCACTATTTTATTCCGGTAATGACCATAATAATCTTCTTACTTTTTTGATGGCATATAATGTAAAGAACATTGCCAGTATCCCGGCCAGCGAGCCCATCAGAATGGAAAGCAGGCGGCCGTCAAAGCAATAGCTTTCAGGCAGGCTGACATCCACGCACAGCATAAACAGCAGGATGGCAACTAAAGTAGTAGTTCCGTTTATAGCTGCAACCCTGAAAATAAACCGGTACTTTGATGATCTGGCAGGGAACATCAGGTCATTTCCGCCCCGTTCGGCAATAGCCATTGATTTCTTCAGCATATCAAACGTGATGATAAAGGGCAGCAAAAAAGCCATCGGTAATACAAAACGGGCAAAACAGTACTGCCCATGAAAGAGCCGTACCGCATTGCTATTCTGGTAATTAGAATAAGGACGCCAGGTATTGAGCACCAGATTGATCAGGGTACACAAGAGGAGGTTTTTGCGGGTAAACTTCCTCCATACTGCATCCTGTTCATCATACTGCTGCATAGCCTGCCTCCGTCTCCTGCAACAATAAACTGACAGCTTTTTCACGGATCGCCTCTACCTCCTCCTGCTTCAGAAAAGCGTCATTTGAACAAAATGTGAAGTCCATCTCTCCCTTGAACGTGCTGACCACCAAAGTATTCGGATTTCTCCACGGAAAAGCAACAGAAGGGCTGTATATCGTTTCCACCTCAAATGAGCGGTACTGTTCGGCGATGGCCAGCCTTCCCATATTGGAAAGCGTCACATCATGTGTCCCATCAGACTCCTTCAAATACCTGATGATCTGGTCTGAAGAAAAGTACTCGGCCATCATCAGCCAGTCCCGGCCTTTTAGTGCAGATATTTTGCCGGCCAGTTCTTCCTTTACCTTTTTTACCTTCGTCCAGAAATCGTCCCCGGCGTGCTGCTCCGGGACAATTTCCATTGTAGGCGCCATGGCGAACATCATATCATCCTTTATCTCCGGAACAAACCTCCTGATATCAACCGGAGTAATGATCTTGCCCCTGGCACCTTCTCCTTTAACCAGGCGGAAGGCCTCCAGAAATGCCACACATAACACGGAGTGTATTGTTGTTCCGGTTCTTTTACATGCCGCCGCTATTGCGGCTGTATTTTCGGCATCTAATTTCCAGTGCAGCATATAACTATCTCCTGCAACATTGGTCTTGCTCTTTGGTTTGGTCAGGAAGAACCAGAAGGCCAAACCAGAAAGCAGTGTCATCCTGAATTGCCTGGCCAGTGAATATTTTTCTGAAAGCAGCTGCTGTATGGACTTAAAGGGAGGATAGGCCAGGAGTTCCTTTTCAGGATCATCAAGTACGGCCAGAAGCTCTCCCATCAATGTGGCTATACTTCTCCCATCGCAGATGCAGTGCGGGCAAACCAGCATCAGCTCCGAAACCTCAGCACTCCAAAGCCAGATCACCCTGGCCAGCGGCGCATTTTTCTGCTCAAATAATTCCGTCCATTGCAGCTTCGACTCCGCCTTCCAGTGTTCATCGCTTAGTCTTTCCACCATCCGCACCGGTATCGGCGTTATTCCCGGGCTCAAAACAAGATACGGTACCCCCCGCCTTTTGTTTTTGATAACTGAATGCAACGAAGGGTGCTTCCTTTGTAACTTATCCAGCGCGCGCTGCAGCTTTTCCCGCTGAACACTGCCTCGTATCCTGACAGTGAAAACACAATTCAGGGCTGTTGAAGAATCTACATACATGATCCTTTCTCCAATGATCATTTTTCTTTCCATCGTATTTTATCAGGCTATTTCAATTGCATTAATGATATCTTCGATCATATCTTTGATCGCCAGCGCTTCCTCATACGGAAGGAAGCCCTCACTGCCGATGAAAGTAAAGTCCATCTGCCCGCGGAAAGTGGATGTGACAAATCCGGTAGTTTTACCCAAAGGCCCTACGGCAGAAGGACTATAAATGGTTTCCAGTTCGAATGAACCGTATTCATGTTTCATATCTATCCTTCCAAGGTTTGAAAAAAGACAATCCTTGCTTGATTTGCCATATTTAAGGAAATTTATCAGGGCCGTTAAGGAAGAGTGCGATTCTTCCATCTCCATGATCATTTCATAGGGCTTCAGCAGCGCTGTTTTTTTCACTATATCTTCCTGCATCCTTTTCGCATCACTGATAAAGTCCAGCCGGTCATCCGCAGACAGGTTCACCATCGTCACAAAGGCAAAGATATTTTCCTCCCTGATCTGCGGTATATACCTTCTGATATCTACAGGACACACAATCTTGTTGTGAAAATCTGCGGTTCTGATCTCTTTAAAAGCCGCCAGAACCGTTTTGCACAACAGCGTGTTGATGGTAGTACCGGTGGTTTTAGATACTTTTGACAAATGGTCACTCAGTTTTTTATCCAGTTTCCAGTTGATCATATAATCCCTTTTACGCTCTACCTGCTGCTTTTTCAATGGGATTAACCAGAGAACCAGCGATGTTATTTTTCCACCTATTTTTGCTTTGATCCTTTTCTTTGTATTCCTGAGCACCTCCGGAGGTACAACATCCCCGATACTCAGGATAGGGATCTCTTTGCCGATATCAGCGTCCCGGTCCTCTAAAAGCAGGAGCATATCTTCCAGGATGGACATGGCCGAACGCCCGTCACAGATACAGTGATGCATGACCAGGATCAGCTCTGAGTATTCTTCTCCCCTGATCCATACTACCCTCATTAACGGGCCTTTTTTTACATCAAAAGCAACCGACCATTCTCTGGTCACCTCTGCCTCCCAATCCCGCTCAGTAACTCTTGGAATCATACGTACCGGAATTTCATTGGCCTTACTTTCATCCACCACAAACCAGGGCATACCAATTTTATCCACCTCCACAAATGCCTTTAAAAAAGGATGTTTCTCCTGTAAACTTTTAAGTGCAAAGGATAAGTTTTCAGCAGGAAAAGTGCCTCTGATCTTTACGGGAACAATTGCATTAAATGCAGTGGTTCCATTCCCATAAATTACCCGCTCCAAAAAAAATAGCTTTCTTTTCATTAGTTTAGTTTATAGTTATCAGTTTTTATCTTCCATCACCAGGAGGCATGCTCCATGCTGAAGAATTCTTCCAGCAGCTCCACGGCTTTTTCGTTCCCTCCGGCAGTAATAAAGGTTTCCCTTATCCTGGCCGAGGCCTCTCTGTAAGTATTGTTCTCCAGTAATTCGAATACTGCCTTCCTCATATCTGAAATACGCAGGCGCTTGTAGCGGATCTTAATACCGCAGCCCGCATTTTCAATCAATTTTGCGGTATGAAAATGGTCATATGTAATAGGAATAATCAGCATTGGTAAACCATTCATAAAAGTGTCATTGACGGTATTGAACCCCCCATGGCAGATCACCGCATCCATTTTTGGCATCAATGCCGCCTGCGGAACAAAACTGCTGACAATAAAATTTTCCGGCCATGACTCATAAATTGCCGGATCCGTTGCTGCTACGATTGTTAATGGGGCATCAGCAAAAGCTTCGATCAGTTTCCCAAAGAAATCCTTCCTGATATCCATCAGCAATGTTCCCAGTGAAACAAACACGATGGGGCCTTTTGCCTTTTCCAGCCTTTCCCAGTCAAATGCAGCATCGTTTGGCCTGCCTTTTACCGGGCCAACGAATTTCATATGTGGTGAAGCATCGGTCATACCTGCAAACTCCCTGGAAGTAAAAACAATGTTCATCTGACTTGAATGGACCAGGAGCCGGTCGCCCTTCAGCCCGAACCCTTCCTGCAACTCCCTGACAAGGTTATCCTGCCATGCCAGTATTTTCGGCAGGTTGCCCGAGTCATTCCACATGACTTCCGGAGGAACCGGCGTAGTGGTCACGCAGCGGATACCTTTGAGATGTGCGCAAAGTGCACCTGCAAATGTAATACAGTCGTTAATGATCAGATCGGGTTTCCAGGTATCCACCACTCCTGACAGCCCCTTCATCATCATTCTGGCCATAGGAACATAAGTTTCCTCAAAGGCGAGCTTTAAGACCTCCGGAGCTGAACAGTTTGGCCCGTCATCCTGACGGCGCAACATCTGCTGCAATTCTTCCTGATAAGGTACCAGGTCCTGCTCGGGAAAGATATACTCTCCTCCTTCAGGTATATGATGGGCAGCAAGGGGAACTATCCCCAGCCATTTTACTTCATGTCCCCTTGCAATTAAACTGGCGCCTACGCTGAGCGTTGGACTGATATGCCCGAAAAAAGGGGGCACAACGAATAAAAATTTAGGCATAATTATTAAATGAAGAAGTGGATTTATATGGAGTTAAATTAACCAACAGGCCGGCAGCGGCAGTGGTACCGCCAGCTGCCGCAAAAGATGACCGGAGTGACATTGCAGCGGTTTTGAAACCAGGATCATGCAAGACCTCATGTACAGCTTCCTTCAGGTGGACGGCCTTGAAACGATTGAAGTTCAGCCTCAGGCCGGCCCCGGTTTTCACTACCCTGCCAGCCACGTGCGACTGATCATAAGCTATCGGGATCACCACCAGGGGAATGCCGTTCGACAGGCTTTCGCATACGGTATTGTGCCCTCCATGGCACACAACCGCATCTACGTGAGGCAGCACCTCGAGTTGCGGGATGTTCAACTGTACAATGAAATTATCAGGCCATTGCTCAAATAATGAAGGGTCACATACTACTACCATCGTATAAGGGCCATCGCCAAAAGCTTCTCTCACTTTGGTAAAAAAGCTTTTTTTATGCTCATGGTTAAAGGTAGTCCCGATGCTGACCAGTATTTTGATGCCTGCCCTCTGATGAAGCCTTTCCCAGTCGAACGCCGCTTTCCCCGCTC
>Ga0247734_1002916_pt1 | contig 10596 bp, 8 predicted proteins | sample UWRJL103311B2_FD_180933 | JGI IMG/M metagenome (GOLD analysis project Ga0247734, IMG submission 180933) | Plant litter microbial communities from Arlington Agricultural Research Station in Wisconsin, United States - UWRJ-L103-311B-2 | ecosystem: Environmental > Terrestrial > Plant litter >... | reverse complement strand
AAATTGGTCATACCTACGGTATCATAAACAGTACCGTTGGTATGACCAATTTTGTAACCATAGGTTTTAACCTATGGAACTGGTATAATAATTGATACGAATTCGATAAGATAATATCAATTATTTTACACTTTAAATTCTTAATAAAATGGCAAAGTATTCGGAAAAATCGGGTGAAAAAGTAGAGGAAACGATGCATGAAATGAAAGAAGGAAAACTGAAAACCGGAACTGGTAAAAAAGTTACTTCCAAAAAACAAGCAGTTGCTATCGGACTTTCAGAAGCGCGCAAAGAAGGTGCAAAAGTGCCAAAGAAGAAAAAATAATGTTTAGATAAAGAGTTTGATATAAAGTATTTTAAAATAAAAAATCCCTTAAAGAAATTATTTCTTTAAGGGATTTTTTTATTGATAATCATTTGAATATTAACCATTTACTACCTGGCCACCATTCGGATGTAAAACCTGTCCGCTGAAATAAGTAGAATCTTCACTTGCAAGAAACACATAACTCGGCGCAACTTCGCTTGGCTGTCCCGGCCGCTTTAAAGGTGTATCTTTTCCGAATTTTTCAACTTTTTCAGGTGGAAAAGTTGACGGGATCAATGGAGTCCATATTGGTCCGGGTGCAACAGCATTCACTCTTATTCCTTTTTCTGCCAGACTTCCTGAAAGTGATCTTGTATAAGCAGTAATGGCTCCTTTGGTAGAAGAATAATCCAACAATGCCGGACTGCCATGATACGAAGTGACTGATGTTGTATTAATGATCGTATCACCTTCTTTTAAATGAGGCAATGCAGCCTGCGTAAAATAGAAAAAGGCAAAAATGTTTGTGGCAAAAGTGTCAGTTAATTGTTGGGACGATATTTCTCTGATATCTTCTTTTGGATGTTGTTCCGCCGCATTGTTTACCAATATATTTAATTGCCCAAACTGTGCAATTGTTTTGTCAACGGCCCCTTTACAAAATGCTTCTTCTCTGACATCTCCTGGAATTAACAAACATTTTTTTCCTTCTGCTTCAACCATTTCCTGGGTCTTTTTCGCATCTTCATTTTCACTCAGATATACTATAGCAACGTCGGCGCCTTCTCTTGCAAAATGCACAGCAACAGATCTCCCAATTCCGCTATCGCCTCCTGTGATCAGGGCCACTTTTCCTTCAAGTTTGCTGCTTCCTTTATAATTATCCCGGATCACAATCGGTTCAGGACTCATTTCGTGCTCTATTCCAGGCTTTTGGTCTTGCGTTTGGCCTTTGGTTTCTATTTCGTATCCCATAACTAAATGATTAAATTATTCACTAAATTTTTTCAGCAGCATTTATAAAAACAATATGCCATCAAATAATTTTAAGGGCATAATTATAGTAATCAATCAAAAACGAGTTAAAATTAAAATGGGCTGAATGTATGGCTTTGAACTTAATGACATTATGGAACCAAAAAAGATAGTAATAGTAGGCGGTGGATTTGCAGGGATTAATCTTGCTCAGAAACTTTCCAAAAACAAAGCTTTTCAAATTACATTGGTTGACAAAAATAATTACAACTTTTTTCCTCCGTTACTCTATCAGGTTGCAACCGGCTTTATTGAAGCCTCCAATATAAGTTATCCGTTCAGGAAGTTTTTTCATGATAAAAAGAATTTGAGATTCAGCCTGGGAGAATTTAAAAAAGTAATTCCCGAAGAAAATAAAATAGAAACTGATTCCTGCGATTTGCACTACGATTATCTGGTATTTGCTACCGGAACGGAGAGTAATTTTTTTGGAATGGAAAATGTGAAAAAAAATGCAGTTCCGATGAAAACGGTCCGGGACGCATTAGTTTTAAGAAATCACATTTTAATGAACAAAGAGAAGGCAACTAAAACCACTGATCCGGAGGAAAGAAAAAGATTGCTGACGGTAGTCGTTGCAGGAGCAGGACCGACCGGAGTTGAAGTTTCGGGAATGCTTGCGGAGATGAATTATTATATTTTCAAAAAGGATTATCCGGAGCTAAAAAGAGAGGAGGCACAGGTTTATCTGGTCGATGCTCTGCCGGTTGTATTGAATCCAATGAGTAAAAAATCCCAGGAAGAAACATTGGCAGAATTGCAGGGATTAGGAATTAAAGTGCTGCTAAATCATTCTGTAAAAGATTACGTAGATTCTGTTGTAACTTTTGATGATGGAAAAACCATTGAAACTGAAACACTAATCTGGACTTCCGGTGTAACAGCCACAACATTGGAAGGGCTCCCAAAAGAGGTAATTGGAAAAGGGAAAAGAGTGATGGTGGATGCTTACAACAGAGTAAACGGGACGTCAAACATATTTGCAATCGGTGATATTTGTCTGATGACGGCCGATGAAAAATTTCCTTCCGGGCATCCGCAGCTTGCACAGGTTGCTATACAACAGGCAGATCGTCTTGCCGAAAATTTTGAAGATTTTATTGATGGAAAAGAGTTAAAACCTTTTGTTTACAAAGACAAAGGAACCATGGCAATTATTGGCAGAAACAAAGCAGTCGCAGATTTGCCGGGAGCGCATTTCAAAGGTTTTATCGCTTATTTCTTATGGCTTGTTGTGCATCTTTTTTCCCTGATCAGGTATCGGAATCAAATCAAAACCTTGTATAACTGGCTGGTTGCATTCTTTACCCGAGATCAGTCTCTACGCTTTATTATTGAAACCAAGCCGGATAAATAAAGATTATTATGTAACCCAACATATTCTTATTCAACAAGATCCATTAAATCTTTGCGGGAAAGAGATTTTAAAACTGATACATCGGTTTTAACCAAATCTTCGGCCAGATCTTTTTTAGATGTTTGAAGTTTCATGATTTTTTCTTCAATTGTATCAGGACAAATCAATCTTACTGCAATCACATTTTTCTTTTGTCCAATCCGGTAACTTCGATCAATTGCCTGGTTCTCAACTGCCGGATTCCACCACGGATCTACAATGTAAACATAGTCAGCTTCGGTCAGATTCAAACCCGTTCCGCCTGCCTTTAAACTAATCAGAAAGACACGGATTTTACTGTTATTTTGAAAGTTATCAACTCTTGCCGACCGGCCTTTTGTTTGTCCCGTGAGATATTCGAATGCAATATTTTTTGCCTTTAATTCTTCCCGGATTAAATCGAGCATAGACACAAACTGCGAAAACACAAGAATCTTGTGCTGTGGTGCTTTGGTCTCGATCTGTTCCATCAAAACCTCTATTTTTGCGGATGAATTTCCATAAAACAGATTATCATTGAGCAGGGCAGGAGAGTTACAAATCTGCCGGAGTTTGGTCAGCCCTTGTAAAACATGCAAACTTTTTCTTGGAATATCTACTTCCTTTGTCGAGTTTAAAAACGTATAAAATTCCAGTTCATAAGCATTGTAAATTTTCCGTTGCTCTTGACCCATTTCACAATATATGACCATTTCGGTTTTGTCAGGAAGTTCGGTGGCAACCTGTTTTTTGGTTCGGCGAAGAATAAACGGATTAATCTTTTTTTGTAATTCTTTGGCAATTTTATCATCCTGAAACCTGTCAATGGGCATTGAATAATAATTTTTAAACTGAATTTTACTTCCTAAAAGTCCCGGACATGCAAACGACAGCTGACCAAACAAATCAAAAGTGTTGTTTTCAACCGGAGTACCGGTCAGTACAATACGATTTCTTGCCTGAAGCATACGCGCTGCTTTATAACGCTGTGAATCCGGGTTTTTAATAGCCTGCGATTCATCAAGAAAAATGTAATTGAAACGGTATTTTTTCAAAAAATTCACATCCGTCAAAAGCGTTCCGTATGTGGTAAGAACCAGTTCATAATTATCAAAATCCTCCACATTTTTTATTCTGTCAGAACCATAAATTGTCAGAATTTTGATAGAAGGGGCAAATTTTTCTACTTCGGTCTGCCAGTTAAAAATAAGAGAAGTGGGAACCACAGCAAGATTGGTATTGAACGAATATTTTTTTCTCTGTAAAAGAATAAATGCAATGATTTGCAGTGTTTTACCCAAACCCATGTCGTCAGCCAGGCAACCACCAAACCCGAAATCGTCCAGGAAATTCAGCCAGTTTAAACCTTCTTTTTGATATTCACGAAGTGATGCATTAAGATCTGCCGGAACTTCAACTTTTTCTATCGATTGGAAATCATAAAACCGGGATTTATAAAAAGCAACCTGATCTTTTACGTCCTGCGCTAAAACTTCGGCGTCGTAAATTTCTGAAATACTGGCAAAATTAATTTTTGGAGTACGAATGGTTTCTTCCACAATTTCACCAGCGTCAAAAAACTGTGCAAATTTTTCCATCCATTCTTTTGGCAGAATCCCAAGCGTGCCGTCGTCCAAAGTGACGTATTTATTTTTATTTTTGACTGCTTTGTGTAAATGTTTTAACGTAACTTTTTGCTTTCCAAACACGACGCTTGCCGTTGTATCAAACCAGTTAATGCCGCTGATAACATGAATGGAAACCTTGGCCTTATTCAGGTTTAGCTTATTTTTTGAAAGATTATTAAAACCTAAAACTGCAATACCCTGATTTTTCCATTCTTCAAAAGTGGTTAGGAACCAGTTTTCATTCAGGAAATCATTTTTATGGAGATAAAAGAATTCCCTGCCCTGTTGTTCCTCTCGTTCTGATTGGTCCAAAAAGTCTGCATGCTGACGAATTAATGCTGTTGTAAACCGAATTTCCTCCTCATTATCCCGTTCAACCGTAAATGGATTGCCATGATTATCAATAGAATAAATCTGTTTTTTAGAAAAAACAGAAACTTCTACATTCCCATATTTCATGACAGGCGTCACCAAAACATAGTTTCCGAAATCTTCCAGATAAATTAATTTTTCGACAGTATCGTTAAATCCATTTTCTTTCAGTTGTAATTTTGTAGCTGCTTTTAAATAGGAATAAGTAAGCCGAATTTTATTTTCAAGCTTTGAAAGTATGATTTGTCGAAATGTCTCAAATTTTGATTCGTGAATTATTATTTTTTGTTTATGCTTCCTGAAAAAATCCACAACACGCAGAATGTCAATATGATCTATCAGGTGAAGTGTATTGTCGTTAAAGACGAAATAATCATATTGCAATTTTAATTTTTCAAGATCCAGCGTTTTACCATCCAAAACAAGCTGACCGGAAATTTGATAAAACTTGTCTTTTTGATCCACATTGAGGTGCAGGTCAGTACCGGACTTTTGCAATTTTACCGGAATGATGGAAGCAGCATTTATATTTTCTGACTCATACAGATCGTGATAATAAAATTGCAGATTCAGTGGATTCAGGACGATGGATTTTAATCCTTCCAGGTCTGTTTCCGGCTTTTTCTTCCGGTGATTATTTTGAAACTTAGCAACAGCAGAATAAAATTTTAATATTTCAATATCGTCAATATTCCAAAATAAATCCAGCGGACTAACAGGATTCAGCGGATTTTTGACCTTATCGTCTTTGGTAGTCTGAGCTTCAAAAAGTGAAATGTGAAAATGCTCATAATACTTGTGGTGCCCAATGACAACGATCATTTTTAGCTTGTCATTCGTTTGCTCGTTACCGGGAATTATGAATGATCTGGGCGATATCAATTGATTTTCCAAAAGAGCAATCGAGGCATTATCGAGCATAATAAGCTCCTTTTGTCTGGGTTTAATTTGCAATGATTTGTTGTCATATTCCAACTCAAAATGTAGATCCAGATTTGATTCATTTTCTAATCCAAATTCTTTTGCAAAAGGTTTTATTTTTTCAAACCTGGTTTTCTCATCAAAAAAAGCACGGAGATCCTTCCTTTCCATGAGGTTGTATAAAACCCTTGTTTGATGTTCGCATAATTTATTTTTTGGTGTACCGCATTCACAATGCAGCCTGAGTTCATTTTCATCCTGATTTACGGTAACGTGAATCGGATCAATAAAATCAGACGGAACGGTAAACAAAGCATAATTAATGTTAATCGATTTTGGCTGCAAATCAAAAAAAAAGCGGATTCCGGTTTCCGGTAAAGCTGCGCTATTTTTTAAAATATGATTATTTGTTAATGCTGAAACAGTAATATTTTTAAAAACATATTCATGCGGATTTGGATTTTCATGTTTATTCCGGTCTGTTTCCTGTTGTTTCTTCAGCATGCTTTTTTTGTAATCCTTTTGACGAAGAAAAGATTAATTAGTGAAGATTGAAAAATATTTTAACAAAAATTGCGATTACATCGTGTATAATATGATTGTTCACTAACGTTTTTCGGCAGCCGAAATCATCCTGTCAAAAACCTGTCGTTGTTCAGCCATTGACTTAATTTTATCCGCTGGATTTGTATGACATTCCAGTAGAACCCAGCCTTTGTAATCCATTTTCACTAAAAGATCCAGAAGTTCTGTATACGGATAATCGGTGCGGTCCAGCTCACGAACATGGATTGTGTCGCCCAAACGATCTTTCACCAGGTTAAAATTAGAAGTAAATCCCTTTCCGTTCAAATCCTGTGGGTTACAATTCCAGCAAATTCGGGCATTCGGATTATTGGCATGATCCATTATAATCTTAATATTGGGTAATTCCTGCGTTTCCTCTCCATGAACTTCCAACCGGATTTGCTGGCCAAAATCGGCTGCATACGTTGCCAGTTCATTTAAAGATTTACCAATTTGTTCCAGTGTTTTTTCTGTGGGAACCTCTTTATGAAGCGCATTGGGTTTTACTTTTACGCCGGTTCCACCCACGTCCGCACTGAGTTTTATAAATTCCTTTGTTCTTTCAATAGACGCTTTCAGTTTGGCCTGATCCGGATAATCATATTGCTGGTTGGTTCCCAGGCCGATCAGTTTTACAGGACTGTCAGCAAATCTCTTTTTCACCTCTTTTCGTTGCTCGCCCGTCAGATCCGGCATTACCTTATGTGCATGCTCTACCCGCAATTCTACTCCATGAATTCTGGTATCTGTGCAGTTTTTTATCACCGTTGCCAAATCCCAGTCCTTTCCCCATAAATAAGTAACAAAGCCAAGTTGTATACGGGATTTTTTCCATTCATTTTCTGAGGCAAATACATTTGGAGAAAAAGCGGAAGCTACGGCAATAAGCGACAGATTTTTTATGAAAGTTTTTCTGTTAATTTTTTCCATTTTTCAGATTTAATTATATTCTGTGACACAACCGTTCAGCTGTACTTTACAAAGCAGTTTTATAATAAATCTATTGTACTAACAAGAATTATCTGTTAATAATTAATAACTTTTCAGGACACTTTTAATGATAGAATCCTTTTTTGCAGGGGTTAATTGATAATTATAATTGTACAGCGACATTTCCCAATCTCCATAAACTGCATTGGGTAAAACTATAAAACGTTTGCCAAATTCAGCGGCCGATAACGAGGTATTTTTCAATCTTTCATCTGACGGCTTTTTATCAAATAAGCTATTGAAATCGCTTAAATTGTCACCTAAAAGCATGATAATCTGATACTTTTCTGCAATTGCCTGTCTTCTTGTTTCTTTGGAGGAAACAGAACCTTTCAAAATAAGCTGTTCATTAACAGCATCCGGAAAATCCTTTTGAACCAGGTTTGCCAACGTTCCTTTTCTTTCTGTTTCAGCACGATTAGTCAGATAAAATATCCTGACACCTTTTGAAGCCGCATATTTTAAAAATGATCTGGCACCTGGCACTGTGTCGGCTTTTGCCATTGCAGTCCATTCTTCCCACGATTTTTGCTCATAATCTTTGCCAACCAATGATTGTTTTACATCATAAGGGCTATTGTCCAAAACGGTTTCATCAATGTCTGTTACGATCGCCAGCGGTTTGGATTGTGGCTGAAGCAACGCTTCGTCCAGCCGAATCCTGGCAATATTATATGCCTGGTAACAGAGCGCACGATATTCGGCAGCATGTTGCTGATATAAGGAAGCCAGCAATTTTCCGTTGGCAGCAATATTTTGAGAAGAAGAAACAGTCGATGTCTGTTGTGCTGATTTACAACTAATTAACATTGTCAGAAGAACCAGAATGCATTTTTTCATAAGCCAAAGTAAAGAATATACAGGAAAAACCGATAAAATCAGTCCATAATCCGGGTAAAACTAATTAAACTTATGAAATTGCCTAAATTAATGAAAGCAGATCAGATTCAGCTTTATGCATAAAACCAGAAAAGCCTTTGTTCAAACTCAAAGGAAGAGTAAATTGAACAAAGGCTTTTAGAAGATAATAGGATAATAAATGTAGCTTCTTATGGAACAATCATTAGCTGTCCACGAATTTCTCCTGCCGGATTTACCGGAGTATGCAGATTGGTGTAAAGCATATTTGTTTTTAATAAATCAACTTGCGCTGTCGTTAAAACCACCTCGTATGAATAGGGGCTTGTAGTTAATAAAGGAAAAGGTATGATTATAGGACCATTAACACCAACAGCGCCTGAGTGAATATGTCCGGCAGATGGTGTAATTCCCGAAAATGTGAGTGTAAATTTGAGCAGCCTGGTTTCCTGATTAAGAGTACCAACAAATTTTCCGGTTGCATTGGTTGATACCGGTGGATTTTCATTTGCTCCTGAAAGTGTAGTTTCTACTTTTAAGTCTGGTAATGGTGTATTTGGATGGTCGGCACATTGTGCTGCAAAGAACAAAACAAATAGCAACATTAGGAAAGAAAGCTTTTTCATGTTTTTGTTAAGTTTGAGTTAATATGAAATAGTTGGTTAATAAATGAGTTATAACAAATAACTAATACTATATTTAATTAGTATTATTTTTCTATAACTTACTCATTCATTGTAAGTTAGGAAAATTATTTTTAATTTAATAAAAAACAACAATTAACAATTTAAAAATTATTGATTAATGATTAAAAACCTGTATTTACGTTTGTAAAAATTTAAACCAGATTTAGCATTATCATTTGCCCGAAAAATTAATGAAAAACATTATTTATCCCAGGTTATTTACGCTTGCCATTTTACTGTTATTTACACTTGTCAATAATGCAAAAGCACAGAAATCCATTGTTGATTCACTTCTAAGCGTACGCAAAGATTCACTGTTACGGATTAATCCGGATTCCGTTTCAAAGCCTAAATTTGTACTGATAGACACCGTTCGTTATCGCTTCATTGGTGATGGTAATTTTACAAGAGGTAATGTAAACCGGACTTTAATGGTATTGCGAGCCGAAGCTTTGTTCAGCGGCCCGGTCATTTCAATTGCTACAAATCCAAGATTTACCTATGGAAAACAGAATGGGGTATTGGCCGAAAGGGATAGTTACATTGATTTATTTGTCGATGTTTTTAAGAAAAGAAGAACGTACGTTTTTGGTCTGGGAGTTTTGGAGACCAGTAATTTACGACGCATTATTTTGCGGGAAATGATTGGAGCCGGTATTGGTTTCCGGGTTTTACACAACAAGAATAATGACCTGCTACTTACAAATGCTGTTTTATATGAGTCAACAAATTTTCGCGAAATTCCAACGGTTAGTATTGCCCGTAATTCTTTTCGTATCAAAGGGAAACACGCTGTATTACAGGACAAAATAAGATTCAACCACATTACTTTTATCCAGCCAGCTATAACCGGCGGACCCAATTGGCGATGGAATACCATTCTTTCAATAGAATTACCGATTAATAAATGGGTTACAGTCAGAACAAGTTTTGAAAATTCTTTTGAAAGTGTAGTTGAACAAACCCGCAAAAGGAATGATTCGCGCGTTACTTTTGGTATTTCAATAGGGAACAAATAATGGACAGCACTGGTCTTATATTCAGTTTGTAAGGGAGAAATATATTATTCTGTGTCTAGTTGTAGTACATTATATTTTTCTCAAAATTGCTTTTAATAACAAACAGCTTTTTCTCAGCCAAAAACATGAACGAATCACTCGATAACCGCCGGAAGTTTATAAAAAATTCCGTTAATACTGCCGCAGGTTTATTAATGTTGCCTGCAATACCAACAGAAACATTCGCAAAAATTTTGCCTGATGTAACGGACGAAACAGAGAAAAAAGTGGCTGTAAGAATTAAGTTTTCTGTCATTAATATCAATCATAATCACATATACTCACAGGTTGAGGCGGTGATAAGAGGAGGGGGAGAGTTGGTTTCGTTTTATGCAAAAGAAGCGGATCTGGTTAGTGCTTTTGCAAAGCGTTATCCGCAGGCAAAACTTGCAGCGAGTGAAAAAGAAATATTGGATGACAAAACGGTACAGTTGATTTTGAGTTCGGGCATTCCGGATGAACGTGCTCCTTTGGGCATAAGAGTAATGAAAAGCGGAAAGGATTATATGTCCGATAAGCCAGGAGTAACTTCGCTGGAACAGCTGGCAGAAGTAAGAAAAGTGCAAAAGGAAACCAAGCGCATTTATTCCATCATGTACAGTGAGCGGCTGGAAAACCGGGCAACGATTAAAGCAGGTGAACTTGTAAAAGCTGGCGCTATTGGAAAAGTGATACAAACAATCGGTCTAGGGCCACACAGGATTTCAGCAAGTTCACGTCCTGAATGGTTTTTTGATAAAAAAAGATTTGGCGGAATTATCTGTGATATTGCATCACACCAATTCGATCAGTTTTTGTT
>Ga0247734_1002915_pt1 | contig 10603 bp, 6 predicted proteins | sample UWRJL103311B2_FD_180933 | JGI IMG/M metagenome (GOLD analysis project Ga0247734, IMG submission 180933) | Plant litter microbial communities from Arlington Agricultural Research Station in Wisconsin, United States - UWRJ-L103-311B-2 | ecosystem: Environmental > Terrestrial > Plant litter >... | reverse complement strand
CACCAGGGTATGGTGGAATAAATAGGTTACAGAAATGAGCGATAGCAGAAGAGAATTTATAAAAAAAGCGACTTTGTTAACCGGCGCAGCAGGATTGTTTAGTGTATTGCCTGCGTCAATACAGCAGGCAATGGCTATCAATGCCGCACCGGGAAGTACTTATATGGATGCCGAGCATGTGGTTTTCCTGATGCAGGAAAACCGGTCGTTCGATCATTGTTTTGGGACGTTAAAAGGGGTGCGGGGATTTAACGATCCCCGGGCTATCCAGCTGGCAGACAAGAATCCGGTATGGCTGCAGAGTAATGCTAAAGGGCATACTTACGCGCCTTTCCGGCTTAATCTTAAAGATACAAAAGCTACCTGGATGAGCTCCCTGCCGCACTCGTGGGAAAACCAGGTTGATGCAAGAAATGGGGGTAAACATGATCGATGGCTGGACAGCAAAAAATCCGGACATAGGGCTTTTGCAGAAATGCCGCTTACGATGGGGTATTATGACAGAGAGGATATTCCTTTTTATTATGCGCTTGCTGATGCATTTACGGTGTGCGATCAGCATTTTTGTTCTGCATTGACGGGTACAAGCCCGAACAGGTTGTTCTTTTTTTCTGGAACTGTGCGTGAAGAGCAAAACGATCAATCAAAAGCCCATGTATGGAATGATGAAATTGACCATAAAGATATCCACTGGACTACCTTTCCGGAGCGGCTGGAAGAAATGGGGATTTCGTGGAAGACCTATCAGAATGAGCTAAGTATCCCGGTTGGTTTTGAAGGGGAAGAGGAAGACTGGCTATCGAATTTTACGGATAACGATCTCGAATTTTTCAAACAGTTCAATGTTCGCCTGCACGGTAAACACCTCGAGTTTATGGACAAGTTTGCTCTCACCCTGGAAACGGATATTAAAGAACTGAAAGCTAAGCTTAAACTTAGCCCTGCAGAGAAAGGTTTGGCAGACAGCTTAAAGAAAAAACAACTGGAACTGGATACCGTAAAGGCCGATCAAAAGATATGGAATAAGGAAAAGTTCGACCAGCTTTCTGAAAGGGAAAAAAGCATCCATAAAAAAGCTTTTACTACGAATGAAAATGACCCGCATTATCATGAGGTAATTGATATGACTTATGATGACAATGGGGTAGAACGGACAATGAAAGTGCCAAAAGGAGACGTGCTGCACCAGTTTAGAACAGATGTGGAGACAGGAGAACTGCCTACTGTTTCCTGGTTAGTGCCTCCGTCACATTTCTCTGACCACCCGGGCTCGCCATGGTATGGGGCATGGTACATTTCTGAAGTAATGGATATCCTGACTAAAAATCAGGAGGTCTGGAAAAAGACGATTTTCATTATAACTTATGACGAAAATGATGGGTACTTTGACCATGTACCCCCATTTTTACCTCCGCATACAGCGAAGCCAGAAACAGGTAAAGCTTCTGCGGGTATTGATACGCTGGTAGAGCATGTTTCGATGAAGCAGGAAATGGAGCGTGGCATGAAAGAGAAAAGAGAGAGTGCAATAGGTTTAGGCTATCGTGTTCCGCTATTGGTAATCTCGCCATGGTCTAAAGGGGGGTGGGTAAACTCAGAAGTTTTTGACCATACGTCTAACCTGCAGTTCCTGGAACATTTTCTAAGTGCAAAAACAGGTAAAAAAATTACACAGCCGCAAATCAGTGATTGGCGGCGTACTGTTACCGGAGATCTGACCTCTGTATTTCGTACTGCGGATAGCGATGGTGATAAATATCCAGAGCCGGTAGAGAAGGATAAGTTTATTCAAAGTATTTTCAATGCGAAGTTTAAGGCGCTTCCCGCAGATTTCCGTGCTTTATCAAAAGCAGAGATAGCCAGTGTAAAAAGTAATCCTTTTGATACCCCTTTACTGCCAAAGCAGGAAAAAGGGATACGCCGTTCTTCTGCAATTCCTTACCAATTATATGTTTCTGGTAAGTATCATGCTGCCGAAGGGCAGGTGAAATTGAGTTTTGAAGCTAAAAATGAAGTATTCGGTGAAAAGGCTGCGGGATCTCCGTTTACTATTTATTTCCCCGGTAAAACTGCAGTAAAAGAAGTTGACGGTACATTGAAATGGGAAGAGATGCGGAGCCGGCATTATGCGGTTAAAGCGGGTGATGTAGTTACAGAGGAGTTGCCTTTAGCTATTTTTAAAGATGAGCAGTACCATATCCAGGTTTATGGCCCAAATGGATTTTTAAGGGAATTTAAAGGCAGCCATACCGATCCCGCTATCCAACTGGCTTGTGCGTATCAGCTGGACAGGCTGCACCGCAATAAGATGAGCGGAAATGTGGAGCTGAGACTGCTAAGTCTGGATAAGGGTAATCCATACGAAATTACGATAACCGATCATGCTTATTATAGCAAGCCGAAAACGATTGGGTTACAAGGAAAGGAAGTGGCAACTATTCTTGATCTGAAAGCAAGTTATGGCTGGTATGATTTCAGTGTCCAGGTAAAAGGTTATCCTGCATTTGAACAGCGGTTCGCAGGAAGAGTGGAGACCGGGGAACCTGGTTTTAGTGATCCTTTTATGGGGAGGGTTTAAAAGGCCAAAACTGAATTTCTTCAGTTTTGGCCTTTTCTTGCTTGTGGTTATAGGACTATACTATGTTATGGCGTATATATCCCGTCATACGGATTTTGATCGCCAGGCGTAAGGCTTCTGTTACTTGTAAATTCTGCAGTGGGTAGTTGTAAAATGAATCTCCATGAACGTGAAAGAATCTCCGGTTTTAGTGGATGATCGCCTTCTCTGTGAACCGGTTTTTGGGTCCTGATTAAATCAAACCACGCAAAACCCTCAGCGTATAATTCCTTACGACGTTCGATCAGGATATCTTCGATCAGGCGGTTGCCAGTGGAAGTTGTTCTGGTGGCGTTCCGTTGATCCTGTAATTGCCATAAAACTGTTTTGGCATTAGTATCATTTCCCATTCTGGCATTCGACTCTGCCTCAATTAAGTACATCTCAGAAGCACGCATCAGTACTACATCTCCATAATAATCCGCTGCGTCGCGAAATTTATCTGAAGTCCATAATCCAACATCTGTCCTTAACCAAAATTGGTTTCTTACATCATTTGCCTCAAATAAGTTTTTAAAAGTATCATTCACATACATGAAATCGAAAGTCCAGCGGTCACCTCTTGTCCGGTTTGCCCATAAAGTGAAAGGAGAGGCATTACCGAAATTGGCATCTGAAGTCTGCGGTGCTGCCCACATCCATTCTGCATTGCCCCAGTCGTTAAAGCCAGAACGATAACTGGTAGCAGTCATCAATGGAAAACCACTTTTTGCAGCCCTTGCCATCTCTGCCGCCTTTGTCCAGTCTTCCATCACCAAGTATACTTCTGCCAAAAATCCTTGTGCTACATTCCGGTTAATCTGGCTTTTAAAACTTCTGTTCATCGGTGCAAGCAGGTTTATTGACGATTGCAGATCAGTTACAATATGGTTATAAACTGATGATACGGATTCCCTTGGCATCCCAACTGTTGTTGCGCCTTTGCTGTAGTAAGGGATTCCCGGTTTGTCTTTAGCAATAGCATAAGTCTGCTGATAAAATCTCACCAGGTAAAAATATGCCCAGCTTCTGATTGCCAATGCCTGCCCTTTGATCAGGTCTTTCTGGCCTTGTTCGCCTGCACTTGCATCAATATTATCCAGGATAATATTTGAGTTATTAATGATTGTATAAAAGTACGACCACACATTAGAAGTTAAACTGGCATCTGCTCTGGTTTCGGCAAGATTATGCGCATAATAAACCTGTAGCTGACCCATTGAGTTTCTTACAATCAGATCATTTGCAGCAGCATCGAAGCCATTGTTTAATTGAATGATAGTGCCATATTCTACATCTTGATTCCTCCTGCGGATATAAGAATAAATGCCGTTAAGCAGCGTTTGCGCACCATTCGCATTTTCAAATAACACCTGGTCAGAAACCTGGGTCGAAGGATTTGCCTCCAGATAGTCTTTACATCCAGTTCCCCCTGTGCAAAGCATTGCACCTAACAGGAAGAACATAATTTTTTGATATTTCATAATTCTAATATTTTAACCGCTATAAAATGATTTAAAATGACACTTGCAGACCAGCAGACCAGCTTTTACGTACAGAACCTGCAGCTGTACCATTAGGGCCATTGCTTACAATCCCATTTATTGTGGTTTCGGGATCAGTACCACGATCGGCAGCATTTCCCCAAGTAAGCAGATTTGTTCCTTGTGCATAAATTTTAACTGAATTCATCCCATATTTTTTTGTAAGTGAGGCAGGTAGTGTATATCCCAATGACAAGTTCCTAAGTCTTAGAAAAGAGTTATCAAATAAGTATTGTGAAGAGTAGACAGAAATATTGTTTTGTGTGAATTCTGATAATCTTGGAATATCAGACTCGCGGTTTTCCGGGGTCCAGCGATCCAGTGCATCCACACTCATATTAAACCCTCTTCTCCATCTTACACCTTCGGCATAATCACCATCATACATTTTTCCGCCAATACTATAATAAAGCATCACTGATAAGTCAAAACCTTTATAAGAGAAATTGTTCGTTAAAGCACCAAATACATCTGGAATAGAAGAGCCGAGGTATCTCATTTGTGCAGTGTTATTTACACTTGTATAATCTTCAGTTCTTTCCTGACCATTTTCTGTAAACTTCCACCAGGTATTGTTTCCGTTTTCTGGATTTACACCTGCCCATACCGGACCAAAAAACTCGTAACGTGAAACCCCCTCAGTCAGCTTAAACCTGCCTTCATAAATTTCTCTTTGTGGTAATTTGGTTATCTTATTTTTGTAACGGGATGCATTGAGATCGATAGACCAGTTGATGCCAGGGCCTTGAAGTACTTTTGCACCTAACTCAATTTCCATTCCTGTATTTTTAACATTCCCAATATTTTCCAATATCGTAGATATACCCACAGAAGGTGCTAGCGGCCTGCTGAAAATTAAATCCTTCGAAGTCCGGTTAAACCAGTCAAGGGAACCGAATATTCGTCCGCCGAAAAGACTAAAATCTACCCCTACATCAGTCTGCACATTACTTTCCCAAAGCAAGCCTGGATTAGGAAGTGCGGATAACAATACCCCTGGATTTCCATTATCATTCCAGCCCGCATTGTATAACCCTTGATAAGCATAATAACCACCAGCTACCCTATCGTTCCCTACAGTTCCATAACTTCCTCTTAATTTTAAGCTATTGATCCATTTTGTCTCCTTAAGGAAATTTTCTTCAGTTAATAACCAAGAAGCACCGACCGACCAAAAATTGCCCCAACGGTTGTCTGGGTGGAAACGTGAAGATCCGTCTTTACGGAAACTTGCTGATAAGTAGTAGCGCTTATCAAAATCGTACTCCGCTCTGGAAAGGTAACTTTGCAGGCGGTAGTTATCTTCATAAGACTGTGTAGCATTCATTACCGCTGCAGCATTCAGCTCAAAAAGGCCTCCTGAGGCAAAACCCTGTGCTGAGGTATAAACGTTGTTATATTTAAGTTTATAATTTTCCTGACCTGCCAGAACGTTGAAATGGTGTTTGTCCCAGGCATGTTCATACGTCAGGATGTTATTTACGGTATAAGAAAAGTTGCGTATTGCTGAGCGGCCTGCCCAGCCACCATATCCTGCCGAACTAGTCAGTGTAGCAGATTGATAATTCAGGCCATTGTCTTCCTGGAAATCTGTACTTATGCCTGATCTTAATTTAAGACCTTTAACAAAAGTGATCTCTGCAAAACTTCTCGTACTGAGATTGTCCTTTTGTAATCCTCCGAAATTCCAGTCGTACGCATTTTTATACTCACCCGTGAAACCAGGATTCCATCCTCTCCATTCTGTACGGGAATTATCACCAAAATCGGGCATCAGGTTACCATAAGCATCTTTGTTATACTCATTGTTAGCATAATTCCACTCATATACAGGATAAACGGTAGGCATTACCCTGGTAAACCGAGCTTCTACACCAGGATTTTGCTGAAATGAATGGCTATAAGAAAGATTTGTTCCTACAGTTAACCATTTCTTTACCTGTGATGTTAAGTTTAATCTCCCAGAATATCTTTCGAACTCCTGTACTTTAAAACTACCTTTATCATTAAGATAAGAGCCAGAAATGAAATACTGGGTTTTGTAATCTTGCCCTGCCGATCCGCTAATATCTAATGTATGTTCCTGGCGCAGTCTTCTGCTGAACAATTCTCCGTACCAATCTCCATTATAAAGTTGAACAACATCTGATTTTAATTTGCCATCAAGGCCAATAGGTGTTGCTGTGTTAAAAACGTTTTGTGCCGGTTTTTGAAAATAATAACCTACTACATTATTGGTGGCATATTGTGCAGCTTGTTCTGCGGTTCTGCCTTGGTCAGTTTGTCCGTTGCGCACAGCTTCCCAGGCAAGTTCGAATAGCTGACCAGGGTTTAGTTTTTCCGGATATTGTACGGCCATATCAGAGAAACCAAAATTGGTGCGCATGTTAATCACAGGGACGGTAGAAGTTCCTTTCTTTGACGTGATTACAACTACTCCGTTCGCTGCCCTTGATCCATAAAGTGAGGTTGCAGAAGCATCTTTTAAAATGGTAATAGATTCTACATCATTGGGATTGAGCGCACTAAGATCGCCATTGTACGGCATTCCGTCCAATACATACAATGGAGAGTTGTTTCCGCCTACAGAACTTAGACCTCTAATTGTGATTTCGCCACTGCTGCCCGGTGCCCCATTGGTATTGAGAACCTGTACACCCGGGCTCATCCCTTGTAGCGCCTGACTAATATTGGTGGGCTGTGTAGATTGAATTTTAGCTGCACTTACTACCGTTGCAGAGCCAGTATAAGTACTTTTGTTCGCTGTTCCATAAGCTCCGTTGATCACAATCTCCTGAAGGGTTTCATTGTTATCATCAAGCTTAATTTCTAGATTCTGCTGATTGTTTATGGCTACTTCTTTCTGTAGGTAGCCTAAAACTGAAACAACAAGGGTAGCTGTTCCAGGAGCATTAATGCTGAAAGCCCCCGTGTTAGAGGTAACAGTTCCATTTGTAGTTCCCTTTACTTTAATAGATGCTCCAGGGAGGGGAGCACCTGTTTTGTCCATGATTTTCCCTTTAACAGGCGAATTTTGGGCATAAGCATTACCCAGACAAAGGAGTATGCTTAATAGCGGAATTAGTAAGATTTTTATCATTTGTTGGTTGTTTAGGTTAACAGGATTCTGTGGTTCTGAACCTGTGCGGTAAACTTAAGTTGCTTTTTTAGCCTAAATACCTTCAATTTTATCTATTTCTTGACAAATATTGTTTAGTCTTTTCGTTTTTGTATTTTTCTTGTTAATTATTTTTGAGTTTATTCAGTAATTTTTAATTTGCCTCATTTATTTTGTATGTTTTTATATAATACATGTTTTTGAAGCTGGATTTTTAGGTTATTTCTGACTTTTATTGAATTTATTTATATTTTTTTAATAAAATTTGATTGTATTTATTGTTTTAATAGTATGATTTTGTGAAAATCATGTTGATTTTTATTTTTAATAATTTATTACCATAATAAATTAATAGCATTGGGCGGAGCCATTAAATTTTAGGATTTAATTGGGGAGGCATGATTGTTGACTAATAGTGAAGAAACTGACAACATAATTTGAATAATCTTCTAATTGATTGATGCTCCGAAAACTTCTTACTAACGCCGCATGCCTACTCATCATCTTATGCTCTTTTACTGTGAATGCACAGGAAGAACCGGACACTATTCTTAATCCGAAGGTTAGTGGTGGTGGTTATGTTAGTAATGCTAATCATATCATCAGCGATGCTACTGTAAGTAGGCTCAACTCACTCATTAAGCCTCTGGAAGAGCAGGGGAAAGCCCAGGTAGCTGTTGTATTAGTAAGTTCTATAGGTAAACAAGTGCCAAAAGATTTTGCTACGGCGTTATTTAGAAAATGGGGAATAGGAGACCGTAAACGAAATAATGGGTTGCTGATTCTCGTAGTAATGGATCAGCGTAGAATGGAATTTGAAGTGGGTTATGGATTGGAAGGACTATTGACAGATTTAACTTCTCAGCGGATCCAGCAAGGACTTATGGTTCCTTATTTTAAAAAAGGAGATTTTGATACAGGTATTTTAAAAGGAGTGGGACTGGTTGTTTCGACAATTGATAAAAATGTAGACCTGTCTCTGGATAAAGATAATCTGTATCCTGAAATTGGTTATGTCGTATTTCTGGATATTCTGTTTTTTATTGTTTATCTCGTCATTTTTTGCTGGTTTACACTATCAGCAAGAGGTCAGTACCTTACGCAATCAACTTCATGGCTGTGGTTTCCCTTTCTATTATTTGGGCCACTTGCTATTGTAGCTTTTTTGGGTCTTGCAACTTCGGTTATTGTACAGTGGGATTTGTTTTTCCTGTTAACTTATTGCTGTTGGAGTTTGTTTTTTAGCCTAACCATAACTAAAATCTTAAAAAAAGATCCTCCAGGGGAAACCCGTGTACAACAGTATCAATACCTTACGCTGGTTATAGGAGGAATGACCATTTATACTATCCTATTTCCCCTACCCATCCTGATTATCCAATATTTTATAGCAAAACGCAAACTGAATCGATTACGTTTTGCGCCATATGAATCACCAGAGGGCCATGGTGCTATGGTCTTGATAAAAGAGGACCGCAATATCGAGTTGACTGATAAAGAACTGGCGGAAGAGCGATTGGGCTCAGTATCTTATGATCTCTGGAAATCAGAAAACGGTGGAGCTGTAATCAAGCTGGCCTACAAAAATCAAAACTCCACAGTTCGCAGGTGTAAAAAATGCCGTAGTATTACTTCAAAACGAACAAAACGAGTAGTGGAGAAAAGGGCCACTACAAAGGGTGGAGGTATGATTTCGATCTACTTTACTTGTGAAGTTTGTGGTAAGAAAGATTTTATCAATGAGTCAACTTCAAGAAAGAATAAATTTAACTTATTTAAGGGTATAATGGCTGGGAGTGCTTTATCTGGAGGAAGTTCCAGTAGTTCTTCATCGAATAGCTCAAGTGACTCCAGCTCTTCTTCAAGTTCTTCCAGCGATTGGGGAGGAGGGTCTTCTGGTGGTGGTGGTTCGGGAAGCAGCTGGTAAACAAGATTTATGTTTAATTTATTCTTGTTTGTATAAGTTTTGGACATATAGGAGTTAAAACTGCAATGTCCAAATCTACTTAATAAGACCTAAAGATGCTGCTTAGACATCCTACACCCATATATCTTTTTGTGTATTTCGTCAATCTTCATGTTCGTTATATTTTAATGTCCGCGAAACGCATTGCCTTTTTATTAATGTTGATAGCCGTAATCATTTCATGACTATTGTTAGGACGTTTAGCTTCTATGATTACACCAACATTAGTTATGGTAGACTTACCGGTATGAATAACCAAATCCTTTTTATTGATTGCATGAATGTCGCGATAATAAGTGTCACGCAGGAAATCGCAGATATCATTCTTTAAATGTTCTTCACTCTCGTCTTTAGGCCTATTCTCAATAACACCGATCTTATCAAGCAGAGCAGTCAAGTTGAGTTTAAAAAGATCCATCTCAATTCTTAAAGGTTTTTGCTTAAGAAATGCTTTTAGGGCTTTTTTTGGTGAATGTGAAGTCAGATTTATCATTATCGGCGCTAATACAACATGGTTTAGTTAATAAAGATATTAATATTAGTATCAATTTAAGGCCGGTTTTATATATAGATAACTACGATGAAAAGCCAATAATTGTGTTAGGACGAACATCGTACATGAATGTTTATTTGATGACTTTGTTAAGAGGTCTGTATGCACCCTTGAATTCACCCTTAGTGGTCAAGATACCCACATCGTTTAGAGAACGAATTGCCTGCGCTTTGGTCATTTTTCTAGCTTCCTCCAACTTAGTTTTAGCCAGCTCCATTAAGTGTTCTATATCTTTGTCGCTCATGGATTGAATTTGTAATCAAATTTACCAAAATCTATTAAACAATTGGGTTATAAAGAAAAATCGTAAGAGTAAAATAGGGCACCTTCTTAAGGTAGATGGATATAGGATAGGGCACACTTTCTTTAATATCAATTGATACGGATAGGGTTGAGTATAAAATGAAAAAACCCTCTAAACTGTGACATTTAGAGGGTTTTTGCTAGATTTTTACATCTATACTGTCGGGGTGGCAGGATGCCATACCAATAGTGTATATATATTATTTCCAACTACTTACATCCTCCTGAAATATCAGGTGCAGATTAGGGCATAATTCATTTCAAATCAAATCAGCTTAAACCATTTTATTAATCTCTAACTATTGTCTGTAGTCGGTAAGTAATAGTGCAGCGAAATCGGTAAATAAGAATGGTTCTTCGCCAATTTTGATGCAATGACATGAATTTTGGATTCATAGATAAATGCTTGTCAATGAGTATGTTTATTGTCATTTTCGCTTGTTTTATATCTCATTTTTACGTAACTTAAAGGATTGAATAACAGATATTTAACTTTGAATTTACCTCGCACACTCCACCCGAA
>Ga0247734_1002914_pt1 | contig 10603 bp, 10 predicted proteins | sample UWRJL103311B2_FD_180933 | JGI IMG/M metagenome (GOLD analysis project Ga0247734, IMG submission 180933) | Plant litter microbial communities from Arlington Agricultural Research Station in Wisconsin, United States - UWRJ-L103-311B-2 | ecosystem: Environmental > Terrestrial > Plant litter >... | reverse complement strand
CTAACAAGAAGATTAAACCCCCCAAACAATAATGAATACGAATAAACCCGCAATACCAAATACTACGGTAACAAGAAATGTAAATGATTTAGATCAAAAGACTGAGAATATCTATGAGTCTTTGGTGATTATTTCTAAAAGGGCTAATCAGATTTCTAACAACATGAAAGAAGAATTGCACGGCAAATTAGCTGAGTTTGCTTCTTCTAATGACAATCTGGAGGAAATTTTCGAAAACAGGGAACAAATTGAAATCAGCAAGCACTATGAACGCATGCCTAAACCTTCATTAATTGCCATTGATGAATTCCTGAACGATAAAGTTTATTACAGAAATCCTGCAAAAGATCCTCAATAAACCCGCGCATATCCGTTAATTTGCATATACATTGCATTAATAGACTATGCTCAAACATAAAAACATTATCCTTGGCGTTTGCGGCAGCATCGCAGCTTATAAGTCTGCTATATTAACCAGGCTACTGGTTAAGGCCGGTGCAAACGTCAAGGTTATTCTCACCGCCGATGCGGCAAATTTCATTACGCCGCTCACCCTTGCTACCCTTTCCAAAAATCCTGTTTACACGCAATACTTCGAAGAAGAAACCGGCGTATGGAGCAACCATGTAGAATTAGGTCTTTGGGCCGATTATATGGTTATTGCACCGGCAAGTGCCAACACTATTGCCAAAATGGCTAATGGTATTTGCGACAATTTACTTACTGCCGTTTACCTCTCCGCCAAGTGCCCGGTATTTTTTGCCCCTGCAATGGATCTGGACATGTGGAAACATGAAAGCACAAGAAACAACATCCAACGCCTCCAACAATTTGGTAACACATTAATTTCGCCTAATAGTGGTGAACTGGCCAGCGGGTTGTTTGGCGAAGGAAGAATGGCAGAACCTGAAGAAATTATTGCTTTTCTATCTGCGGTAATCAAAGAAGGCCTTCCACTGGCAGGCCGCAAGGTAATGGTTACGGCCGGTCCAACTTACGAGCCTATAGACCCTGTCCGCTTTATCGGAAACCATTCTTCGGGAAAAATGGGATTCGCAATAGCAGATCAATTGGCAGAACTGGGTGCAGAGGTGACTTTAATTACCGGGCCAACTGCTCAAAAAAGCGTACAACCGGTAGTCCGGATTGATGTAACCACTGCGGCGCAAATGCTGGAAGCATGTAAATCTAATTTTCCACAGCATTCTATTAGTGTAATGAGCGCGGCTGTTGCTGATTATACGCCAAAACAGGTATCGGCTAAAAAAATCAAAAAAAAGGAAGAAGAATTTTCTATTGAACTGACCAAAACTGTTGATATCTTGCTTACCCTCGGACAGATGAAAACCAGCAGCCAGATCCTTGTAGGTTTTGCACTGGAGACCGATAATGAAGAAGAGAATGCACTCTATAAACTAAAGAAAAAAAACCTCGATCTCATTGTTCTGAATTCGTTGCAGGACGAAGGTGCAGGATTTCAAAATGATACAAACAAAATTACTATCTTTAATCGTGCCGAAGAGAAAACTGCCTATACCATTAAGTCAAAAACCGAAGTTGCGAAAGACATCTGCACAGAAATATTAAAGCTCTGCAAGGCATGAAAAAGACATTGTCGACGGTATTCCTTTCCCTCATCTTTCTAACTTGTACTTGTGCCCAGGAACTGAATGCAAGGGTACAGGTAATTGCTCCACAGGTAGCAAACATCAACAAGAATACTGTGGATCTGATACAGTCGACCGTCAGGAATTTCCTTAACAATAACAAATGGACCAACCAGAGTTACCAGCCACAAGAAAAAATTGAATGCAATTTCGTGATCACTATTACCGCCTGGGACGGAAGCTCGGCGTATAGAGCAGAAGCACAGATACAAACCAGCAGGCCCGTTTACGGTACCTCATACCATACCACTTTACTTAATTTAAGCGATAAAGACTTCGACTTCAATTATACTGAGGGGCAGGCTCTCGACTTCTCAGATCAGAATTACCTCAGTAACCTGTCTTCACTCCTATCCTTTTATGCTTATACGGTCATTGGTCTGGACAAAGACAGTTTCAGCAGACTCGGTGGCAGCCCTTATTATTTGAAAGCACAGAACATTCTCAACATTGCCCAGGGATCTGGAAATTCAGGATGGAAGGCTTTCGATGGGCTACGTAACCGCTACTGGATCAATGAAAATCTGCTCAACAAAAGTTTTGAAGAACTACGGGTATTTATCTATAACTACCATATCAACACATTAGATCGCGTCCAGGCCGATCCATCCAAGGCATCTAAACTGCTGCTGGGATTTTTACCTGAACTGCAGCAAATGGATAAAAAGAAATTGGGCTCCATCTTTCCAAACGTGTATTTCGCTACAAAGGCGGAAGAAATGACTAGCCTACTTGCTTTAGGTAGTTCACAGGATAAATTGAAGTCCTATGATCTGCTAAGCAATATTGACCCGGCAAATATCAGCAAGTACGACCTGCTGAAACGCAATTAGTCTGTAGACTCCCATATTACCTACATCCAGAGACGCTCTTAGCGAAATATTAAGCGTAACAACTGGTTCCAACGCCCCCGTTTTGTACATAAATAAATATTCTTAAAAATTATTTTGTTAATACGAATATATTCGTACATTTGATTACGAAACAATTCGTAGAACAGTTATGTCTTTAGAAACCACAGCAAAACCGACGGAAAGCGAACTGGAAATACTCCAGATCTTATGGCAGAAAGGAGCATGCACGGTTAGGGATGTACATGAAATCCTTACCAGAAATAAAGAAGCAGGCTATACCACTACTTTGAAGTTAATGCAGATCATGCATGAGAAAGGATTAGTGGAACGTGACACAACATCAAAAACACATATTTACAGCGCACTGGCAAGTCAGCAAAAAACGCAGCAGCACCTCGTATCCCGGCTGATAGATAATGCATTTAACGGTTCTGCGGCACGCATGGTGATGCAGGCCCTGGGAAACCACAAATCCAGTAAGGATGAAATAAAAGCTATAAAAAGGTATTTGGATGAACTAGAAAATAATTAAAATGGAAACATTATTAAACAATCTTGTACAAGCAACCGGCTGGAGTATTTTACACTCGCTATGGCAAAGCGCACTCATTTATGCCCTGTTGCTTCCCTTTCAAATCAAGGCATTCCACATCAATGCTAAAATAAAATACACACTGGCCTATGCAGCAAGTTGTTTGATGTTTATCTGTTTTATCTTTACTTTTTTAACGGCATTCCAGGTAGTTTCCAATGCAGGCCCTACCCCTGGTTTATTGGTAGGAAATGTGATTCTACCCGCGGCATTGCCAATTACCCTGGTGCAGTATACTGAAATGCTTTTTCCTTATATTGTGGTAAGTTATAGCCTTGGGCTGGTTATACAATCCATTATTGTGATTACAGGATATACAAAAGTGCAGAGCCTTAAAAAAGCTACCTACTCTGCCATACCGGCCAATTGGAAAGTATTATTTGATGGCCTGATCAGCGACCTACACATCAGAAAACATATAGACTTCCGCCTTTCAGAACACGTAAATGTTCCGCTGGTTATCGGTTTCTTTAAACCTGTTATCCTGTTCCCTATTGCCCTCGCAGCGCAGATGGACATTAGCCAGGTAGAGGCAATTCTCATCCATGAATTGTCTCATGTAAGGCGTAATGACTATTTCTATAATCTGATCAGGACGATGATAGAAACTGTTTTATTTTTTAACCCCTTTGTACGGCTTACTGGTAACCTGATAGATATTGAGCGTGAACACGCGTGTGACGACCTGGTAGTAAAGATTACGGACACGCCGCTTACCTATGCACATGCCTTGTTGCAGCTGGAAATACTAACAGACAAATGTAGTCCGGCATTTGCTCTAGCAGCAACAGGCAACAATCAACACCTTTATCAACGTATTAAAAGAATCACCGATATGAAGACAACCTATGTCAACTCTAAGCAAAAACTTTTAGCGGTAACCCTCACCATTGCTACCATTATTTCACTAGCGTGGATCAGTCCTGCAAAAAATAGTCAGGAGACAACGGCAAAAAATAACTGGGACACCCAAACATCCGACCTGACCCCACTGGATACGGGAAAAAAGAAGGGTAAAAAGGTGTTGAAAAAGAAAAACACAAAAGTAGCTGAAGTGGCATGCAGCACAACAATCACTCCAGCTCTGCCTGCAGAACCAGTTGTTCCACCGGCACCGGCTGGCATGATTGTACCAGCAGCACCGGTATCGGTTCTTGCTACAGCTATTCCTCCTGTGCCCGCGGCTCCGCAGGAACCCGAAACCCATATGTCTGTTCCACCAGCTCCACCAGCGGCAGATCTGTCAAATGCCATTTCAAATTTTACAACAAGTGTTAAAGAAATGGCACAAGCACAATGTGAAGGTCTAGATGCCGCTGAGATGAAAAAAATGCAGGCTGAGCTGGAAAAACAGGGCACAGAGATGAGCAAAATGTTTAAGTCAGACAAACAAAGAGCACAATGGCAAAAGACCAATGCGCAGGTAAGGCTAAAATTTAATGACAATAAAAACAGAGCACAATTTGAAAAGCTGGCCAGAGATACGGAAGCAAGGCTGAAGTCAAAGGAATTCCAGCAAATGTTTAAAAAGATTGAAATACAAGCTAAGACTGCATCCTTGCAAGCGCAAAAGATAATCAATAGTCCCGAATTCAAAAAAAACATAGAAAGGATTACTGTACGTGCCAATCGTCCAATAATCATCATGACAGATAATGAAGACGCCCAAAAGGTGAAGGAAACGGCAGAATACCAGGAATTGAAAAACAAATTCGAGAAAGACGTACAGGAATTAGTGGACAAAAAACAGAAAAAAGAGCAAAACTAACATTCTCGTAACGGCAAAATTATAATCGGCAGAAGGCAGCTTCTGCCGATTTTTTTTCTATAAAAGAATCGGCATGCATTGGCTAAGTTTTCATAATTTAGCAAACAGATATGCTACAAAAACTTTCTATACGTAATTATGCATTGATCGATAGTGTTGATCTGGAACTTGATAAAGGTCTCAACATCATCACTGGTGAAACAGGTGCAGGAAAATCTATTATGCTTGGTGCCCTTTCGCTCATCCTAGGGCAACGTGCGGAAACAAAGTATTTTTTCAATCAGGATAAGAAGTGTGTGATTGAAGGCCAGTTTAAACTTTCAGGCACAGGTCTGCAGCCTTATTTTGAAGACCTCGATCTCGATTTCCATCAGGAAAGTATTTTACGCCGGGAGATCTCTATTGATGGCAAATCAAGGGCTTTCATAAATGATACCCCGGTAACACTTGCAGTAATGAAACAGGTTGGTGAAAAACTCATCGATATACACTCTCAGCACGCTACGCAGGAGGTCAATGATCCCGGATTTCAGCTATCGGTCGTAGACACGCTTTCAGACCATGGTTCATTACTTGGTGAATACAGACAAAGTTTTAAAGCCTACAAAAAGCACCTTCAGCACCTTATTAATTTGCAGACCTCTGCCGATGAAGCCAGGAGCAAACAGGATTATGAACAGTTTTTATTCAATGAACTGGAAAATGCCAACCTGGTGGAAGGTGAGCAGGCGGCCCTTGAAATGGAACTGGAAGCATTGAATCATGCAGAAAGTATTAAACGGGGACTGGTAAATGGCTTTACACTATTGGATGGTGAGGAAACTGCCGTGCTTCCGATACTCAAAGAAGTGATCAGCCAGATCCAGGGAATTGAGAAATTCAACCCTGAATATATAGCACTCAATGAAAGGTTACGGTCTGCATTAATTGAGATTAAGGATATTGCGCAGGAAACGTCCACTCTGGAAGAGAACATAGTTTTTAACCCTTCCCGAATCGAGGACATCAATTCCAGGCTTGATACCATTTATACGCTGCAGCAGAAGCACAGGGTAAACAGTATTGAAGAATTACTGACGATCAGGGAAGAACTTTCCGACAATCTGAATACCCTGCTGAACAGCGACGAGGAAATTGAACGTCTGCTGAGAGAAATTGATAAGCTTAAAACAGCACTTGAAAAAATTGCTGAGACGCTATCCAAAAACCGCAGCAAGGCAATTAACGTTGCCCAAAAACAAGTAGGTGAGATCCTTGCCAAGGTGGGGATGCCCAATGCCAAAATTAAGATTGAGCAAACAGTTGTTGAAAACCTGAACAAAGATGGAAAGGATATGATTGCGCTACTATTTTCTGCCAATGCAGGTCAGGCACCTGCACCAGTGGGAAAAGTAGCTTCGGGTGGTGAGCTTTCACGACTGATGCTGGCCATAAAATCAATCATTTCGCAACATACAGCACTCCCTACGCTAATTTTTGATGAAATCGATACAGGTATATCGGGCGAAACAGCCCTCCGCGTGGGCGATGTAATTGGCGACCTTGCCTACAATATGCAGGTAATTTGTATTACCCACCTGCCACAAATTGCCGCAAAAGGTGAAGCACATTACTTTGTTTATAAAAAAGAAGAGTCTGCACGTACTACAACAGGTATCCGCAGGTTAACTTCGGAAGAACGTGTTGCCGCAATAGCGGAAATGCTCAGTGGAAAAAACCCTGGTGAATCGGCCTTGAAAAATGCGGAAGATCTATTGAGTTTCAAAAACAAATAGATTACAAATCTACTGGTCAGACCTGTGGTCATAGCCTTGCGAATACCAGATATTTTAACTTTTTTTAACATGTTTAAAGCCCTGTAAGGGCTTTTTTTTATTGCGAATTAACCTCAAGATGAGTTAAATTAGCTGCATGATTAAACATCTCCTCGGGACAGTCATGTTACTACTGTTTTGCATTAACTTACATGCGCAAAAGCTGTATTCTATTACGGGGGTAGTCCAGGACAAAAAAGGAGAAACATTGCCAGGGGCAGGTATATACCTCAGCGGATATACAACGGCAACAGTAACCAATAATGATGGTCAGTTTAACCTGGCTAAATTAAAGCCTGGGTCTTACGAAGTGGTGGTGCAAATGATGGGTTACCTACCTTATAGCAAAAGTGTAGTTATAGCAGATCAGTCGGTAGACATCAAGATCATCCTTCAGGAAAATACCGTTCAGCTGAGAGAAGTAGTGATAACCGCCGACCCTAACAGGCCTAAAAACCTTCAGTTGTTTAAAGAGTTCTTTATAGGTCGCACACCAAATTCTGAAAAATGTAAAATCCTGAACCCCGATGTACTGTACATCAAATACGATGGGGACCACCAGATCCTGAGTGTGACCAGCAATGAATTTCTGGTAGTTGAGAATAAAGCGCTGGGTTACCGCCTTAAATATATGCTCAACCTTTTTGAATATAACTACAACACCAGAATTGTCTATTTCTCCGGTCTTCCGGTGTTCGAAGACCTTAAGGGATCTGGCAACAAAAGAAAAACCTGGCTGAAAAACAGGGAAATAGCCTATGCCGGATCACCGCAGCATTTCTTTCAGTCGCTTTACCGCAATAAGGTTGAGGAAGAGGGTTTTATTATTTATAAACGTATAAAAATACCTAACCCTAACCGTCCATCGGATGCCTATCTTGCTACAGCAAGGACACGTCTCATGAAGAGGAGGAAAAGCCTTATTATTGCAGGATCAAGCATTACAGATTCTCTTACTATACTGCAACAACTTCAGGAGCTGCCTAAAGAGTATACCAGTCTTGATATGTCTGGAGTAGCTACAGATACCCTTGTCAAACAAATCTATCCTAACCTGAAAACCATCAATTATAAAGATGAACTGTATGTGATGTATACCAAAGAGGAGGAAAGTATAGGATACTCCAATACCGGCCATTACATTATGAGGCCATTGAACGTTCCCAACTATCAGATCTCTGTTGCCAAGCTGCTTCAGGGACCGGTCAGCTTTTACGCCAATGGAGGAATGCACGATGCCAAATCGCTTCTGTATGAAGGCTTTTGGGCATATGAGAAAATTGGTGACATGGTACCGATGGACTACATCCCAATCAATAAAAGATAAAAATACGCTTGCACAATACTAATATAATTAGTAATTTTAACTAATCATGTTAGACGAAACAAACGGCGACAACTACCTCAAAGGAAGAGGTGCACAATTTAACCCACACAATCGTTTTGCGGCCAATACTTACGTGAAAGAACATGTAGAAGGTATTGACGATTGGGAGGTGGAGAACCAGAAAACGACCTTTATCATTGGTGAATCGAAGTCTATAGTCAATAAAGTAGCCAGCCCTGATGTGGGTATGGCCTATTCCCTAAATCCTTACCAGGGATGTGAACATGGTTGCACTTACTGTTATGCCCGGAACACACATGAATATTGGGGTTTCAGTGCTGGCCTTGACTTTGAAAGAAAGATTATTGTTAAAAAAGACGCACCTGCACTGTTTAAGAAATTTCTGGAACGCAAGGGCTGGAATGCCGAAACGATTTCCCTCTCTGGAAATACAGATTGTTATCAGCCTGCTGAGCGCGAATACAAACTCACCCGGCAACTCCTGGAAATTGCCCTGGCCTACAAACAGCCTATTGGCATGATCACCAAAAATTCTCTGATCCTGAGGGATAAAGATATACTACAGGAAATGGCTAAGCAAAACTTGTGTATGGTATATATTTCGATTAACAGCCTCAATGAAAAACTAAGGCTAGTGATGGAACCCCGCACTACAACAGTGAAGCAGCGACTAAAAGTGGTTGAAGAATTGAGCGCGGCAGGCATTCCAACAGGTGTAATGGTAGCTCCGCTGGTTCCTGGTTTGAGTGACCATGAGATTCCCTCCATCCTAAAAACAATTGCATCCTGCGGTGCAATTAGTGCAGGATATACCATTGTGCGGTTAAATGGTGCTATAGGCAGAATATTTGAGGATTGGCTGCGCCAGAATTTTCCAGACAGATTTGATAAGGTATGGCATATGATACAGTCCTGTCACGGCGGCAATGTGAATGATAACCGTTTTGGCGAGCGCATGCGGGGCGAAGGCAATATTGCCCAGCTGATAAGGGATACGTTTAAACTGCACTGCAGGATAAATCAGCTCAATCTAAAACCTATCATCCTGGACGCGGGATCGTTTTCTGTTCCGGGGTCACAAATGAAACTATTTTAGTTCTTTGAACCTGCTGTAAAGTATTCTTTGTGTTTCTGAAACATCGGTGTGGTGAGGTAAACGCCAGTTAGGATGACAACCAGGCTCATTACCTGTACAAGTGATATAGTTTCTCCATATATCCAGCCCCAGAAAAGTGCAACCCCTGGAATAACAAAAGTAACCGCACTGGCAAATACTACACTGCTCCTTTTTATCAGCGTGTATAAAAGCACCCAGGCGAGGGCCGTTCCTACCATCCCCAATACACAGGTGGCGAGCGTTGACCGCAGGTAGACGGTTTCATGAAAAGGCAGCGAAAAGAAACCAGTAAACCACAATACAATACCCGAAGGGATAATAAGCGAAACAAAACTTAGGGTAGCAATAGTAAGTGCAGGTATACCACTTAGCTTATATTTCACAATATTGTTATTAAACCCATATAATATGGTAGCCAACACAATGAAGCCGCCGTAACCAAGAGATGCATAACTGATTTTGTTATTAGCCGCAAATAACAGGATAATACCTCCAAAACCGATCAGTAAACCCAGAATATGGATACGGGAAATATCGTTCTTGTATACCGTATAACCCACTAGAATTGCGAAGAAGGGAGTTAGTGCATTTAGAATACCCGCAAGGCCACTATCTATTTTAGTTTCTGCAATACAGAACAGGAAGGCAGGAAAAAAAAGTCCGAGGAAACCTGTGCCGATAAGGTAAGCCCAGGTTGATGACGGAAGCCTGCTTACCTTGGTGATAAAAAAAGGAAGTAAGGTGATACCTGCAGAAAATACGCGCAAGGCTGCTACCTGGTAGGCGCTAAGTACTTCATGGCTGTTTTGGTCATACAGACCTAATTTCATTAGGATGAATGAACTGCCCCAAATTAATGATATAATAACAAACAGGAAAAGATTGATGAATCTGGACATGGTGAGCGTTGCGTTTTGATCACTAAAGATAAATAATTGCAACAAAAAAAGGCTGTCTGAAATACAGACAGCCTATATAATATAAGAGAAATTAGACTAAACTTCTTTCTTCTTTTTACCAGGACTCTTGTTTTCAACAACAATCAGGTCAGTTTCCTTATTGTAATCGATTTCAAGTATATCCCCATCGTTGATCTCTCCCTTAAGGATTTCCTCAGCGATAGGATCTTCCAGGTATTTCTGTATCGCACGTTTTAGTGGACGGGCGCCAAAGTTACTGTCAAAACCTTTATCAGCGATGAAGTCTTTTGCAACATCAGTCAATTTAATCTCGTAACCCAGGCTGTGTACACGGCCGAACAATGATTTCAATTCAATATCAATGATTTTGAAGATCTCTTCTTTACCAAGGGTATTGAATACAATAACATCATCAACACGGTTCAGAAATTCAGGTGCAAAGGCACGTTTCAACGCATTTTCAATCACCCCTCTGGAGTGTGAATCAACCTGATTGGTTTTAGCAGTGGTAGAGAAACCTACA
>Ga0247734_1002913_pt1 | contig 10605 bp, 10 predicted proteins | sample UWRJL103311B2_FD_180933 | JGI IMG/M metagenome (GOLD analysis project Ga0247734, IMG submission 180933) | Plant litter microbial communities from Arlington Agricultural Research Station in Wisconsin, United States - UWRJ-L103-311B-2 | ecosystem: Environmental > Terrestrial > Plant litter >... | reverse complement strand
AGCGTGATAGATTCTGCTCCTCCTCTTCCTCAACGATGGGAGCATAGTTCTTCTCCGGGTTCCCGTCCTGGACCTGTTGCGTATACGCAACGGGGTGGTTGTTGATATCTGCATCGCGGGCTGCCTCGACATCCTTGTTTGATGGGAGCGACATTTTTGATTCTCGCTTACTCGAATCCTTCCCGCTGGTTAATTCAAAGCAAGCCTTTGCGAAAAATCTTGCACTCAAGCCTAGGTGCTGCAAACTTTCTGTTTTCTTCTTATGGAAGACCGGGACTTGATATAAATACGAAGCGACCCGGACCAATTAAACCCAGTCCGTGAAGTTTCTAGGAATAGTTGATCGAGAGTGGTGGTGGCACCTTCGCTGGTGGCGATTGCACCATCACAGTGGTCCTTTCCATTGAAATTTTCCTCAACATGGAGTGGATGACGAGGCTGAATCCTCCACTATTCTTCTACATACAAAGAGTAGTGTCTGTTACAGTGGATTATTTATCCTCTCGATTCTGTTCTCGGGCCAAGAAAGGTTTTCTTAGTGGCCAGTACGACTGCACTAACGTCTCCACTCTTGTTAGTACGGCTACAAGCGTATTATATCTGTTGGTACCTGAACTTACTGTTAACTTATGGCCTCAGGCATAAGGCTTGGCAGCACCACCACTTCTAATGCTACTTGGGAAAGCAATCCTTTTTCCCCTGGTGATAGTATCTCGAGTATGTATGTAGGGCCATGACATGACAGAGGGGCCTCGAGGGGTCCAACGTTAAGTTATAGCGTTAAGTTACAGGGTGATGTATTGGAAAGAACACTAGCCAGGGCACCCCTCAAGCGAGCACTGTTTAACACAACTAATACTTCGTATAAAAGAGACCAATCTCGTTAAATAGCAATATACAACCCAAAACGCACCGTCGTGCGTGAATTTCTGGTATACCAAGACAATGTAATAATAACCCTTGCTTGAACGATACTTGGCATATATATATTATTCTTCCTGATCTAGACTTCTGATCTTTGTCGTAAATCTTCTCATGTCTTTTGCAAAGTTGCAAACATTAAACGAACGTCAACAAAAATAAAAACTTGCAAACAAAATGAAATTGTATACAATTGTTTCATTTGGTAGCTTTGCCTTCTCTACCATCGCGAACGCCTGGACAGATTCAGCGGTCCACCGAACGGTACTACCTACAGATATACCGCCGGGAACTAGTTATGATCCATGGGAGTGTGCACTGGCGAATCTCACGCAATACTTCGACCCGCCCCAGCCGACAGGCAGCCTTTTAAGTGCCATCGAATCGTACGCCGTCAAGTTGGGTGATGCTTGTACAATCATGGATGTTGTTGATCGCCTCCAGGGCGGCTGCTATCCATCACATGACGACTTGTGCAAATTCACTACCGCAGCCCCAGCCTCGTTAATGTCAGATTACAGCCTCTACGGCAGTGCTGCGTCCGTCTGGTGGGCTGCCCATAGCTCAAACGCTGTTTTTCATGCTACAGATTGTCCAGAGAAATGGTTCAATGCGATGTATGAGTTTGTGAACGGCCGCTACTTGTTGAACGACACTATCAACTTCGCAGCATGTTATGCCGATGCGATTTCCACAACTACTTTTGCCTTGAGCAACCCTATATCTACAAGCTCAGTAGCAACTGCAGCAACTCGCCCTGGAGTGACTGGGGTTGCAACAGCTTCTGTGACACCAAACGCTACGAGTGGTGTTAAGGGCCGTGATGAAGTGCTTGGAATATGGGTATTGGCAGGCGCTGGGTTAGCGGCTGCTGCCGCGAACTCAATGTGAAACTCAACTTGATTGAGAGAGAGAGAAGAATACTGATTTTCTGGTACAGAAAGAGACATACCTGGAGAAAAAGGCTGCCTTTGAGCGAAGAACTGATGAACAGTAACATTGTTCGTCTGTGTATTGATATATTAGAGAGCTGTGTAAATTCAAGTAGCTCAATTAGAATAGTTTCAGAATGCGAACAGCCACCGCAACATACCTACAGAGATAAATTCCCGGATTTCATTTCTCAAATTGAACATTTCTTGGGTTATTAGTTATCGTGTCTACAAGTCATTTGATGCGTCTCCGTGGACTCATTTCATCATTGTACTAGTTAAATACCTGAACAAAATCTCTCTCAAAAAAGGCCAAAAAGCTAGATTCAATTGATATGCTGGTAATACAATTGTAAGATGTTGGCTCTTGCGATTCTAAAGATGTACTTATTCTGATGCATTTTCATGTATAAACCAGCCATGATTTCTTTACTTAACAACTACTTTGCGGATATGTTTGATCAATGTTTACCAGAGTCTCTGACAAAATCTTCGCTCAGAATACCGAAAACCTGTTCAAAAATATGGATTGAGTAGAAACCAAGGCTCATTTTACCTAACAAGAACAACAACTATACATTCATGCCGGTTGCGTTGCCTGTTCCCGTCTTAGTCGTCGTTCTCTCTGTGCGTGATACCTCAAACGCTGATCATTGGTTGGGGAAATATGTATTCAAACAACAGTCTAACATATTCTCAGGATTACTCCTTCCACTTTTAGCCAATAATTACTTGAGAGAGTTTAGTGAGAGAGTATAGATGCAACTTGTTTCTGTCATTTTTTCTAAGCTGGGAGTATAGTGCAACCGCCAATGTACTGTACTCTGGCTCCCTTCACAGCCTGATCATGTCGAACCCTTTCAGAAACGTCTCTTCTCATATTTTATTTTGCTCGCAATAATTGCTTTATAAACACAAGCCGCAATTCTCACAACAACTGCAACTCAAACGCCTCAAACTTCACCTCCAAGTTGTCACCCGGCATTGGTCTCGCCGCATAAACGCCAACCCAGACCTCACTATTTCCATCTTCACTTAAAATCCAAGTCACCTCTCTCAATGGCGCTTTATTTTCCCCGTCAACCGCATAAATCCATAAAGTATCATCTTTTTCGTGTCTTTCAACCAACAACGTGACTTCCTTCCCGTTCTTGATGTTAGTCTGGGCAAGACTCCAATCCGCGCTGCGATCTTTGACCACCGTGGAGACGTAGGCGGACCCTAGGTAGAACTCGATGCCTGTTTTGATCCATTTGCTTTCCTTGATATCGCTTCCGGGTGTGGGAAGAATGAAAACGAGTCCTCCTTGATCGTAAAGTGCCCTACCGCCAATTAGTCACCCATGAACTGTACATCATAAACCCTTACCCTCTGAAAGTACATGATGCATTTATAAAATGGAAATTAAAATGAACATACTTCCAGTCAGCCGAGACAGTGACACGCAAGCTTTTGAAATCCCTCAAGGTAATTGTTTTATAGAAAATTGGAGCATTGAAAGTGCTCACTTCTGGCGGTCCGGGTTTGCCTGTATGGTATTAGCGACTGACTTGTAGTTGTTTTGAGAAAAGGGAGGGATGAGATAGATGCTATACGCCATATATCCGTCGGAGTTTCGGGATTCAGTGTGAATGCAGTGGCGGCTGGGTCAGGTGTATTCCCGGGGTTATTGAGACAAGAAAAACTTAGATTGGCCATGTTTGTGGTTGATTTAGGAACACCTTTCACTTTGTTGTGAGAATAGAGATGATTAAAAAATGAGAACACTGATATTGAAAAGACTTTGGAAGGACAGGTAGTTGGGTTCATTTACCAGTCGTCACCTGAGCATGTATGTATGCCAAGGTCCGATAGAATCCGACCTCGGTGGCCGCTAACTGAAGGTGATTTTCCCCTCTCTTGCTTGAAATATCTCCAACTTACCGGATACAGGTACAAAACCCACTACCACTCGACGATAAATTTGGCTGCCGGTCTGGGCTTTAAAGAGAAAAGACTTTACCTAGGAACATTGTCAAATTGTAAAATGAAAATAGTACTTGAAAAGAAATTAGTGGTTCCCCTCTTACTAAAAGTTTAGACTATTTCTAGCTCTAAATGCAAATGCTGTACAAAGCGAATATATATTTGCATGTCAAAACTTTGGTGGCTTCCAACTCCCGTTATACATTGATCAACCCAACACTCCTGCTGCATATTTCACAAACGCCAAGCGCCGACTCCAATGCAAGCTCAAATAGATTCCCCCGCTTCAACACCAAACCGTCACAAAACTTACTGAGCCAAGCCCTATGTGCCTACAGCCACTTCCGCGTCTATATCCTTGGCGTCTATTGGCTTGTCATTCTCGTTCTTGGCATCGGGATTCAAAGGTTTATTGAAGTCATAACCAACCTGGATGGAATAAAATGTCATTAGCTACTTGATCAGACTAATTGAGAAGCCAGGCAAATGTTCTAATGTGTTAAGCAAAACTTACATATTTAACAATTCCCAGGCCTTTGGTTCTTCCCTCGCGGAAGAGTAGTCTATCGCCAGGGGCAAGATATTCAGGTCGCTGGACGAAACGGAAAGCCACAAGAGCGCGATCTCCAGTTCGGATGTATGAGCGGTCAATATCCTAAAGCACGAGTAGTTAGCACATGTTTATGATGCTGAGAACTAGTTCCCTGATGTCGGACAACTTTATCACCTTGGATGTTACTTACAATTATAGCGCAGGTCTGAGACACAGGGCCAACATGTAGCATGGCTTGGTACTTCGTCTTGATAGTTGTAGCGTGGCTGAGAATCAAAACTGGAAAAAAATTGTTTAGCTCGAAACAAATCAGTACAGAATTGACCAATATTTACCTTCAGCAACAAATTCTCGATATACTTTTGGCGCACTCTGATCCAGCTTCGGAAGCACGACCATTCCTTTTCGCACATCTTTTCGCCGTACACGTTTCAGGGCAAACGAGGCTGATTGTCCCGCAGAGGCTGCAGGAACAGATATCCTCTTCCGCTCGATCGATCGTATACTGTCAATAAAAGTAAGTAGTGCTTCCGCGATATTGTAAAATATTGACACACCTTGTGGTTGTGAATTGCCCAAGAGAGTCTGGGCCGATGAGGATAGTATCGCCCGTATGCACAACACCACTTTTGACGATACCTGAAACAACAGTACCAACGAAAGGGACAGAGAAGGTGTCGTTGATATGGAATTCGAAAGGAGCTTCTGCATCGTAATGTCCATAGTGTGGAAGAATATTCAAGAACTCTCTAACAAGTTCCAGGTTTTCCCCAGTAACATTTGAGACCTGGAAGATAGGGCAGATACGCTGAGAAACAAATTGAGTCGCAGTATTAATACACTCTTCGCGGTTCTTGATAAAGACTGGGATTTTTCTTGCTCCTGGAGATTTGAGGATCCGCGTAATCTGGTTGATTGTTTGTTCCAAGATTTGTGGTGGGCAAATGTCAATCTTAGTGATAACAACCATGATTGGAACATTGAGAGCGACGGCAATACCCAAATGCTCTTTGCTCATGCCAATAAGACCATTGTTAGCTGCTACCATAAGGAGACAATAGTTTGGGCTCGAAGACAGAAGTCCAAAGACAGTAGTTCGGAGGTATCTGTATTACATTAGTTGTATGAAAGTAACCGTAGAAGAAGAGTTTTAGTAATTTCGCAGTAGCAATAAGTTCTGAGCCTAGAACCAGTGGAATATGGGATTAGAGGTCGCTTACCTTTCGTGTCCCGCCAAATCAGAGAAAGATATGACTTTTGCAGAGCGTTTACCAATCTCTTCCCAGGACAACTTTCGCCCTGGAATATCAGATGCAACAAGTCGTCCCATTGTATCAAACCCCATGATTTCCATGCCCACAGAAGACGTACGACCTGTTTCGATTTCCTAGCGGTAGAATTAGTAAAGATTATTCCAAAAAGAAGAATGATGAGTCATTAGATGTAGGACGGCATACATGTTTGTGACGGAACAAATTTACTCGTGCCTTTCCCCGGCCATCATCCAAGCCACCCTTTACAAGAACACCCTTCAAGATAAGTTAGTCCGTACTATACATTTTGAGAAGCAATTACATACCAGCATAGTAGACTTCCCTGCGTCGACGTTTCCTACTACAGCAATCCGAGTCTCAATGACTTCTTCGACAGAAGCAGGGTGTTGGCGAATGAGCATTTTCCCATGGCAGCCTTCATTTCCAACATCATCTGCCTCAATGCCCTTTGTATATAAAATTTGACAGTCTGATCGGACTTCTTTTGCACCGGCAATCAGTCTCTTCAAGGCAATATCCCAGTCTGATTTCGTCAGACCCATTGTGTCTCCATTATTCTCCACCCCCAACTCGAAGATAGTTTCTCCATGGCCCTCATCGATTCGAATTTCCAGGAGGGCTGCAAGCTTCCCTAGATTCTCTGTGTCATTGCTCAGCAACAAATCTTTCAGCTTCACCGCAGACGATTTATCTTCCAAGTCTAGGCCGTTTAAAACGTCAAGTTCGTCATGTTCTTCTAGAGGAGTGGCTGCAGTGGCGTTGGCGGCAGATGGGTATCGGACGGTTTGTTGGCTTTCAACATAGTCGGCGAATTCACTTAAAGCCTAGTTTCTTACAATTAGTAGCTATAGTTTACTATTGTCAAAAGAGAAACGTACATGTTCACCTTTCCGCCGGTCATGCGGGTTTTGTTTGTGCTTGTTGGAGGACATGGCGGGGTCTGGAACTGTCTTGTCAATTCCGTTTGTTAAGCAGCAATATTTTGTCGCTCTTTGGTATTTGTGTGATCATTGGTGTTATACCTAATTTACTGCTAGGAGAAGAGAGGTAAATGAAGTTATGGATTGGGATTGTGAGGCAGGTGTTGTGAGCTTCTTGTAAGATGGTGATGTAGATGAAGTGGTGACTCTACTCCGAATTCAAAACCTGGGGAAGGTGGCCCAGCTATCGATAAGGAACGACTCACCTCCACAAACAGAACGAGTCACACATTTTTGTTTTCAACACACTCATTCGGCGAGGCTAGCAGTGTTCCAGAGACATGGAATAGAGGTGGGAGGCTCAAAAAGGATGAATCTGCCTAGATGACAGTGCACAAACTTCGAGACAGTAGAGCTTTTACGCGAATATATGTTCTCCCAATTGTGCCCATACTCCATTTGCTCTAATAAAGGGTATCTTCCATATGCCCGAGAAGTAACAAGCAGCTTCCTTCATGCCAATGCCCCAATATTCCATATATCATCCTGTCTAAATGGATCCTGTTCCCGTCTTATGATGGTGCCTGTGGAGATATAAGAACAACACTATCGCCTAGTATTTATGTGAGTATAGGTTCTCATACACGAAAAGAATTCGGGTTGTTTACCTCGGACGAATAACATTTCGGACTTCTTGTGAATAGTCTATAGGAAATGGGTCAGTATTGACTTTAGATGTAAAGAGGGGCAGTTTGGGGTGAGGGAAAGGGAAAGGGGAGAACTTGCCTTCACAACGTCCTCTTCGTCCTCATCCTCCTCAACCACATAGACGGTTTCCTCTACATCTCCAAGCACCAAGTTGCAATGGCTATCATATGCCTACTGCCTATTAGCAGATATTCTTCAAGCTGTAAGCAGGGTGTATACATGTAGTCTGCCCTTCAATTCTCGGTCTCCTCTCAGCTTCACAAACACAATCTCGTCCAGGCAGAGGCGCACAAGATCAAGGGGCTCTGAAGCTGGGGCAGAATTGCCATCATCAATGTCTGCCATGATTTGTATTGTTCTGTTATGTTGTAGTGCTGGTGATTGTCGCAAGGGACTAGGATGTTTTGCTGTCAAGCTCAAAATGGATGGGAATTCTGCTGCCAAGACTTCTCCGCATTTGTACAGTACAGTATTTGGGCAGAGCTCACAACTCAACATCAAGACAACACAACAATGGGGCAATGGAAAGGGCTATAGTTTGCGAATGGCTACCCGAATGCCCCAAATTCCATGCAAAGATTCCTCATGAGATTCGAGGCGATTGGGTCTCGAATCGCCTGCCAATCCCAATTTAACTCAAGCTCGAGAATATGGCGATTCCAGCTTCAAAGACAGTTCCAAAGCTCGCCAAAGGCACCTTCTGCCTCCAAGCACCATCAGACCGCGTCGGATGATCATCCTGATCATGGAAAAGAACGAGATGCTGCCCAATTTTCTTCTGCCAAACAAATAGTAGAACCTATGCGCGAAGGCGGTCCACATACACTTCCATGCTACTCCTGGACCACAACACCAACAGCTATTCTACGATCGCCTTCCAGTTACCGCGGCTTTGGTAGGGAAACAAAGGTTCTGACTCGAGAGAAACTCAATAAGCGTCTTATCGGAAATGAAGACAGTGCGGAGGGTGGGGATAACAGTGGGGTTGTAGATTTCTCAGCATTGGAGGAAAATAGTGTTAACACTACACATCAACATCGAGATATCAATACACTTATAGATGTGGAAAGGTTGTCGCCAAAAGCTGATGGATCCTACCCAGTTACGGAAGGACATAATTGCGCAAATACTCAGCCAGTGGACTCTTTTGCGAGCACACAAGATCGTACAAGCAGTCATGTACAATATGGAAGGGGAACCATCGAGAGTGACGGTGACGAAGATTTGCTCACAAACTCGCTGGTACGTATTCGCCGGGTGCACCGCCAGGGACGGCGCTCAGTCCTCACTGAGTCTGGTATTCTCATGCCACCAGAAGTTGGACTAGAGAATACCGATGTTCCACAGCATATCTTTCGTATCAATGCAAATGTCGATATAAAGGCGCTGGAGGTTCGGTTGTACAATGCTCTTCAAACCCAGGACGCTCATACGGTATTTCAAGAGCTCAGAACCATTGCATATTTCCAGGGCAAGTCAGTTCTATCCGAACTCCTTGGCTCCTTACCCTGTAACACTTTTACAGAGGTTCTTCGGCATCTCGACCCTAACTGTTTTGTTGGACGTTATGTCAAGCTTCACCAGGAGATCGGTATATACCACTTGCAACTCCTTGGTTTGCCATCTAGAGATCCATCAGGATACCATCAATTCTGTAGTCTATTCCTCTCTGAGATAGACAACATTCTTCATGCACGTCGCCAAATCTCGAATCAATCCACGTTGATGGATTATCGATATCTATTGCACTGCGCTAGGGTAACTGGGAACATCCCATATGCACAAGAAATCTGGAGAAACATGAAAGAGGACTCTGTTATACCAGATCTCAAATGCTACAATGATTATCTCGCTGCTAGATGTTATGGAGAAAACTCGAACGTTTTGCAGCGCCGCAGGCTAAGAGTTATCCGTCACAATACTCTGCCGAGAACCTTTGCTCTTGAAGATCAACCATTAGGTTTACGGGGCCATTCTGTGAAGCGCACTGTACATCCTGTGGGTATTCAGTTGGTCTCATCTAATCTGTTTGTAGAAATGATTGAAGCTGGAATTTCTGGAGATGAGGAAACTTTTTGTTTGCTGATGGTAGCTTCGGCCCGTGAAGGTGAACTGGATGGCATGGCCGCAATTCTTAAACGTGCATGGGGCATTGATGTAGCCGCCCTCGAAGCAAACGACGAGAGAGATATACCACCAGTCAAGAATTATGCCCCCGACTCACCATTTTACCCCTCGGATAAGCTGCTATTCACGCTTGCACATGTATATGGTATCAACAATCAAGTCTCTCAGGCAATGCGGCTGGTCGACTATGTGTCTAGACAATTCGATATTCCTATTCCTCTCCTTGTTTGGGAAGAGCTGCTCAGATATACTGTCATTATGTCTAGGAAACTGCGTAGAGGATTTAGCCCAGAGTTACAAACTTTTGTGCAAAAACCCGAATGGGGTCAGCTACCTCGCAACGCACCAGAGAGACTATGGAATACAATGACCTCCGAGCCTTACAATATTAAGCCAACGATGGAGATGCACGATGGCTTCATTCATAATCTGATCAATTTTCGCTACTTTGGACTGGCAAAGGAGATCATGGAGAGTGGTCGCCGCCTCCACATAGCACAGGTGGAAGACTTTAGGCAAAAGTTTCTTTTAGCAAAAGCAGATCAAAGTAGGTCAAGTGCTATTGATCAGCAATTCCACTTCCAGAATCCCAACGTGGAATGGAGACGAAGAGATGTCGCCTTTGCACAAGCCAAGATGAAACGTAGCAGGCTTTATATTCGACGCTGGGTAGTCTTATGGCTGAAAAGAGCCGGTCGCACTTTGCGGTATCATTCCCAGTTGACAATTGACATGCCTGATTTTGTTAGAGCTTGGAAGGTTTTTCTGCCCCCTGTTGTAGAATATCACGTCCCCTTCGGAAAAGTAGAAATCAAGACAAAGATTCATGAAGAGCAACGCAGGAGACAGAGAACTTTCAACAGCCCTGAATGGCTGGGGTTACAACGGAAATTGCTTATTTCAAGAATGAGAAACTGGCTTCGCTACAAGAGACGGTATGGGTCAAAACGTCGGATCAAGCCTTTCTTAAGGCGGACCTGACCTCCTTGATTATATCAAGCTATGACAATGATATTTGGAGAATCTGGGTGATAATCCAGCATTGGGATCTGTAACAAAATTACCCTGTATAGACAATAGACTAGACAGCTATTTACAAAGTGGTTACTGAAACTTTATATATAAATATCGTAACTATGCTTTCTTCATATTGCGACTTTTTGGGAGTAGAATACAAAATCCTGGCTGTTTCTTCAAATTATTCT
>Ga0247734_1002912_pt1 | contig 10610 bp, 5 predicted proteins | sample UWRJL103311B2_FD_180933 | JGI IMG/M metagenome (GOLD analysis project Ga0247734, IMG submission 180933) | Plant litter microbial communities from Arlington Agricultural Research Station in Wisconsin, United States - UWRJ-L103-311B-2 | ecosystem: Environmental > Terrestrial > Plant litter >... | reverse complement strand
CATCCCTTCCGCCTGCCCTCGCCCGACCTGTGGCGCGATGTGCTGCAGAAGATGAAGGCTACCGGCTTCAACACCGTCGCGTTCTATTTCGACTGGGGATATCACAGCCCCAAGCAGGGCGTGTACGACTTCTCCGGCATCCGCGACGTCGACCGTCTGCTGACGATGGCCGAGGAGGAAGGCCTCTACGTCATCACCCGCGCCGGTCCTTACGTGAACGCCGAACTGTCGCGCGGGGGCTTCCCCGGCTGGCTGGTGAACCAGAAGGCGCGCGCGCGGACCGACGACCCCGAATACATGGCCGCCGCGGACGAATGGCTTACCCGGATCGACGCCATCATCGCGCGTCATCAGATCAACGGCGATGGCAAGGGCCACCAGGGGACTGTGATCCTGCACCAGATCGAGAACGAGCTGGTGCTCACCACTCCGGCGCAGCGGCGCTACATGGATCATCTCTATTCCCGCGCCCGCGCGGATGGCATCACCGTGCCGATCTTCCACAACGATCCGGGCCGCGAGGGGCGCTGGGTGCCAGAAGGCTCCAAGGTGGCCAACGTCGTCCATGGCCCCAACGACATGTATGCCTTCGACGGCTATCCGGGCGGCACTTGCACCGTGGAAGGTCAGCCCACGCGCGACGTCGCCGCGCCCGATTGGGGCTTCTATGGCCCCGGCGGTGCGAAGGGCGGTGCCTCCGCATCTCCCGCAACGCCCGGCTTCCTTGCCGAATTCGGCGGCGGCTGGTTCGACTACTGGGGATCCAACGGCGGATACGAATGCAACGCGGTGCAGCGCGGCAAGCGCTTTCAGCGGGTGTTCTACGGCACCAACCTGGCCAACGGCATCGGTATCCAGAGCTTCTACATGGTCTATGGCGGCACCAGCTGGGGCTGGCAGCCCGCGCCGGTGGTATTCACCAGCTACGACTATGGCGCCGCGCTCTCGGAGCCGCGCGAAGTACGCGAGAAGGCACTCGAGATGAAGCAACTGGGCGGCCTGATCGCCTCGGTGCCGGATCTGGCCGGAATGATCCCCGCCGGGCCGGTCGCTATCTCTTCACCCGATATCCAGGTCTATCACAACCGCAGCCCCGAAACCGACGCGCGCTTCCTGCTGCTGACACACAAGCCTTCCAACGGGCAAGGCGATAGCCACTTCACCGTGACCGCCGACCTGCCCGACGGGCGCTACGTGCTGCCGCTGAGCCTCGATGGTTTCGACGCCAAGTGGCTGGTGGCGGGCGTCAACCTAGCCGGGCAACGGCTTGTCTATTCCACCTCCGAACTGCAATCGGCGCAGGTAATCGACGGTGCCGGACTGCTGCTGCTTTACGGCCGCGCGGGAGAGCCCGGGGAAACGGTGCTGCGCTATGCCGCGCCCCCGCGCGTGACAGTGCTGGAAGGCAAAGCCGACTTCGCGTTCGATGCCGGCCGGGGCGACCTGAAGCTGACGTACGCGCACGCGGGCCGTGCTGTGGTGCGCATTGAAGGGGGCGACCGTCCGGCGCTGACGCTGATCCTGGCGGACGAGGCCGAAGGCACGCGATACTGGCGTGCCGCCGCCGACGTGCTGGTGCGCGGCCCCTCGCTGGTGCGCCATGCTGCGAAAAAATCGGGCACGCTAACGCTGACCGGCGACAATGCCACCGCCGAACCACTCGAGGTCTGGGCCCCCGCCGCTGTCAGGTCGCTGGCCTGGAACGGGGCCCGAGTTGCGGTACGCAAGGGCGTGGCCGGGTCGCTCGTCGCCGCTGCGCCGCTGCCCGCGCCCGCACCTGTAGCCTTGCCCGCGCTCACCGGCTGGCGCAGCGCGCCCGGATCGCCCGAGGCCCGTCCCGATTTCGACGATAGCGCCTGGCAATCGGTGGGCAGCCGCAAGGGCACCAGCCCCACCGCGCGCCCCGACGGGCAGCCCGACATGGGCATGGACGCCTATGGCTTCCACGATGGCGACGTGTGGTATCGCGGCCGCTTCACCGGGTCGGCGGCGGCACAACAATTGAGCCTGTCGTACGGCGGAGGTGGCGCCGGGCTCGTGCAGGTTTGGGTGGACGGCCGGTTCGTGGGCCAGAACGAACTTCCCTCGGGTCTGCCCCGCCCGATCACGCTGGGTGCCGCCAAGTTCGCCTTGCCCGATGCGGTCCGCACACCAAGCGAGCATGTGATCTCGGTCATGGTGCGCAGCAACGGCCACAACTGGGACCTGGAGGCGGACGACTTCCACAAGGAGGCGCGCGGGCTCATCCACGCCTCGATCGCCGCACCTGACGGCCCGAGCTTCGCAGTGCCGATCCGCTGGAAGATCCAGGGCGCACGGGGCGGCGAAGACCTGCCCGATGCCGCGCGCGGGCCTGCCAACACCGGCGGCCTGGCGGGCGAGCGGTTGGGCTGGCATCTGCCCGCCTTTGACGACCGCGGCTGGCAGGCCGCGACAGTGCCCGCCGCCGGGGCGCAGGCTGGCACCACCTGGTATCGCACCGCCTTCGACCTTGCCGTGCCCAAGGGCCAGGACGCCACGATCGGCCTCGCTTTCGGCGACACCACCCGCCCGCGCTCTGCCGCGCAGTACCGCGTGCTGGTCTTCGTAAACGGATGGAACATGGGCCAGTTCATCGCTCACATCGGTCCGCAACGGGTGTTTCCTGTACCCGAGGGCATCTTGAACCACCATGGCCGCAATACCGTGGCGCTCGCCGTCACGTCCGATGGCGCGCCGGGCGATGCGATCGAGGCGGTCCGGCTGGTCACCATGCGCAACGTACGAGGCGGCGTGCTGGTGAAACCGGTGGTAGCCCCCGCCGCGCCGGGTGAACTCAAGTGACGCCCCCGCTCACCCGCCGCGCGCTGGGCCTCGGCACGGCCGGGCTGCTGCTGGCCGGGCTCGGCCGCCCCGCCCTTGCGGCGCCCTCGGGGGGCAGGCCCTGGCCGTACCTGCTGGGCGCCGACATCAGTTGGGTGCCCGAGGACGAGGCATCGGGCGCGACATATTACGAGGCAGGCGTTCGCCGCGATCCACTGGCGATCTTCAAAGGCGCGGGCTTCAACGCGATCAAGCTGCGCCTGTTCGTCGATCCCGCGAACGGCTACTCGAAGAGCCGGCCCGGCGGTCCCTGGTGCGGTATCGACGATGTCATCGCCTTCGCCCGGCGGATCAGGGCGGCGGGCCTCCACTTGTCGCTGACCCTGCACTATTCGGACACCTGGGCCGATCCGCAGAAGCAGGCCAAGCCCGCAGCCTGGGCGCAGCTGCCGTTCCCCAAACTGGTCGCCGCGGTGCACCGACATACCCGCGATACGCTGACCGCCATGGGCCGTGCGGGCGTCTCGCCCGATCTGGTGATCGTCGGAAACGAGACGACCTTTGGCATGCTGTGGCCCGATGGCCGCGTGCCGCTGACCATCCCGACCGGCAATCCGGTGACGGACCAGACGCACATGAACGTCTCCGGTGCCGGGGGTTTCGACAAGTTCGCCGCGCTGCTCAAAGCGGGGCTGGCAGGCGCGCGCGAAGCGGCACCGGGCGCGAAACTGGCGCTGCACAACCACTTGGGGCGCCACTGGCCGATCGTACAACACTGGATGGATAACCTGCTGGAGCGCGGCGTGCGCTTCGATGCGACCGGCTTTTCCTGCTACCAGCAAGCCGCGCAGGGCGACTGGGCACGCACCTTTTCCGAATTCGAGAAGCGCTATCCCGATCACGGTTTCTTCGCGATCGAGTACAGTTCGCGCAAACGCTACCTCAACGACCTCGTCCACGCTCATGCGAACGGCTGGGGCAGTTTCATCTGGGAGCCCACTCGCCACCAGGAAGCGATCTTCACCAAGAACGGGGTCAACGCCGGCGAAGGCGCCAAACCCGACCTGATCGCTCAAGGCGCCAACGGAGCCGAAGCACCCGGTGGTCTGCCCGGAGCCCCGAGCCGGCCCAAGCCACCGGAAAACCACGGCGGCCGCTACGACGCCGACCCCCAATTCATCGACCTCTACCGCACGATGGCGCGCGACTACGGCCTCGCCTTCGCGCGTCCGCACAATTGACAGGAGATACCTTTGGCCGCTCTCACCCATGACATCCCGCGCGCAGACGTGACGGCCGCGATCGCGCTGCTCATGGACAACCTCGTCAACATCAAGGACGAGACGGGCGAATTCCTCCTCCACCTCGAAGACGGGCGGATCATAGACACCAAGGGCTGGGCGGGGTGGGAATGGACTCACGGCGTCGGCCTGTTCGGCATGTGGCGCTATTACGAGCAGACCGGCGACAAGGCAGCGCTCGCCATCATCAAGCAGTGGTTCGAGGACCGCTTTGCCGAAGGCACGCCCACCAAGAACATCAACACGATGGCCCCGTTCATCACTCTGGCCTATCTGCACGAGCAGGAGCCGGACCCGCGTTACGTGCCTTACCTCGATAGCTGGGCGGAATGGCTGATCGCGCCCGACGGCCTGCCCAAGACCGAGGACGGCGGATTCCAGCACATCGTCTACAACGACGAGAATCCCGGCGAACTGTGGGACGACACGCTGATGATGAGCGTACTGCCGCTGGCCAAGATCGGCCTGCTGCTGGACCGTCCGCACTACGTCGAGGAGGCCAAGCGCCAGTTCCTCGTGCACATCAAGTATCTGTTCGACCGCAAGACCGGCTTGTGGTTCCACGGCTGGGACTTCACCGGAAGGCACAACTTCGCCGAAGCGCTGTGGGCGCGCGGCAACTGCTGGGTGACGATCGCGATCCCCGAGATCATCGAGATCCTCGACCTCGCGCCAGGCGACGCCTTCCGCACGTTCCTGATCGACACGCTCGCCGCGCAGGTGAAGAAGCTGGCCGAAACGCAGGACGCCGAAACCGGGCTGTGGCACACGCTGGTGGTCGATCCCACCAGCTACCTCGAAGCCTCGGCCACCGCCGGGTTCGCCTATGGAATCCTCAAAGCCGTGCGCAAGGGCTACCTGCCGCGCCATTACGAAGCGGTCGGCATCAAGGCGGTTGAAGGCGTGCTCGCGAACATCGACGACGCGGGCGAACTCCGGCAAGTGTCGTTCGGCACCGCGATGGGCGATACGCTGCAATTCTACAAGGACATCGCGCTGACCTCGATGCCTTACGGCCAGAGTCTGGCGATCTGCGCGCTGGCGGAATTCCTGCGGACTTACATCTGATGACGGGCACCGGCGCAACGCTGCGGGGTCGCACCCTGCAGCCTGGCAATGTCGATCGCCGCAGGCTGCTGCAGGGCGGACTCCTGCTCGGCGGCGCGGCGACGGCGGCGCTCCTGGGACATCGCCCGGCCTTTGCCGCCGTGCGCCCGGGCGCCGGGCTCGAAACCTGGATCGACGTGCGCCGTTTCGGCGCCAGGGCGGACGGCGTCACCATCGACAGCCCGGCGATCGACCGTGCGATCGCCGAAGCGGCGCGGCGCGGTGGGACGGTGTACTTCGCGCCGGGCACCTATGCCTGCCATACCATCCACTTGCGCAGCCAGGTCACGTTGTGGCTCGACCGCGGCGCGGTGCTGCTCGCCGCGCCCGTGCCGCTCGAAGGTACGACCAGCGGCGGCTACGACGCGGCCGAACCGCAGGACCCCGCGATCGCACCGTTCCAGGACTATGGCCACAATCACTGGCGCAACAGCCTTATCCACGGCGAGGGTCTGCACGACATCGCCATCCTGGGCGACGGACTGATCTGGGGCAAGGGCCTCAGCCGCGGCCACCCCGACGCGGATCGGCCACGCGCCGAACTGCCCGGCGTCGGCAACAAGGCCATCGCCCTGAAGAACTGCCGCAACGTACAGTTGCGCGACTTCTCGGTGCTGGAAGGCGGCCACTTCGCACTGCTCGCCACCGGGGTGGACAACATGACGATCGACAATCTGCTGATCGACACCAACCGCGACGGTTTCGACATCGACTGCTGCCGCAACGTACGTGTAAGCAACTGCACGCTGAACACGCCTTACGACGACGCTATCGTCCCCAAGTCCTCCTATGCGCTGGGCTATACGCGGCCTACCGAGAACCTGACGATCACAAATTGCCAGGTCAGCGGCAGCTACGTCGTCGGCTCGCTGCTCGACGGCACCTATCGCCCGCTTGTGCGCAGCCGCGACACCTGGCTGCTGGGCCGCATCAAATGCGGGACCGAAAGTAACGGCGGCTTCAAGAACATCGCCATCAGCAACTGCGTGTTCGACAAGTGCTGGGGCCTCGCGCTCGAAACCGTGGACGGCGCGGTGATGGAAGACGTGGCGGTGTCGAACCTGACGATGCGCGGGTGCATCAGCCCGCCACTGTTCCTGCGGCTGGGCGCACGGATGCGCGGACCCATCGGCGCGGCGCCCGGCGTTATGCGGCGCATCGTGATCGACAACGTGACCTGCACCGGCACCTCTCAATTGCCCGCGATCATCGCCGGGGTAGCCGGGCATCCGGTGGAGGACGTGAAGATCAGCAACATGTTCATCGACCAGCCCGGCGGCGGCGATGACGCGATGGCAACGCTCGACCCACCGCGCAAGGACGCCGACTACCCTGACCCAGACCGCTTCGGTCCGCTGCCCGCGACCGCATTCTTCGTGCGCGAGGCGCGCGGCGTCGACATCTCGCACGTCGATGTCCGCACCCGTGCGCCCGATGCCCGCCCCGCCTTCTGGCTGCAGGACGTCGACGGTTTCACCGGCTCGTTCCTGCGCTATCCCGGCACCGCGCCGGGCTTCCGGCTGGAACGGGCGCGCGACGTGCGGCTGATTTCGGCGGGAGACCTGCCTGACCGGCGGGTGGATGCAACAACGGCGCGGACCCTGTAGAAAACATGGCCGCCGGAGAGGAAAACCGAGTGACAGACACCAGGCCACGGCCGGTCCATTTGCGCCATTACCTGGCCTACGGCTGCAACGATGTGTTGGGCGCCGGGTCGATGGCGGTCATCTCGGGCTGGGTGCTGATCTTCTACACCCAGTTCTGCGGCCTGAGTGCAGGCCAGGCCGCGCTGATTTTTGCGGTAGCGCGCATCCTGGACGCTTTCGCCTCGCCGATCATCGGCTTCGTGTCCGACCATTTCGGCGCCACCGCGCTCGGCCGCCGCTTCGGCCGCCGTCGCTTCTTCGTCCTCGCCGCCATCCCGCTGATGCCCAGTTTCGCCCTGATGTGGCTGCCGGGGCAGGAGTTCTGGTTCTATCTGGTCAGCTACGTTCTGTTCGAGCTGATCTACGCAATGGAAATCATCCCGTTCGAGACGCTCGCGGCCGAGATGTCGACCGACTATCGCACCAAGGCCAAGTTCGCCGGTTCGCGCATCCTGTTCGGGCAGGCCTCGGCGATCCTAGCCGGGTTCCTTCCATTGTGGCTGATCACCGCACTGGGCCGCGACAATGCCGATACCTTCTTCTACATGGGCTGCATCTTCGCAGTGCTGTTCATGGCTACCGCCTTCATCCTGTGGGCGTTCAGCTGGGAGCGCTTCGTCCCCGGCTCGCCCGAAGCGCTGGCCGCCGCGCGCTCGAGCGGAGCATCGAGCGTGGCGGAAGCGTTCCGCGCGCTGTACCGCAACTTGTTCTCGACGTTGCGCATCCGCGCGTTCCGGCTTCACCTGGGCATCTATCTGGGCGGCTACATCGCGCAGGACGTGTTCAACGCCGCTTTCACGTTTTTCGTAATGTTCGCGCTGGCCGGATCGACCGCTATCGCCTCTGGCCTGCTGGGGACGATGTACATCGTCCAGCTCTTCGCGGTGATGCTGGCGATCAACGCATCGCTGCGCACTTTGCCGGCCCGCGCCTATCAGGCGGCGGCGGCGTGCTTCGCGATCGGCACGTTGGCGCTGCTGGGCCTGTGGGCAGCGGGACTGTCCGCCTCCAGCTGGTGGATCTGGGTGCCGATAGCGCTGGCGGGCCTGGGCCGGGGCGCGATCAACTACATTCCCTGGGCGACGTACAACTACATGGCCGACGTCGACGAACTCGTCACCGGCCGCCGCCGCGAAGGGGCCTTCGCAGGCGTGATGACGTTCATCCGCAAGGCCGCCCAAGCTGCGGCCGTGGCAGGCGTAGGCTGGCTGATGCAGATGGGCGGCTTCGTTTCGGGGGCGCCCGTCCAGACTTCCGGCGCGATTCACACGATCGCCTGGGTCCTTGGCCTTGGCACCGTGAGCATGCTGGGTTTCGGCGTGCTCGTCTCCTTCCGCTTTCGCCTCGGTCCGGTGACGCACGAGATCCTGATGGGCGAGATCGAACGCCTGCGCGCCGGTGAGCGCATGCCCAGCTCGCCCGCGGCGCAGGCCGTGGTCGAGGACCTTTCAGGGTGGCGTTACGACCAGCTGTGGGGCGCCAACACGGTCGCGACCGGACGCTCCTGACAACAAGAAGGGTCTAACCTTGCGCAGCTCCCCGCTTCTCATGCGACGTACTGGAACGAAGCGGCACCACGCCTGGCTGGCGCTCGGCGCGCTACTGCTGGTGACACCTGTGCTGCCGCAAGCCCGGGCAGACGCGCCAAGCGACGGAACGATCAAGCCCTTCTACCGCGACCCGGTGCACGATGGCGCCGCCGATCCCGTGCTCGTGCGCGACCGTGCGCACGGCGAATGGGTGATGTTTTACACTAACCGCCGCGCTGACCTGCCTCGTGAGGGAACCGACGACGCGCGCTGGGTGCATGGCACACAGATCGGCGTCGCCCGTTCGCGCGACGGCGCGCACTGGCGCTATGACGGCACAGCCGCAATCCCGCGCGCCTGCACGGGCGCGACGTTGTGGGCGCCGGAGGTACAGCGCTTCGCCGGGCGCTGGCACATGTGGATTACCGTCGTGCCCGGCGTGTTCGGCGACTGGCAGGCACCGCGTTTCATCGTTCATCTCACCAGTTCCGACCTCAGACACTGGACCTGCGGCAAGCGGCTGGAACTGGACTCGGACCGAGTGATCGACGCCAGCGTGATCGCGCTGCCCGGTGGCAGCTGGCGGCTCTATTACAACGACGAGCGAGCGGACAAGGCGATCCGCCAGGCCGACAGCCGCGATCTCGACCGCTGGACGCTCGGGCCTCAGCTAACCCATAGGCGCAGCGAAGGCCCCAAGGCATTCCGCTGGCGGGGCCGCTGGTGGCTGGTGTCGGATGCGTGGAAGGGCCTGCTGGCGATGTCCTCCCCCGACGGCACGCACTGGACCGCTCAGGATCATTACCTGCTCGCCGGCGCCGGACGCCAGCCCACCGACCGTGCCAAAGGGCAGCACCCCGACGTAGTCGTGGACGGCAAGCGCGCGTGGATCGTCTATTTCGTCCACCAGACGGGGGAGGACGCGGCGCGCACCGATCCCGAATGGGGTCGCCGCTCGGTGCTGCAGATCGCCGAACTGCACGCGAACGGCGACCGGCTCGAAGTCGACCGCGAGGCCCCGGCCCGCCTGCCCCGGCCCTGAAGTTTCAGTTGGGCGGCACGAAATCCGGCCTCTGCGCCGCGACGTAGGTTTCCCAGGCCGCGCGGTCGTGGAAGTCCACGCTTTTGCTCCAGGTTGAACCCATGTAATAGACGAAAGGCTTGCCTGGCTCGACGCGCAGGACGATCAGGTGATTGTCCAAATCGTCGGTCACTTGCGCGATCATCGCCGGGTCGACCAGCACGGCAATGCCCATAGCGCCCTTGTCTGGATCCTCGCGCGTCCACAGCGTGAAGCGCCCGGTGGCCCTGTCCGCCACGAACGCTGCCGGCCCCCCCTCTGTCGGCTGCTTCTGGAGCCCGATCGCCACCAGCAGCGGCGCCTTGTTGTCCGAACCGATGGTCGAGACCATGCGCGTGAAGTTAGTACCCAGCGGTAGCGTGAAGCGCCGCGTCTCCCACACCTTGAGGTCCGCCCCGACCGGCCAGGGCGCATAGTCCACGCTGAAGTCCGCCACCTTGGGCCCGTTCGTTAGGATGCGGTACGTAGCCCAGTTGCGCGAAGTCCACAGCTTGTTGTCGGCCCAGATGCCAAGGCCGCCGGCACCGCGCGAAATGCCGGCGTTGAAGAAGTCGATCCCTTCGCCGTGGAAGTCGTGCTGCTTACCGGTCTCGAGCTGGCGCTCCATGAAGGGCCACGCCACGTTCTTGCCCCAGACGTCGATCGCCGAGCCCGAGGGCGGCTCCGCCGCTTGCAGCGCGGGTCCATAGATGCGGTGAGCAGTGCGGTCGTTTTCCCACAGGATGTCGTCGTAGCGATAGGGCGCGTAAGCCACGCTCGCGCGCGGCGTCCGTGCGCCGGGCGGCGGCGGGGTCAGCGGCAAGGTGATGCGCGGGTTGACCACGCCGTCGGCGCGCAGCACGGGTGCCCTGCCCTCTGCCGGTGCCGTGTCGGCGTGCGCCGCGCCGGGCATGTCGCGCGCGGGCTCGAAGGCCAGTTCGTACACCGCCTGGAACTCCGCTACGCCGCGGCGGTGGTTGGCTAGTTCCTGTTCGCTCGCGTTGGCACGCACCGGGCGCAGCGCCGGCGGCCCCCAGGCCTTGCGCGGGCCGGGCTGCGGTTCGGCTGCGGGAAAACCCTGTACCGGCTCGCCCAGCTTCATCACTTCCAGCCCGGCGAGCAGCAGCCCGCCCGTGCCGTAAAGCGCATGATCCTGGGCTTGGGT
>Ga0247734_1002910_pt1 | contig 10616 bp, 10 predicted proteins | sample UWRJL103311B2_FD_180933 | JGI IMG/M metagenome (GOLD analysis project Ga0247734, IMG submission 180933) | Plant litter microbial communities from Arlington Agricultural Research Station in Wisconsin, United States - UWRJ-L103-311B-2 | ecosystem: Environmental > Terrestrial > Plant litter >... | reverse complement strand
CCCCCCACCACAAAACCCCCGCTCCCGATAGAACGCCGAACATGCCCAGCGAGGGCCCGTCAAGGGCCGACGAAGGAGGCAGCGCTTGCCCTTGACGGGTCCTCGCTGGGTGTCAAAATGTGAGGCTTCGGGAGCGGGGGTTGGTGCGCCCGTAGGGCGTTGATCGGGGCGCGAAGCGCTCCCCTCAGTGCTTGGACCCGGACGGAGCCCCATCGGGGCGCAGGACGGTGTGCTGACGCACTTGAAGCGGAGCAAGCTAAACAATTAGGGGACCTAATTGTTGGATCGGCCTCGACTTTAGGTATCGGCCTTGGCACACTGAGGGTGTGGTCTCCACGTTGGGTGGAGTCGCTGCGCTGGGCACGAGGGGGTGAACGCGGTGGCGGATGAGCTGATCCGACGTAAGGTTTTGGGTCGGTCGCGCCAGGCGAATGTGGCTGGTGGGCGGCCGCATTCGTACCGTGTGAAGGTCACCCCCGATGAGCGTTCTCGGCTCGATCAGATGGCCGCTGAGCAGCAGGTGAGCGTGCCGCGTCTGCTGGTCGAGTCGACCCTGTCGGGTGGGTCGGAGACACCGACGCAGCGGCGTGAGGCGATGGCTGAGTTGTTCGCCATCCGGCGCGTGCTGAGCAACAACGCGATCAACGTCAACCAGATGGCCAAGGCCGTCAACATCGACGGCGTCCTGCCACCGGAGGCGGCTGGCTACTTGGCTGACGCCCGGACGCTGGTCGGTCAGATCGACGCGACGCTCGAGGCGCTGGTGCGCCCGTGATGCCCAACATCACCAGGGGCGATCGGGCCGGTGGCCTGATGGTCTACCTGGCGGGTGAGGGCCGGGCGAACGAGCACGAGAACCCGCACCTGGTTGCCGGCGACGCGCAGATCATGGCGTGGCACGACGACGCCGAGCTGTCGCGCGTCGACGCGCTGGCGATCGCGGCCGAGCTCGACGCCCCTCGCCGGCAGCTGGGGGTCGAGGTTCCCGGTGGTCACGTGTGGCACTGCTCGCTGTCGCTGGCGGCTGACGAGGGCCAGCTGACCGACGACCAGTGGGGTCAGATCGCGTCGGACTTCGTCGACGAGATGGGTTTCAGTGAGGCGTCGGGCAAGGCCGCGTGCCGGTGGGTGGCGGTGCGTCACGGGGTGTCGAAGGCGGGCAACGATCACATCCACATCGCCGTTTCGCTGGTCCGTGAGGACGGCACCAAGGCGAGCGTGTGGAATGACCGCAACACCGCCCAGCGGGTAAGCGGCGAACTTGAGGTGAAGTACGGGCTTCGCGTACTCGAGTCGCGGAGAGCCGGCTACAGCGTGCCGGGCGTGAAGCCGGCCGAGCTGGCGAAGGCTGAGAAGGCGGGTGTCGAGCCGGTCCGGGTGACCCTCGGCAGGAAGGTCCGAGCGTACGCAACGGGCTCGGCCGACGAAGCCGAGTTCGTGCGTCGCTGCCGCCGCGGTGGTGTGCTGGTCCGTCCCCGGTACGCGTCGGATCGAACCGATGTCGTGGTGGGTTACTCGGTGGCCGCGAGGCCGCCTGCAGGCGAGAAGCCGGTGTGGTTCGGTGGCGGAAATCTGGGTCGCGACCTGACCCTTCCGCGGCTGCGCAGCGGGTGGCCAGATACCCCCGAGGATCACACCGCGGCGGTCGCTGAGTGGAACGCCGCGAAGCGCGATCAGCGGCCCGTGGCGCCCGGTCGTGAGGTCGGTGAGGTCGACCCCGCACTGTGGGACAAGTGCCATGCGGAGATCTCCGAGCTGCACGACCGGATGGTCGCCGTTCCGGTCGACGACACCGCGGCGTGGGCTCAGCTGGCCAAGGAGACGTCGGGTGTGTTCGCGGCCTGGTCGATCCAGACCGAGGATCAGCCCGGGCCGCTGGCAGAAGCCTCGACGGCCCTGTCGAGGTTCAGCCAGGTCCAGGCCAACCGGGTGCCGGTCAGGCAGGTCCCGCAGCCAGGGATCCGCGACGCTGCGCTGCTGCTGATGCAGGCCGGTGCGTCGCCCCGCTCGAGGGCGTCCAAGGCGCTCCTGGTGGCGCAGCTGCGCAAGACGTTGAGGGCCCTGTACGACTACCAGCAGGCGGCCGGCCAGCTGCAGGCCGCCAACCAGGTTAAGGCGACCGTGGGAGGTCAGCTCAAGCAGGTGGCGGACCGTCTGCCGAAGGTCGACCCGAACGCTCGAGGTGTTGGTGTGGGTCCGACCGGGCCACAGGCGGCGGACGTCTTCCGCGCCCCGGGTCAGCTGCCGCAGCAGCCCGGCGCACCTGTACGCGACCCGCTACGGCCGAGCCAGGTCGAACCATCGTCGACGATGAGTCCGGCCCAGGGCCCCGGCCATGCACCCGGCCCGTAGACGTGTCGGCCGCCCGATCACGGTGGCCTGCACCGCCCGACGCGGTGGCAACTGTGTCTAGGTTGCTGAAGCTACCCAGTGGACTGTCCCGGCCTAGTGCTTTGTGTCTTTCTTGGGCGACTCGTTGCCGGGTTTGACGGTGTCTGCATCGCGAATTTGGCCGTTGGGTCGATGGATGTAGACCTGGCCCCCGCCGGCGGCGTCGACCTGTTTCTTGGCTTTGGCTTCGGCAGCCTTTTGGGTAGACGCCGTGGCCGTTGTCCGTCCACCTCCTGTCACCTTGTAACCCTCTCGGCGGTTGCCAGAGACGTCTCGCCGGTTCTGATTTCCAGCCATCTAAATCACCTTTCCTTGTATCGACTACTCGACGGTGGGGTCTGCGACGATGCTCAGGCGGGCTGCCTGTTTCCTGGGATCAGCAGGCAGCTGATCCCACAGTTCGTCCTCGTCCTGCCGCACGGGGCGCTCGCGATCAGGGAGAATTGCGGTAAACAGCACGAGAGACTGACCCAGCTGTGTGGCGGCCGGCGCGATGAGCCCATGAAGTCCCACCTGGTGCATGACGGCGGCGGCTTGACGACACTGGTCGTAAGCCGCTCGGTCATTCGTTGCGGAGGTCAACGTTTCCATGCTCAAACCGGCTGCGACTCGACCGGCGCTTGTTCGCAGGTCGAAGATGTTAGTGACCTCGACTGTGCATGTGACCAATCGCCTCGGGATGACTTGGGCCGCGAGGGCAGGGTCTTCCACAGGATCGACGATGTGTCGGTACGCCTCAACGATGACGGAGTCACGCGGCTGACCGAGGTGGAGCAGTGGGAAACTGTGCCCCGATCCCCACCGCGACGGCGCGACACGTCCTTCCAATGCAGAGTCCTTGAACCGTGCCGGTACGTGACGCTGCCAGACGCCGTCGATCTCAACGGTGCCGTGCTGGATGATCGTGTTCGCGTAAGAGGTCATGTCAGAAGCCACCCGCCAGGGAGTTCGCCTCATCAAGGACTTCGTCGATCCTGCCCGAGGTCAATAGATCGATGGGGCGTTGGAGATCGAGGTTCCGGTTGCGCGCGTTAAGCCATATTTGAATGCCCTCGTCGGTGTAGACGTCGTCAAGTAGGTCCACAATCATCTGCACATCGAGGAGTCTCTGGGCCTTTGTGCCAGACGGTTTCACGTCGCCCGACGCCCAGTTCTGGATCGTGCGCGATGACGCGCCCACGACTTTTCCTAGATCAGTCTGCGTGATCCCAACGTCCGTCACCTGCTTGAGTGCGCGCAGGTACGTGACCTCATGCCCACCTCCCTTCTTGCTGGTGGAGTTCGACACCTTACCTCTTGCCATGCTGTTGTCCTTTCGCCATAGACCGCACCCTAGCAGGGTACAAGTCTGCGTTCAGACTGCGGGTTCAATGGTGTGTTATCTTCGGGTAGTGGATGGTTAAGAGAACTGACAGGTAGGGACTCCCATGGCTGAACTGCTGATTAGGGCAGGAAAATCTGATGCGCTGATGCTTGAAAGGCTGTTCGCCCTGGGCTTGGACGCGCCCGATCGAATCGTTGTCGATGCTCACGTTCCGGCGACCTCTTCGGACCTTGCGGCCGTTGCCGGTGCCGCTGGGGTCCCCTTCATGATTGATCCCCAGACGTACTACTTCCAGGACGTTCAGCACGCCAGTGACCCCTGGGCGAGTCTGCCGTTTGCCGAGCCTCGAGCGTTCACCGCGAACGAGCTTCGAAACACCGCGCGTCTGCGAGACATCGTTCAGGAAGTTGTCGAGTACCAGCTCAGCCACAACGCCACACGGATCGTTGCGCCCTACTTCCACGTCGAATCGGCCTCCAACGGCTGGGCACACGCGCAGGTGCTGGCGTGGCGGCTAACGGCCGAGTACCTCCGTACCAACAACATCGCGCTGCCGGTTACGGCCGTCGTCGCGCTTGGGTGGCGTTGTCTGCCAGCCAACATCGCTAACACCAACTTGGCGCACTACTGGGCTGCCCTGAAGGATCTGAACCCTGACGAGGTAGCCCTCGCGGCTTCCAAAGTCCACGCCGGCGTCACCGCGCAGGGGCGCCTTATCGACTTGCTGCGACTGGTGGGGCGACTGTCCCAGCAGCACCGAGTGATTATGTGGAGCCAGGGTCTCCTCGGTGAGATTTGCGTAGTTGGCGGCGCGAGTGGTTACGAGACCGGCATCGGGTGGCGTGAACGATGCGAGCTCCAGACGAAGATGGGTGAACACCGCAGGCCCAGCACAGGCCACCCGGCGGCGCGGCCCGTCTACGTCGCCGCCATCGGCCGCGGGATACCTAAGAAGACGTTGGAGGCGCTCTCGCGCGGGACGAAGACGCTCTGGCGAGATCTGGTGTGCCTGGATCCGACGTGTTGTCCGCCGGGGGCTGCGGGTCTGCTGGAGGATGCTCGAGCGCACGACATCCGCAGCCGCAAACGTGACCTGAGCGTGCTTGCAGCCATGCCCGCCAATCACTGGCGATGGACGCATTTGAGCAACAAAGCACACAAGGGGCTGCACATCGCTGAGCGGATCAACCGCTCGCGCAGCCGCCTGGACATCGATCGGGTCGACACGATCACCCTGGAGGCGTTGGTGACCGTCGCTGAACAGCAACGTCTGCGTCAGCGGGCAGTCCTCCCTGCCTAAGAATTGCTAGCGACGCGGTTGCTGTGTCGGTCGCTGGGCGACCTTGGGAGCCTTTACCGGCTTAGGAGATGAGCCGTGCCCGGCTGCGCGCAGGTTCACCGCTTCGCGGGCCGGCTTGGCGTTGCCAGTGTCGACGAGCATGCGGACGTCGACCTCCTCGGCGCTGGCGACGCCCTCGAGGTCAGCGGCCATCTGCTCGCGGCCTGCAGCTGAGTCCCACAGTGCAGCCTCACGGCCCTGCATCGCGGACTGGTAGTCGCTGTCGGCGCGGCCGCCCTCGGCAAGATCGGCGGCCGAGTCGGCCGAGATGGCCACGACCGCTCCGACGTCCTGGCGTGCCTCGGCACGCTGGGCGTCCGCTTCGCGGGCCAGCGTATCGGCGCGGGTGAGGTCCGCGGGTGCGATCCCGTGGCGGGTGTTCACTTCGTCACGGATACGTTCGGCGTCGCGTGCCAGGTCAGCGTCGGTGTCTTCCCAGGCGTGCGCGACTTCGTAGACGCGGCTGATGTCCTCGACGCTGGCGTTGGCCCACCAGTCGTCACGCCTGGCCGGGGCCGTCACTGCGAGCGCACTCTGACGCTGCGCCTCGAGGCGCGCCTGCAGCTCAGCGGCCTCCTGAGTGCCGGTGGCCGCCGCCTTGCGCAGATCTTGCTCCCGTGCTCGAGCAACTCGCTGAGCGACCTGCGCGGCCGCCATCAGGGCGGTGCGCAAGTTGGCAGCGGCGACCTCGATGACCTCGTCGTCCTCGGGTGCGTTCGTCATGGTGGCGCTCCTTGCTCTTGTGGGTGCGGATCAGCTGTTCTCGGCGGCGTAGAGACCGTCGGGGGGTGTCTCGGCGGTCAGGCCGATGCTCTTGCCCTCGTGGCCCTTGGCGATCGAGCAGCCGCGGAAGCTGAGCCGGTCGTCGAGGATGATCGGCAGGTGGTGGTCGGCGTGGACGCGGAGCCAGTCCGACGTGCCGGTCCCCGGGTCGAGGCGCAGCTTCTCCCACGAACGCCATAGCCCCTCGAGCCGGTAGGCGGCCTCGGGGTGCAGCCACCACTTGGGGCACCAGGTCTGACCCGGTGTGGTGGAGACGTCACGGCGGAACATAGGGATGAAGAAGTCGTTGATGAAGTCCGGCAGGGACGCGTAGTACAGCGTCTCCGGCTCGTCGACGTCGTCGACCTCAAGTGGTGCGTCAGGGGTCGTGGTGTCGTCGTCTGCCCAGTCGTCGCTCATGTGATGCCTCCTGTCAGCTCGCGGCCGCGGCGCTCTTGACGGCCTCGGCGTGTGGTCCGTTCATCCACGGCACGGTCCGCATCAGGGCGGCCCGGGTGCCCGACGCCAGGACGATCGCGCGACCGCGCGGCATCGAGCGCAGATCCGCGACGTCCAGGATCAGCTCGGATTGGTCCTGGCGGCTGACGCTGCGGCCGTTCTTGCCGTAGCTGACCGATGGGCGGTTGTTGGTGTAGTCCCCGATCGCCTTGGACAGGTCGGTCAGGAAGTCCACCTCGTCGACGCCGCCGGCGTAGACCTTGATGTTGGCTGCGGACCACAGTTTCTTCATGCCCGAGAGCCCCCACACCGCGACGCCCTGGGACCAGGACTGCAGAAAGGTGGAGATGAGGATGCCGCGCGAGCCGTAGTGCGAGTAGAGATTCGGCAGCTCGGCCCACCTGCACACGTTCGCGGCCTCGTCGAGGACGACGAGGACCGGGACGTCCAGCCGGCCGGAGGCCGTGGTCTTGGCCAGGTCCTCGCCGGCCTCGCAGATCGTGGCCGCGAGCGCAGCCACCAGGCCGCCAGCTGAGCCCTGACCTTCCTTGGACAGCGAGTAGAGGGTGTCGCTCGAGCGGACGAACGCGTGAGGGTCGAACTGGCGGCGGTCCGCGTCAGCGGTCGGCGTCACCCACGCCATGGCCTCGCGGTTCAGCATGAACGACGCCATCTGCTGCGCGTTGCCGTAGATGCCGCCGCGCTCCTCGTGGGGCTTGGTGATGACACCGCGCACAGCCGCGGCGTGCATCGCATAGCCGTGGTCGTCCAGGTAGGTCGCGGCTGTCTCGTCGCTTGGGTCGGTGAGCCAGGTGTAGACCTGCGTGAGGGGCTGGCTGGCGACCGCGGCCGCCAAGAGCATGTAGGCCAGCAGATCGCGGCCCTGCGGGTTGAAGTACGGGTCGACCTTGGCCTCGGGATCGTGGCTGGCAGCCTCGAACATGTCGGCCAGGCGCAGAGCCTTGATCTCGTCGGTCACGTACGACAGCGGATTCCACCACCAGGTGGGCCGCTCCCCCACGATGGACTGTGGGTCGAAGACCCACACGTCGCCCACGGTCGCCCGGTAGCCGCGCGTCGCGGCGACGACGTCGGACTTGTTCGACGTCGTCAGGACTGCGCCCGGGGCGGCCAGGATGTCCGGGATGACGAAGCTGGTCGTCTTGCCCACTCGGGGGCCGGCCATCACGGTGGCGACGTCCTCCCAGGAGCGGTACAGGGTCCTGCTGCCCTTCACGGTGGTGCCGATCGGCACGCCTGGCGCCGATGTCACGCCAAGCCGCTTGGCGATCTTCTTGGCCTCGGACTCACGCAGCGGTCCGAGCCGGGCCCCCTGGGCCATGTGCCGATCGGCCTTGTCGATCGGGAGCCGGCGGCCCGTACGCCGCAGCACGACCATGAAGACGAGCACCAGGAGCAGGACCACCACCACTCCGACACCCGCGGCAACCTTGGTCGCTGTGGGCGTCCACTGAGCGTCGCCCTTGTAGAGGTCAACCGGCAGCTCGAACAGATTCTTGCTCGGGGCTGGGCGGTCGTCGAACCGCGCGGCCAGGTGAAGGATCGACCACAGGCCGCCGAGAAGCACCAGGACGGTGATGGCGGCCGCGAACGCGACGATCCCGGCCGGGTCGGTGCCGGCGCCGGTCTTGCGGGAGGTGGATGACATCAGATCGCCTGGCTTCCAAGGAGGCTGCTGCCATCGGTCGGCTCGGCGTTGCCGTGCCACCGCTTGTTGGTGTCGTTGACGTCGCGCTCAACCTCGGTGAGGGCGACTTGGAAGGGGATGCCGGGGCGGCCGCCGACCTTGACGAGGAACTTGCCTAGGCCGGGTGGTTCGGCTTCTCGGCCGGACTGGGAGTCCCATGACGGCGGGGCTGACCACTCGGTCAGCATCTTCTCCTCGGCGGCGGACATCCTGACGGCCTCGTTCAGCCGTGCCATCTCGGACTGTGGAAGTCCGCCGCATACGACCATGCCGGCACGCTCGACGAAGCCGCGGGCCTTCATCCGGTCGTGCTCGTCCGGCAGCGACATCAGGTCGGCCATCGTGTGGGAGATCATCGCCATGCCGACTCCGCGTTGGCGGTTCAGGCGGGTCAGCGCATCGACGCGGTCGACCATCCCTCGGCCGGCGCGGATCGCGCGCCACAGCTCGTCGAGGATGACGAAGTAGTTGCGCTGAGGCTCCAGGCCGGCGTCCGCGAGCGCGTGGGCGACGTTGATGGCTCCGAACCCGTAGGACCAGCAGGCCAGCAGCACAGCGGCGATCAGGTCTGATTCGCTCTCCTCGATCGAGGAGACGTCGAACACGACGGGCCGATCTCGTTTCATGGGGACGGTGGTCTGCTGGGAGAAGATGTCCCCGAACCGGCCACCTCCCGACAGGCCCATCAGGGTCGCCTCCAGGCCCTCGGTGATGTCGCGGTAGCGGTTCAGGTCCCCACGGTCCAGGGCGACGTGGCGTAGCTCGTCGGGAGCGTCCTGGATGACCTTCAGCAGGTCTCCGACGACCGGCACACCCTCGTGGTGCTCGTCCAGGTATTTCAGCGCGCGGTCCACGATGCTGTCCTCGCGATCGGTGGGCGGATCTCCTCGCATGATCGTGATCAGCGCCCCGACCATCGTGAGCCGGCGGCCGTGCGCGTCGGCGAGGACCCGCTCGCGCTGCTTGCCGGTCAGCCGCTCGGCGGCCTCGTACGCCTCGCCGGGGTCCAGGACGTTGATCGCGCCACGTCCGCGGCCGAGCTCGATGACCTGCCCGCCCATCTCGCGGATGAGGTCGACGTAGTCCGGTTTGATGTCTCCGAAGATCATCGGATTGACCCCAAAACCGGCCAGGCCAAGAGCCATGCGGCGGGCCAACGAACTTTTCCCCAATCCCGGGAGACCCAGGAAAAAGGCGCTGGGGTTGGAGATGAGGTTGGCCCGCTGGAACCAGCTGATCGGGTCGCAGCACAGTGTGCCTCCGGTCAGCATGTTGCGGCCCAGCGGAACGCCCACCATCGGTGACCCGGAGCCAGCGCCGTACGGCCACAGGCCGCACACCTGCACGGTCGTGCCGCGCCACTCCGTGGGCGCCTGCAGGTAAGACACTCCCCCGGCCGCCTTGCCTGACCAGCCGCGAGATCCCGGAGCGGTCGGTGCCTTCGACAACTTCTTGGCAGCTCGCTTTCCCGCCTCGGTCTGCGCGTGCAGTTGCTCCTCTGCGGCCGTGGCCTCGGCCTGATGGCGGCGGACACGGGCGAGCTTGCGACGGGGGCTCACATTGCGTCCCGGATCTCGACGGGAATCCGCAGATGCGATTGCAGCACCAGGCCCAGAGGCAGGCATGCCGCGAAAGCGGTGTCTTGTGACCCGTACACCGGTCGGATCACGAGCCGGGCCGTGCCGGCCAGGCTGTCGATCGCGGCGCGGGCGTCGGCCATGCGGTCACGGTCGGTGACGGTGGCGGTGATGAGGATGCCGAAGTCGACCAGTCCGGCTCCGCGCGCCTCTTCTGCCGCGGTTGCCTCGGCTGACCTGGCTGACGTGACGGCTCGGGCGGACGGACGGCTCGACGAGCCGATGCGGAAGTCAGCGTTGCGCTTGTCGGTCTCGACAGTGCGGGCAGCCTTGGCCGAGTCCAACGGCCGGTAGATGATCGTCACCCGCTTGCGGTCGACCTCACCGTGAGGTGCCAGGAGCCTGGTCAGCACGGTGTCGAACACCTCGCCTCGGGGTGCCGACGTCATCTCCCATGTGCGCGAGAACGCGCCGTCGTGGCGGTAGTAGTCCCAGCCGGTCTCGGTGGCCGTGGGTCCGACATCGGTCCACGAGAGGTCCGGCGCATGGCCCTCGGCGTGAACGTCGTCGATGAGCGACGCGGCGGCGGGGTCGTAGGCCACCCGGACGATCTCGCATAACGTCTGTGCGTCGATCGGCCGAGCAGGGCCGGCGCCGGTCGCCGCTAACGTCTGGGTCAGTCCGGGCAGGCGAGAAGCGATGTCACGGGCGACGTCGTCAGCGTTGCGCTTCTTGCCGGAGTAGGTGCGGCCGTTGAACGTGAGCGACACCCACGCTCGCACCTGCGCCGAACCAACCGGGTAGGTGTCCATGACCTGGCCGAGCATGGCCTTGGCTAGCTCGGGGGCGTCCGGGTCGATCCGCCCGGTGACCTCACGACGCAAACGAGCGCCGGTGTCTGGTGCGGTCTCGATCGTGACCGCTGCGGCGACTATTCCGACCTCGTGACCCAGAGCGGCCAGCCAGTTGCCCCACGCGCCGACCCACGAGTCGATCTGATGCTGGTCGACCAGGGAAGCGCCGTCAGGCTCGACGCCGATCACCACGGAGTAGTGG
>Ga0247734_1002909_pt1 | contig 10620 bp, 6 predicted proteins | sample UWRJL103311B2_FD_180933 | JGI IMG/M metagenome (GOLD analysis project Ga0247734, IMG submission 180933) | Plant litter microbial communities from Arlington Agricultural Research Station in Wisconsin, United States - UWRJ-L103-311B-2 | ecosystem: Environmental > Terrestrial > Plant litter >... | reverse complement strand
CTTTTGGTGGTATTGCATCCAAGATGTCCAGTCTCTGGTCAAGAAAGAATGCTCAGGCTGGGGAGGAGGAGGAGGATGAGTATTGAGGTTGGGTTTGAGGACGCGGATGAATATAGACAAGCGAGTGGCACTTTCGCCGATCAAGATTGACAATGCAAATACTTTAAGGTTACACAAGAAACAAAGTTGTAGATACAAGATAAAACCCCTAACTTGTGTAGCAATCGCGCTGGCACTTGCCAGTCGGTTACTCGCGGTATATAGTAGATAGTGTATTAAATAGGGAAAGAGATAAACCAAAAAAAGATAGGTAACCCATATGTCAAAAAAGATAAAGAGAATAAAAAGGAATACCCCACGGAACTTCCAAGCACTGCAGGACCCTTAATGCATATTCCCCATGTTTTTCCAACACTTCATCACACCCTCTCGATCTCTCTCCCCGAATCTTTTCATCATACTTTCCCTTAAACCATCCATACCCGTAAGTAATAGCCGGGGGTGGTGTGTGTTGGTATCTGGATTTAAAACAAAAGGGCGTGTCAAGATCCCGAAGCTACCTCGCACGGGAGGGTCGAGATCGAGGAGTGCGTACTCGAGGAGTTGAGGAGGAAGAAAGGAAATGCCCCCCCGCTTCAAACCATGCATCCTTCCATCCCATCCAGCCACCATGTATATTGCGTGCATACCTCTTTTGTTCTTCGTATTTGGAAGTACATATAAAATGTATATATACTTACCGTTTCCCACATCGAAGGGTGTGTAACTTGGGGAGATAACTTTCTGCTTATATATTGTTAGTACTTTTGTAGTACTTAGAAGGTACATACATACATACGTACGTACATGAACAAGTTGTAAATGAGGGCGCGGGTTCTGCGGATTTCGGGAATACGGGAAGGAAAGGGAAGGGAAGAACTTAACAGTTACTAATTTGAGGTTATTGAAATCCTCGTCTCGTCCCCTAAAAGGAACCGTTGAAACTGGTAGGAATTAGTTAATGAATTTTGTATTTCAATATTGATCGATATATATAGCTTGCACTAAGAAGCAACTGAATCTTTGGCGATTGTTAGTTATTAGAGGTATATATATATACATACATACATGCATGTAGCAAAGGTTCATCTTGTCAAAAACTGCTGACCAGGTTTTGCAGTGAACTTGATTCTCATCCTTCTTCCTAAGTAGTAGCAAGTAGCAAGTAGTCTTTTTCCTGGCCAGTCACTCCCTCCCCTCCCCCTAAAAAAAGACTTCATAGGGATAATGATATCGATCTTATCCCAGCCCCTTACCTGTCAACGCCTCCTCCGAGAGCGTTTCCCCTTCCAAGCAAAACAAAACACCTCTTATAAATTATAAATTATAAATTATAAATTATAAATCAATCTCACCAACACAATCTCCAATTCATCCAACACTAATCTAGAATCTTCCCAACCCATCTTCAGCAACACCAACACCCTGGCTCGCAAACCCCCAAACCCCCTCCAGAGATCCAGAACCTTTTGTTGAGATCTCCACCCACCCATCTCAAACACTACCTAAGAGAAAAGGGGGGAGGAGGGGAGGAGGGGTGGGAGGATTCTCGCTTGTCCCGCCAACTCCATCTCCATCTCCACTCACACACACCAACCAGCTCCGGGCCCTGGCCGACGCAACTAACAACCAACAGCAACAGCACCACCACCACCACCAGCGCCCAAACACCTCCCCTCAATATCCTCAGGGTCTTTTAGCTCTACACACCCAAGGGCTTTCCGCGCTTCGCTCTGACAGCTTACGCCACTAGCACTACCACATCACTAGGTATAGTTCCGGGACCGAATATTTCGCCTTCCGCATTCAAGCTAAGGGAGCTAGGGAGCTACGATACCGGAGTTAGCTGACAGAGTAAGTAAAGTAAGTAGTCGTCAATTAGTCAATTAAACCTCCTCCAGCGTTTGATATCGAAGGCATGAACCGGGCTGGAGCGCTACTGCAGTCTTCATAGGCAAGGTAATCTTTTGTGGATAATTGCGTTGCCCCAATTAGATAATATCGTGGAGAATGAGGGGACCTTTTACTTTATTTTTGGGGGGCATAAGGAGGGGAATAATGGATCTCATGGAGAATAGTTGGGGGAGGCAAAAAAGAGATTAAAAAATGAAAATAAAAAGAGGATACTTTACCTCTTTTGGCATCTTCGTATTTTTTGCATGCCGATGTCTGCATATAGACAAAGATGTAAAAGTCTGGGTTGAGGCTAAGAGAAAAAGGTGTGGAGGCGAGGAGGGCGATGGTTGGGTGAGAGGACGTTTTCGTATCGGTGATTAAATATATTGTCGTGCGTTTACGTTTTATTTATCTTTTCTTCCCTGCTTGATGCATAAGGTTGGGTATTTGGATTTCTGGTGGCGCTTGGGAGGGGAAATCGGAGAGGGGCTCGAGGGGGTTGATAATATATCCTGATGGGGGTTATTGATTTCTATGAACAGTGATGGGTAGGTAGTATTGGCATTAACAGATTAAACTCCCATCTCCAAGCATTCGATATCGATCCATTTCCCACCAAGATATCACTTGAAGTTTCTCCTCTCCCTTTGCCACAGTAGAGAACCCTTCCTGATCCCAATCGGACTCTTCGCATAATGGGGGAATTCGTGGACCTTCCGTGAGGAAGGCGTTCTAGAAAGCAATGGTATGCTGTCAGAATTAGAAGCAGCCGCCTGCATTCCCTGTGGTGCAACCATAAGCTGCAGAGCAAGGGAAATCCTCATGTGTGAAATCGGAAGCCATCCAATTGTATAGTTACCTGATAAGACCTCTGAGTGGCATGGCTTGGTACTGATTTTGGAGGGGGGGCTACTTCCATCGTAAAGCGAGGCTGAGTGCTAGCCTTGTGATTTATGTGCTGCCAGATTGTAATGGCGTGATTTGTGACACCTGTTTTATGGTAAGATTAGTATTGTGGTGTTGCTTAAGACTTTCGTCTTTGTAAGATTGTTCTATGAATCTTGATAGGTAAGTGCTAGAGCAAAGGTATATCAAAAACCCGTTGTGTCTTCTTCAAGCTCACCCATCGGCGATCAGCCAGATGGTAGACTTCTTCATATGCCGGATAGTAGTTATGTCGAACCGGATTGCCATCGTCGATTCTCAATTAACTTACGTTTTCTCGTAAGATTATCTTCACAACGAATAATGTTACCTCGGAGAAGGTTTCTATCTTTTCAGAAACAAAATGCTACTTTTTACGTTTTCCCGGCCCGGATTTGAAAGACGGGAAGAAGAATCCCGGCCACGTCTTGGACGGAGACAACACAATTTGTTGAACGCATATCGGCACAAGTCTCGCTGGATGTGTAGCGGAATCCGACGATGTTCCTGCTTGGAATTGTGTAATTTTTTTTACCGTGCCGGCCGTCTGTTCAGGGGTTATCGCTAAGGTCAAAATGCCGCGATTTTAGCGATGAAACCTTGCTGGGGACTGAGAAAGGGAGCGGCAGAACTAACAAGAATAACGCCCTCAGCAAATGGAAAATTATATTTGCAAATTAATAGCGCTCTTTGTCTTGTACCGGTCATAATTACGTAATTAAACTTGGAGCTTTTCGTAATGAATCCAGTGTAACTTCTCGTTGAAACTAATAATCGCTAATTAGTGAGAGAGAGAGAGAGAGAATGGGGTGATGGTGTTTTAAGCCTTTGGCTCGGTTGGTGAGTTTGTTTGATAATAGTTCGTCTTTAACGCTACGCTCCGCAGGTGTACCGCCCTTTCGCACCTTCGTAGCGGCCGGGGAACCCATATTTTACCCAGTACAAGTGCTTCGTACTGGACTTAGGAACTAGGAACTCGCCTAAGCCGAGCGACCACTTTTACTTTGGTCTGAATCTGAGTAGAACTATCACATCCGAGCTGATCTAACTTTTAGTGATTGTTTAGCTCATTACTTAAATAAATGCATAGGATAGATAGACATCACGAGTACGTAGTACACACCTCAGGCCGTGAGTTCAACTCCCTGTCTTCTCTGTACATATATAAATAGATCGATAGATATATGTTCCCCTAATATACATTTTTATTTATATGTTTGGAGGCAGTGAACACTGCCGCCGCAGGTTTTTGGAAATTGACCGGCCATCTGTAAAGGCACATCACGGAGCACAACGTCTGCGATAGGTCGATTCGGTCATTTCGGGTTACCGAAAAGATTGTGGTACATTATGGCCGACTTAGGTTTGACATCGTAAAAAATAAAATTCGTGGGCCTCGTGGAATTTGACATTTTGACTTTGTCTTCAAAAACATGGGGTATGGCCAAAAGCTTTACAGAATCTGGGGATTTGGGAAATGTTGTTGCTATTGGCTGTAGGTGACGTTTTGCAATGCGGGGGTTTCTTGAAGTCTGAAACTTTATACATCTCCTAATATGTCCCAGCTAGAAGAAATAGTCATCGATCCAGACCAGACTGCACTTGCCCTTTTAAACTTTGTGAAATATGCCGGATTCAGTGTGTTAGAGGTTCAGCGAAAGTCAAACAACCTAGTGCGGATTTTCGTGAAGATAAAGTGTAGATTCAGGTGGGTGTGGACCAAGAGCTGTCTGGTTGTTTTCATCTAGTCAAATCGTGCACCAATTGATTCCATTCATACCCGCGACGTTAGACCGAAGATATGGTTTGAGCGATCTTCAGGCGCAAGCTCCTACGAGCCACGCCTGTAGGCTAGACTTGTTTGATAATCAAACACCACAGCCCCCGACCCGTTCTCACGACCATTGCGCATGATGATATCTTGACGTGAATTGTCAAATTCGCAACTTGGAAGTCGCAGAACCTGGTGGTCGCAAAGTAAAATTCGTTTCAGAAATGACATGCCGTCATCGTATGACAAGGAGAGCCGACAGACAACACATTGACCATATATGCCGGCCGAGGCCGATATACTGGAGGTAATTGTACAGCCTAGCGATGGCCAGTCAGGGCCTGCAGCAAACTCCCTGTAAGTAGCGTACTCCGTAAATCGAACAAACAAGATATTGGGGATACGCTATTGCTCCGGCTTGTCCGCCTAGCTGTTTTTCTTCTCCGCTTGTCTTTCAGTTGGTGGCATTCGACCTACAAAATAGTACGTACTACATACAAGTACAGGACGTCTCGACTTGACACCTAACCTACTTTCTGTAACTAGCGACTCTGATACAGTATCTTCCACGATTATCTTCTTATGTTGCAGATCTTGGCCGTTAAGGCGTTTTCTTTCGTCTAAATTCTCTCGCTTCGCCACGTTCGAGGCTTTGGAAATGTTTTCCATGTTTCACTTGCCCCCCATGTCTCCGTTAGCTGTGGCGTAAGCTTCAAGCGAGTTGGGACTCGGAAGCTATGGAGGCATACCAAGTTATCCTTGGAAGTGGATGCTCGCACGGTTGGTGTTGAAGCAGGATGCAGCCAAGATCTCCAAGTGACTAAGAGCACAGATGGGATAGTGGCGGCAGCCTTTCGAGTCTGCCCCTGGAGGGTATGGTGTTGTGTGGTTGGTTCAGCAATTTTCCATCTCGAACTCATCAACGCTAATGCTTCACCGCCATCCACGATCTGGTAAAGCTCTTCCGTGCATGAAGAGATTTTTTGCAAGGAGCAAGATGGACAGTAGGAGCGATGTCAGCCAGAGATAGGCTCTGAATGTTGAGAGGTGGTGCTTCGGGAAGCGTGCTACCGCTTGCGGAAGGAAGCTATGTGTCGTATGTTTGATTGATAGAGTTATTGATTGCAGCCGCCGTCGTAAGATAAAGAAGGTCAACCTGTTGAGTGTTGAGGCTGAAGAGTCCTGGTCGTCGTCGTCCCAGTCTTGGTCCTAGCCAAAAGTCCTCAAACAACTGGATTGGTGGTGTTGGCGACGTTTAACGACGCCGCGACACCGTAATAATTCAGTATGATGCGACGGAGGCGCACATCACGAGGTGTAAGATGACACGACGACCCGTGCATTTTGGCTGCCTTGGAAAAATGAAATTCTGGGAAATAACGATGAGTTCATCATTTAATGATCCCATAATCTCCCAATCCCACAATAATACCAACGGTCAAGCTGACCGGCACAGCAGCAGCGCCTTGGAAAAAAGGAAAAGCAAATATGCGCTTCCCCCGTCATGGTTCGTTACATACTGACCGAGTTACTGAAATCCTATCTGCTTAGTTAAAGTTCTTTACTTAAACTTAACTTATATAGACTGAGCATCCAGCACATGGAGAACTCCAATTGATCTTCAGTACGGAGTAATCCATCCATCCACAATTCGTGGAGCTTTTCAGCAGATCAGGCTCGAAATATCTCTTACGGTGGGGCGGCATGGGTAACATCCGGCCGCGTGGATCAGGCACTCAATGTTGAATCCTTTTTGATTACGAAAGTACTTGATTTCTGGGAGGGGAGGGGAGGGCGGGATGCAGAAGTAGCCACAAGTACCGTGTTTGTGATCTGGAGATTGATGGCATTTCACAGGGAACTGAGCGCGCGCCAAGTATCTGAGGTGCCAGCGGTTCCCACTTCTTCGCACGCACATTGACCACCATGTAACCCACCACTCAATGGGCCTGGATGCCTCGTACAGCACAGTCCTCCGCATAGAATACCGAGAGCAAGATTATATATTGATTGGCGGCCTGCACTGGCCCAATATCAACACAACGAATGAGGCAGCTGGCGTCGACGATCTCGCGCAAGTCATGAGATTTTTTAATATATCTCTAGATAATACACCGGAGTCAACCACGAGAAAGGGGAGGGGATAAGAAATGAAACCATATCGCCAGGTCAGGGGGAGCTGTCGTTGCTCAGCCGGTCCGCATGAGCTGTCAATAGCTTCAATTTCGTCAGAGTTTGGCCGTATTGCTGTACCTCCGTACTGTCGGTGTGGTCGTGTTGCCGCAGCTCAAGCATTATCTACTGTAGGGTAGCAAGTCGAAGCCGTTCTACCCGTTCCACTCCTCCAGCACCAGGACAGTCCTTCCGCCACACTCCAGATAAGGTTTGCCGTTACGGTCGCACACATACGGGGACAATGAATTGTTGTAGTAGTTATATTATTCAAGGGAGCAGCTTCAAGCTAGGGCCATCCATAGCTCTAAGCGAGTTTATATCGCAGCCATTTTGGGTGTTAATCAGCCAATCTCAACCTCTGCTCGGCCGTTACACAGAAGCCGTTACACGTTTGCAGTCAGAAGATGCCGCCGCGCGCCTCTGAATAGCATAAGTCATTAAACGGCTCTCTTGAAGCTCACGGGCAAGACGGGTGCTTTTGATGAATGACTGATATACTGGTACGGGAGCGCCAACTTAGCCTACACCTACTACCGGCTTTTCTGCAGACAGGAAAGGACCTCTGCAGCTGTATCTCATACAATCTTGTGTATATAATATTATATATAATATATGGAGCCCAATCAAAGAATGGTCGTGAATGGTTATCGTGATCATTCGGAAACCGAATATCTTTTAGGTTTCTAATCATGGCCGCTCGCTATCCGAGTTTACCGATACTGCATGTTGATCAGGTCGCAAAGCTTCTCCGGTACATGCGATGCATACAAGAAAGCATGTGAGGCATGTGACATGGGCTTACTCTGGTCCTGAGGAGCTTCATGCTACTGCACCGAAGAGCATAGGATTCCTTAGGCAAATTATTGTGCGTCTTATCTGGCAGCGGTGGCCGACGCTGTATCACCTGTTTGTATCATGAGAAGGAGAGACGCATTTAGGCTGGGCTCAATTGACACACTGCGTTATCAAAGCATATGCCATCTGCTGCAAGCTTGTGTAAGGAAGGCAAGCGCTCATTCATGGTCAATATGGTGGTTAGTAAGAGGATGTTTATCCCCAACAACCGTGTCGCGATTAGAGAAGGAGGGAATGATCATCCTCAACGGGTGTGGAGGACCAGAAGTAGAGAGAGTAAAGGGATTCCCGAAAGGGAATGTTTAATATGTTGATATTTCCATCTTGCATCTTGCATCCCCGATGTGCATGATAATGGCATGTGTGTTGCGTCTCTGCAATGCCCATCCAAACACCGAAGTGGCAAGGCGGTTGATAAGCTTAATGAAGTGCTGGATGCAAGCAGCTGCATGCAATAGGAGGAGATTGATGTGGAGCCCCACCGCCCGTACTTCGCGCGACGGCAACTACTATCCAGACAGTAAGTAAGAGCAAGCAAGCGGTTCTTGTAGTAGTAGTAGTAGTAGCAGTAGTAGCAGCAACACCGCCTATTCTATGTGAATACTACTGTACTTACTGTATTATGGAGGTGTGGGTGTGTGTGTGGGGGGTGAGGGGAGTGTTGAGGGACCAGATAGTCTTCATGTTGATGTTTGGATACGCGTAGTTTTAGAGATATCCGAGCCACACTTTTAGTCCGGTCTAGCCAAGATGAATCTTGCGTTTGGCCAAGTATGGCATGGTGGTAAGATGCAGGAAACTTGGAGTGGGCCGGTGGAGACCGGCCTACGCTAATAACTACCAGGGTCATTAGCGCATATGCAGGCCAAGGCCGCTAATCCTTGGCAATTCGCGCCCAGTCGCTACGAAACTCGCCAACTTTTCCGAGCAGCAAGCAGCAAGCAGTGAACTCAACCATATTATTATTTATTAATTCACACTAATTGAAGGAAACTGCTTGCTCCCTATGTTCCCACGGACTTCACTGATACCTAGATACAAGCAACAAGGGACAAGACTTAGTGTTGACCGGTGGTTTGCAGCAAATGAAAAGGGAGCAGCATCGTAGGACTGCAATAAGGTTCAATAGGAACCCTACTTTAACATTAACCATCATAGAGGAGGGAAGGCAAGAAAAGATGTCATAGTTATCCAACCTCGTACCAAAAATTCCTCACATACTTTTTATATACCATTTCTTCCCGAACTCAATCTAAAGATCCCGACTCCCGCCCGAGAAAAGTCGTCGACAACGAACGGCTCACCCGGAAATCAGAATGGCGTGACAACAAACCGCAAATACTTCTTACGGTGGCGCAGGGTACATCACCTCTTCCTACGACACGCAGGCGGCGGCGGCGGCGACAAAGACCAGTTTACCAATTGCACCGCTGTGCAGCATATTTAGAATCATGTTTTAAAGTATGGCAAATCCTATCAGTACTGTAGAGTCAGCCCAGCACTGAGTGCCTTCACCACCCAAGCAGGCCAGATGTTGTTAGCAAAGTAAGTATTGTCGATTACGTGGCTGGGCTAGTACTGGGCGGCGCATGGTCCCAGCGAAACTATTGCTCTGTACTGTACGCAAAGAACATAAAACTTGGATAATGGGCGTAGTCAAGCATCTTGGCTGAGCAAAGTCGAACGTTGCTCACCCCCGGGTAGGAGGTAGAAACCCCAGCGATTGGGCGGTTGGTTGGATGTTTGTTTGTTGTAAGTTACGAAGAAAGTCACGCCGTCACTAGTAAGTTGCTCTCTGTATGGTATGATGATTTCTATGATACGATGCAATAGCCCCAAGCTTCTTGCTCGTCGTCGTCGTCAACGCGTGGACGACGACGACGACGATGGTGCTAAACCTACTTGCTTTCCAGTGGTTGGTTGGTTGGTTGAAAAGAAAAGGTTAGTCCGGATAGTAATCAAAATAGGTGGATATCAATCAGCAGAGTAATAAAGTCATAGTTGATATAGATTATTAAAGCACACACCGAGTGCAGTTCTTCAGTTAGCACTGGCACTGACTGGTAGACAGTAGTTCGGAAAGTCAAACAACACCACTCACTCACTGGACTCGGCCCTCCACTACCGTACCGTAGGAGGGACGTTCGCAGTTACCCCTCCTCCTCCTACTTACGAAAGTCGGAGAGGACGGACGTAAGACGTAAGTTAGTAGTAGTAGTACTGCTCCCGTATGATTAAGCAAATGAAACCAAAGCCAGTACGGGACGGGGAATGAATGGACGTAATTACTAATTAGCTACTGGGTGCCATCATCAAGTAGGGGTCAGCACCACCACCAGCAAGAAAGAGCAGGTATATGGGTATGTATGAGCAGATATATGTATGTATATATATATATATATCCTTTAAGTAAGTATCGTCGTATGGAGAATAGGATTTACTTTAGCTATTATCCCCGGGAGGGATAACGTAGGGTCTTCCAAACTATCGGATGGGAAAGTAGTGTATCATTACAGGAAAACTTGAATCTTGAATGGCGTATAGAGAAATGAAAATAGAAAATAGAATATAGATAATAAAGAGAATAGAATGGAATAGAATAGAGGATAGAATAAAATGAATATAAAGGTAAATATCAAAGTGAATAAAGCGAATATAGTGGTTGGGAAAAGGAAGATCTCAAAAACCTTGACCCCCTCCCCCTACGTATTATTTGCTTAGTAGCTTAAGTAGCTCACTCTATGATTATGTATGTATGACTGACTAATACTTATACTTACTTTCGTGCTTGACTATACTTTCCGAAGTGTTTATTTTCTTTATTTGACTTACTTGCTCTACTCACTGATATATTATCTTTATATACTAATATACTACTTATATACTATCTCGCTCTAGCCGCTTCCCCCGTCCACTTCAACCTTCACCCCCGGTCTAGTGTGATGTTTTGCCAGTTCCCC
>Ga0247734_1002908_pt1 | contig 10620 bp, 6 predicted proteins | sample UWRJL103311B2_FD_180933 | JGI IMG/M metagenome (GOLD analysis project Ga0247734, IMG submission 180933) | Plant litter microbial communities from Arlington Agricultural Research Station in Wisconsin, United States - UWRJ-L103-311B-2 | ecosystem: Environmental > Terrestrial > Plant litter >... | reverse complement strand
AGGAATACCGGGAGTGAAAAAGATAAGAGTTGCATTTTTTGCCGAAATATTAACCGAAGACCTGGATGGTGCCGTGCGCACCATGTTTCAACTCATTAAACGGATAGAGCCTGAAAGGTTTGATTTCCTGTTTATCTACGGCAGCGGGCCTGATACTATAGGTAATTTTAAAAGCCTGAAAATTCCTGCCATATCCCTGCCTTTTGTTACAAGCTATGCCATGGCGCTCCCGATGTTTGCAAAAAAGCAGATGCAGCAGGCGTTGCACGAATTCCAGCCGGATGTTATTCATATAGCTACGCCATCATTACTGGGGCACTGGGCGCTGCATTATGCAGGGCAGCACCATATCCCCGTAATATCTATTTACCACACACATTTTATATCTTATACAGATTACTATTTTAAGCACCTGCCCTTTCTGATAAAGCCGGTGAAGAAAGTGCTTGCCCAAAAGCACAAGGCTTTTTATAACAGTTGCGATAAGATCTACGTACCATCTGAAAGTATTAAGCAGGAACTTAACCAGATAGGCATTGACCTGCACCGGATGCAGCTGTGGAAACGCGGGATAGATACTGATTTGTTTTCGCCGTTAAAGAAAGATAAGCGGGTAGTGCAGCAGCTAACCGATAATAACCGGCCGGCTATAATGTTTGCGAGCCGCCTGGTTTGGGAGAAAAACCTGGAAACGCTCTTTGCCATTTACGAGCAAATGCAAAGTAAACACCCCGAAGTGAATTTTTTGGTGGCAGGTAACGGTACGGCATTTAAAGCCTGCCGCGCCCGCATGAAGAACGCCATTTTTACCAGTAAGATAGATCATAGCAAGCTATCTATACTATATGCATCGGCAGATGTGTTTGTGTTCCCTTCCGTATCCGAAACATATGGCAACGTGGTGCTGGAAGCTATGGCATCGGGCTTGCCCTGCGTTATTGCAGATGGCGGCGGCTCGCAGGATTTTATTAAACAAGGCGTAAACGGTTTTAAATGCCAGCCCTACAATGCCGCCGATTATGTAGAGAAAATAGAAATAATACTTACCAATAAAGTGCTCAAAAAACATATTGTAGAAGAGGGGCTAAACTACAGCCGCGCCTTTAACTGGGAAGAACTCGCCTGTACCTATTTTAACAACCTGCAACAGCTTGCAAAACGCACCCTTTTAATGGCTGTGTAATAATGTTTTACTATTAGTTAACCTTTGGTTGTTAACACAGGCTTAATATTATCATGCCTTTATGTTAATGTGTTAGTAACATTCAACTAACATTACGATAATAGTTTTGCAGTGATTAAAAATAGTCACGTGAAAAAAATTATATCAGCAATTGCCTTATTATTATTTACCACTATATCTGTTAGCCTGTATGCTCAGAGCACCGGCAAGATAAGCGGTAAAATTATCGATCAGAAAACAAGCGAAACCTTAATTGGCGCCACTGTTAGTATTGAAGGTACTACCAAAGGTGTAGCCACCGATGTAGAAGGTAAGTACATATTAAGCGGCGTAGCAGCCGGCAGGTACACCTTGGTGATCAGGTACATTGGCTACCAGGCCAAATCGATATCTGATGTTGTTGTTAAGGCAGGCGAGGTTACCAACCTGGATGTAGCCGTAACACCTGCAGCCACCACAGCATTAAACGAAGTAGTGATAAAAGCCACCTACAGGCAGGCTTCTACCGCATCATTATACGCTATCCAAAAAAACAGCGTATCTATCTCTGATGGTATCTCATCAGAAACCATCCGCAAATCTCCGGACAGAAACACTGCCGACGTATTAAAACGTGTAAGCGGTGCTACAGTACAGGATAACAAATTCGTAGTTATCCGTGGTTTGAGCGACAGGTATAACACCGCTTTACTTGATGGTTCTGTTCTGCCAAGCACCGAGCCTAACAGAAAAGCATTCTCATTCGATATCGTACCATCAAACCTGGTTGAAAACTTAACCATCACCAAAACAGCTTCTCCTGATCTTCCGGGTGACTTTGCGGGTGGTGTAATTCATATCCAAACCAAGGATCTTCCAGATCAGAACTTTATGTCTTTTGGTATTGGTGGTGGTTACAATACCGCTTCAACCTTTAAAGAGTTCCTAAGCGGACAAAGAAACGCTACCGATTACTTTGGTTTTGATAACGGTAAAAAAGGCCTTGCCCAGGGTTTCTCATCATACAATACAATTGTTAACGGCCTTTCAGACAGGCAGAATATTGCCCTGTTAAACAGCTTGCCGCCAGATTATAATATCTACAAAAACAAAGCGCTCCCTACCCAGAACTACCAGTTTACAATTGGCCAGGTAAAAGATTACGAAAAAAGCGGCAACAGGTTAGGTGCTATATTAGCCTTAACTTACCGTAACTCGCAAACCATTGCTAATGATGTAACCCGTAGCTATTACGATTACCATTACAATGATGATGTGTATAAATTCTCTACCAACATTGGTGCATTGCTTAACATTGGTTACACCTTCGGTAAAAATAAGATCACGTTTAAAAACGTTTATAACAGGATCTACGACGATCAGTTCCTGCAGCGTACCGGTACCAATACTAACGCTGGTGTTGATGTTAAATATTATGCTTTCGACCTTTTGCAGAAAGCGTTGTTCAAATCTACATTAGAAGGTTTACACCCAATTGGTGATAAAGGTTCTAAGATCAACTGGTCTGCCAGCTATGCCAATATCCTGAACGATCAGCCAGATCAGCGTAAAGTGAGCTACACCCGTAACCTGGGCAGCGATAACCCTTTCCAGGCTAACGTATCTACACTGGGTAAAGAAAATGCAACCCTTTTTGCCAAGCTTAACGAAAACTCTTACACCGGCAACTTAAACTATACGCTGCCTTTGAAAATGTTTAACCAAACAGCAACATTCAAAGCTGGTTTAGCAACCCTTTACCGCGACAGGGACTATAACGTAAGGTTTTTGGGCGCAGTAATAAGAGATAACGACCCTACCACCGCAGATGCAATTAAGCAACGCCCTTTAAGCACCCTTTTTGGCCGCGACCTGATCAACGCCAACGTTTACAGGCTTGAAGAAATAAACGGCGAGCCGGATTCTTACAACGCAAATTCAATGACTAACTCGGGTTATTTAATGCTTGATAACAAGCTTACCGATAAGTTAAGGTTTGTATGGGGTGCCAGGGTAGAGAACTTTGATGTAAAGGTTAACCCTTTGGATATAACCAACACAGCAGGCTTTGTTAAACAAAACTATACCGACATATTACCATCGGCTAACTTAACTTACAGCTTAACTGATAAAATTAACCTGAGGGGTTCTTACTCACGCACACTTGCCCGCCCGGAATTTAGGGAGTTATCGGTATCTGCATACTACGATTACGAGATCCTGGCGTTCCAGCAGGGTGACCCTAACCTGAAAAAATCTAACATTGATAACGTAGACGTTCGTTTTGAACTTTACCCTTCAGCCGGTCAGATCATCTCGGTATCAGGTTTCTACAAAAAGTTTAAAAACGCGATAGAAAGCTTTAATAACGATGCCAACTCTACCCGTACCATTACTTACTTTAACTCAGATAAAGCAAGTGTTTACGGTGCTGAATTAGAGATCCGCAAATCGTTAGAGTTTATTTCAGCATCAGACTTCCTGAAGAATACCACAGTATATACCAACGTAGCTATAATTAAATCAAACGCAGTTAACCCAACAGATGGCCGTATAAATTTCATTGAAAAAGAACGACCATTGGTTGGCCAGGCACCATATGTAATTAATGCCGGTTTACAGCATGCGTTTTTAAACAACAAGCTAACCTTTAACGCACTATATAATAAGGTAGGCCGCAGGTTGTTTGCTGCAGCGGGTGGTTTGTACGAAAACGTTTGGGAGGCCCCGCGTAACGTTGTTGACTTACAGTTAGGTGTAAAAGTATTGAAAGGTAAAGGCGAGTTTAAATTAAACGCAGGCGATATCTTAAACCAGCGCGCAACTTTCTACTACGACTTTAACAAGAATAAAAAATATGACGCTGCTACCGATGGTACACAAAGCAGCTACAAACCAGGTGGCAATTACTCATTCTCGTTTAATTACACCCTTTAATATGTTAATTCAATGTTAAGCTCAATTGCTTTATTTAACACTTATTTAAAAGTGGGGTAATGCTGAGTTTAATGTACTTGTGTTTATTTGAATAGAAATTAAAAAGACAAAAATGAAAAAAATCTTCTTATCTGCTGCTTTAGGCTTAAGCATTTTAGCAACGAGCTGTTCTAAAAACACCGTTGACCCGGGAACCGATCCGGTTGTTACTCCGGTTAATGGCGATGTTGTTACTGTAACAGGCGATATTACTGCAAACACAACCTGGACTGCAGATAAAATATACCTTTTAAAAGGTAATGTATTTGTAACAGGTAACGTTACTTTAACCATTCAACCAGGTACACTTATTAAAGGTGATAAAGCTACTAAAGGTGCATTAGTTATCACACGTGGTTCTAAAATTGATGCTACAGGTACTGCTGATAAACCAATTGTATTTACATCTAACGTAGCTGCAGGTGGCCGTTCACAAGGCGATTGGGGTGGTGTTATCCTTTTAGGTAGCGCTCCTAACAACTTAGGTAACGCTGTACCAATCGAAGGTATCTCTGATGCTACCGATAAAGGTAAGCACGGTGGCAGCAACGCTACAGATAACTCTGGTGTTTTAAAATACGTACGTATTGAGTACGCTGGTATTCCATTGGGCCCAGATAACGAGATCAACGGTTTAACTTTTGGTAGCGTTGGTTCTGGTACTACTATTGAGTACGTAGAAGTTTACCGTTCTGGTGACGATGCTTACGAGTGGTTTGGTGGTACTGTAAATGCTAAACACTTATTAGCTATTGATACCTGGGATGATGATTTTGATACCGATAACGGTTTCTCAGGTAAAATTCAGTTTGGTTTAGCGCAGCGTTTAGCTTCAACTGCAGACGTATCTGGCTCAAACGGTTTCGAATCTGATAACAACGCAACTGGTACAAACGGTACACCACAAACTGGTGCTGTATTCTCTAACATGACTATATTAGGTCCAAAAGAGGCAGCAAGTTTTACAGCTATCAACGCTAACTTCCAGCACGGTGCGCAAATCCGTCGTAACTCGGCTATCAGCATCCTTAACTCTGTAATTGCTGGTTATACGGAAGGTATCTTCTATGATGATGCATTACCTGCAGCTCCATCTACAGAAAACTCTTCTACTAACTTTACTGCCGGCAGATCTGTATTTGCAAATAACCTTATTGCTGCAAGCAATAGCAAAAGCAACCAGATCAAAGCTTCTAACGCAACTGTACTGGGTGTAATTTCACCTTTGTTAACTGCTGCAAACACTTTCTCTCCAGATCTATACGTTGAAGGTACTGTTTACGCAGATCCATACAAATTCTCTCCGGACTTAGCAGGTACAGTATCTGGCAGAAACAGAGCTGGTATCCCTAACTTTACCCAGGTTGCTAATTCACCGGCTTTAACCGGTGCTGCATTTACAAATGCTAAAGTAACGGATACTTTCTTTGAGCAAGTTGCTTACAAAGGCGCTTTCGGTACTACCGACTGGACTACTGGCTGGGCTAACTTTAACCCACAGGTATTGCCTTACGACAAACCAGGTGCAGTTAAATAATAAACAAAACTAACCCTCATAATTAGAAAGCCGCTCCAATATTGGGGCGGCTTTTTTGCTGTTGAATCTTTCAGTTAAATAGTTGAGCTGGATTTTGCACTGCTTATTCCGGGTCGCTTTCTTGTTTGGCTAATTCTTCCAACTCTTTCAGATTGGTATCTATCGGGTTTTCTTTTAACAGCCTGGCGAAGAATACCATGTTAGCTACCAGGTAGCGCACAGTTAAATTGGTAAAGTAATGCCTTTCTCCGCCGGCTTCAACATAATCTTTTCCGCGGCCGGCAAGTCCAACCCAATAGGCATTTACATTCGGTGGTATGGTAAAGCCAAACTCCTGCATAGCCCAAAGCATTTGCGCGGCACAGGAATGTGCGCCATCCTCGTTGCCAGTAATTAAACAACCGGCAACCTTACCATAAGTAAAATATTGGCCGGTTTCTTCATCAGTAAAGCCATCCTCGTGGAAGATAGCGTCCAGCCGTTCAATAACCCGTTGCGCGGTGGAAGCAAGCCTGCCCATCCAAATGGGGCTGGCTAATATAAAGATCTCGCAGCCGCGGATCTTTTCTAAAATAAGCGGCCACTGGTCGCCGTTGCCCATATCGGTTCCATTGCCCGGTTTTACCTCGTAATCTACCAAACGGATCACCTCCGTTTCGGCACCCTGCTGTTGTAATTGAGTAACAGCTTTGTTGATGAGGGCATCGGTATTAGAAAAATTGGGCGATGGTTTTAAAGTACAGTTTATAATAAGCGCTTTCATAATTTACAGGGTAGTTGTTTATAATTTAACAGCTGGCCGGTAAATAAGTTGGGCTTTATTAAAATATTCTACTTTAAGTTAATGTGTTAATAAAACAGGTCCTTCGCCTCAAACTCGCCTTTGGTGCCATCACCGGGTTCTATCACATAAATACGCAGCGGCGTTTGCCTCACACGGAATGAGCCCGGTACAGGCACCGGCGCATTATAAATATATTTCACCTTTATTTTGTGAAATCCCTGGGCCAATGGCAGGATGTATTCGCTCTCGGTGACCTTTTCGCCATCAATAAATAGCTGCGTATCTGTATAGGATGCCTGTGAAAAGTTGTAACTGCCATCTTCGGGGATGTTTACGTAGCCTTCGTACACAATACCAAAGTTGGGGTTGTCTTTCTTGAAGACTTCAGCGTTCAGCTTCTCAGTAATGGCCGAATCTTTCAGCATCACAAAATCCAGCTGATCTGGTGATGCCAGCGGGCCTTTTATCATTTTATATTTTAAGCCGTGGCGATTAGCAGTATAGGGCGAGGCCGGCAACATCTGGCGGTTATACATCAGCACGCGTGTTGCAATGCTTCGCCTGCCCGATGGGGTGATCACCCTCGTTTTAAATTCTCTTTTTTCGCCTGCCGGGATGTTGAACGTAATGGGCGTAACATATTCCAGGTCGGTATCCAGCGGGTCGCGGCCGTTAAGGGTATAGTAGATCCTGGCGCCGGGCACTACCGATTTTGGCTCCCAGGTAAATTTACTGCCTATAAGCATGGTATCTATCACCGGCATTGCGGTAGGCACACGGTAGTTATAGCCAATGGCATCCAGCCTGGCAAAGTGGTTGGCCAGCCGCACTTCGGCAAAGTTGTTATAATTCTTGTTTGCGGGTTTGGTCCACGCCACTTCAGAGAGGGCGAACAGGCGAGGCAAGATCTGGTACTGCAGCTTGGCCATGGTGGGCACGTATTCCGTCCACAGGTTGCCCTGGGTGCCTATTACGTATTTTTGCTCGTCGGGCGCTAATTGTTTAGATACCGGGTCGTAATTGTAAGTTTCCTTTAAAACGGCATACCTGCCGAAAGATACGGGCTCCTGCGGCGAACCGCTTTGGTAATGGTCGAAATAATTGCCGGTGGTTTGCGGCGTCATAATTACGTTATGGTGCTGGCGGGCTGCTGCAATGCCGCCGTCTTCGCCGGTCCAGCTCATTACAGTAGCGTTGGGTGCAAGGCCACCTTCCAGGATCTCGTCCCAGCCAATAATGCTGCGGCCTTTAGTATTGATGAATTTCTCCATCCGCTGTATAAAATAGCTTTGCACTTCTTTTTCATCCTTCAGGCCTTTCTCCTTCATCAGGTTCTGCACAAAAGCCGATTCTTTCCAGGGCTGTTTGCCGGCCTCGTCGCCCCCAATATGAATGTACTTGCTCGGGAACAGATCCATCACCTCCGTTAACACGCCTTCTAAAAAAGTAAAGGTTTCTTCGGTAGGGCAGTAGAGGCTGTTAATGCTCCTGGCGGGCGCTTTCGGGTCGGGCGGCAGGCAGCGCAGTTCGGGGTAGGCACGCAGGGCGGCATCCGAATGGGCCGGCATTTCAATCTCGGGCACTACATTAATAAAACGGTCGGCGGCAAATTTTACTACATCCCGAATTTGATCCTGGGTGTAAAAACCGCCGTAGCTAAGGCTGTCGGGCCAGTCGCGGTTGGTGCCGTACATGGTTTGCTGGCGGTAAGCTCCTACTTCGGTAAGCTTAGGGTATTTCTTGATCTCTATACGCCAGCCCTGCCCATCTACCAAATGCCAGTGAAAAGTGTTCAGCTTGTAAGCAGCCAGCAGCTCAATCACCTTCTTTACCTGCGGAACGGTAAAAAAGTGGCGCGATACATCCAGCATCATCCCGCGGTAACCAAACCGTGGTGCATCCTCAATAGTAACACACGGCAACTGCTCGGTAGCTGATGCCTGCACCGCAAACAGCTGCAGCAGCGTTTGCATGCCGTAGAACAGGCCTGCGCCTTTGCCAACTATAATAATATTTTTTGGGGTGATGGTGAGCTTGTACCCTTCCGCAGGCAGATCCTTGCTGCCTATCGACGTAAGAATGATGCGGGTGCCGCTGCCATAACTGGCCTTGGGGTTAAAGTAAGAAACCTTATTAGTAATATGGCGGTTGTTCTGCAAAAAATCAAGGAGAAAGAGCACGGTTTTATCCCGCGTATTATCAGCCTTTATCTGTGTTTTATTGCTCAATATAAATACCCCTTTTTCTTTTACTACGGATGCCGGCGCGGGGATAATACCCAGGTAAGGGTCATCTACAGGGCCTTGTGCTTTAGCTGCTGTTAACCCAAGCGTTAATAAAAAGAGTAATGCGAAAGCAGGAGATAATTTTAATTTGAGAGAGATTTTGTGCTTCATTATTAGGTATTTGTGAGATAAGAGTGGCTAATTTAAATAATATCCCCAATCATTTGGTTTAAAATATGGTAACAAATAGTTGACAACCTTATCTTTACACCCTCAATTACATTTACATGGTAGACATTTGCTGCATAGGCCATATCACTTTAGACAAGGTAGTTACCGCCCGCACGGTAAGGCACATGGCCGGGGGCACGGCTTTTTATTTTTCGCACGCCATCCGCAATATGGATGTTAAGTATTCGCTGGTGACGGCCCTTGCTGAAACTGAAATGCAAAGTGTTACCGATATGCGCGACCTGGGCATAGAGGTAAAAGCCCTGCCCAGCAAGCACTCTGTTTACTTTGAAAATATTTACGCCGAGAACCAGGACCACCGTACCCAGCGCGTACTGCAAAAGGCCGATCCATTCTCTATTGCCGACCTTGCCGATGTTGAAGCTACCATATTTCACCTCGGTGCTTTGCTGGCTGATGATATCCCAACCGAATTAATAAAAAACCTGTTTAGCCGGGCTAATGTAGCGGTAGATGCACAAGGCTATCTGCGCGAAGTAGTTAACCAGGGCGTAAACGCGGTAGACTGGGCCGACAAAAAAGAAGCCCTGCAATATGTAGATATCCTGAAGGTGAACGAGCACGAACTGGAAGTATTAACCGGCCTGGCCGACATCCGCGAAGGCGCCAAAGTATTGGCCGAATGGGGCGTAAAAGAAGTAGTGATAACCCTGGGCAGCATGGGTTCTGTAATTTACGCCGATGATATTTTCACCGAGATACCAGCCTACAAACCAACCGAAATAGTAGATGCCACAGGCTGCGGCGACACCTATATGGCCGGCTACCTCTACCGCCGTATCAAAGGCGATTTTATTGCCGATGCCGGTAAATTTGCATCAGCCATGGCAGGCCTTAAGATAGAAAATGCCGGCCCGTTTAAAGGTACTGAGGAAGAAGTTAGGGCAATGATGGCGCGGTAGCTTAAGCGGGGGGCTGCTAGTAGTTTGAATTATAAGATATTATGAAACCTGTTAAAACTATTATCACTTGCCTTATTCTTTTTATGGCTTTGTTGCAAGGGCCGCTGATGTATTATTATGGCAGTGGTTTTAGAGTGTTTTTTATAATGTACCCATACATGCTTGCCGGGATTGTGCTGTCCTTATATCTTATGTTTAAACTCAAGAAAAAGGAATCAAACACTCCGTTTATGGTAATTGGTTGCATAGCAGCAATTGTATTTGGTGTAGCCACATTGTTTAGCGAAGATGTAATTGAGTTTTTTGATTGGAAGTTACGAAGAGGTACAAGGGATGAAATTGTTAGCCAGGTAAAACAAGGCACTATCGTTGGAGGAGATTTATCTGAATGGTATTTCCCACCAATATCAAACAGCGATAATAAAATTATTATAGATAAATCTTCTGACACTACCGTTTCTGTAGAGTTTTTTATTAATGCCGGGTTTCTTGATCATTACTCGGCATTTGTTTACACAAACGATCCGGAGAAGAGGAAGTCAATAGAGGGCTGGATTTCATCTGCAAAACGAAAGGGATTCGCAAAGTTAGATACTAACTGGTATAGGGTAAATTATTAAAGTATACAGAATATTTAGAAATTGATTGCACAAAAAAGCACAACAAAATCAATCATTGTGCTTCCTGCTATATTGTGGATGTTGTCTTAAAACCCTTCGCTCACCGCTACTTCTTCTAATATCACCGCTTGTTTATCGGCCAGTTTGCGTTTGGCCATGTTG
>Ga0247734_1002907_pt1 | contig 10624 bp, 7 predicted proteins | sample UWRJL103311B2_FD_180933 | JGI IMG/M metagenome (GOLD analysis project Ga0247734, IMG submission 180933) | Plant litter microbial communities from Arlington Agricultural Research Station in Wisconsin, United States - UWRJ-L103-311B-2 | ecosystem: Environmental > Terrestrial > Plant litter >... | reverse complement strand
GAGACATTCCGGCGCCATGCCGCGCCGGAAGCCGTCGATCCCGCCGTCGCGACCAGCTGGGCGGAGGGGCGACTGGTTTTCAGGGACGTCCCGCTTCGCGACGCTGTCGCCGAGGTCAATCGCTACCTCGACGACAAGATCCTTCTCGCTCCGGGTCCTGTGGGAGCCACGGCGGTGAACGGGAACTTCACAACAGGAGATCGCGACGCCTTCGTGTCGGCGGCCTCGGATCTCTTTGACCTGACGGCCGAACCGCAATCCGACGGCAGCATCCGGCTCGTCCCCTCCGTCGGCGGATAATAATTTCGTCGTCCTGCTCAGTTGGCCCGGCGCCCCTGCGTCTCCTGTCTGACGCGACCTTGCGTCGGAGGGGACCACAATCATGACGATGAGTATCCGCACCCTGCTGGCCGGTGTCGCGCTCGTACCTATCGTGTCGGCGCCGCTGGCCTCCAGCGTGCATGCCCAGGCCACCGTGCAGTTCCAGATCGCCGGCGGTCCCCTTGAGGCCGCCCTCGATCTGTACGCCAGCCAGACCCGTATCCAGCTTCTCTATACCGCTGATCTCCTGGCGGGTTTGACGACCGTAGGCGTCACGGGACGGCATACGCCCGACGTCGCCCTCGACCGGCTGTTGCAGGGCAGCGGGGTCACGTGGTCACGAACCCGGCCCGGGGTCATCGTCCTGCGTCGGCGCACAGTCGAACAGGCCTACGACGCCGCCGATACGGTCGAGGACGTCATCGTCACCGGGACCCTGATCCGCGGGCCCGGCCAGAGCGCGTCTCCCATCGTAACGCTGACGGCTGATGAAATCGACCGCCAGGGTCATGGATCCGTCTCCGAAGCGCTGTCGGCCCTGCCGCAGAATTTCGGGGGGACGGCGACGCCGACCACCTTCCTCAGCGCCTCGGATGCGGGCGGCTCCAACACCACCCTGTCCACGGGCGTCAATCTACGCGGCCTCGGCTCGGATTCGACCCTTGTCCTGGTCAATGGCCGGCGCCTCGCGGGGACGGGCAACCGCGGAGAATTCGCCGACCTCTCGGCAATGCCGAACGCCGCCGTCCAGCGCGTAGATGTCTTGCTCGACGGAGCTTCCGCGCTCTACGGTTCCGACGCCGTGGGCGGAGTCGTGAACGTAATCCTGCGCCGGGACTTCGAAGGACAGGAGACGCGGGTGCGTTTCGGCGCGGCGGGAGGGGGCGCCGAAGACGTCATGGCGTCTCACCTGCTGGGTCGTCGCTGGGCCAGCGGCTCAGCCTTGCTGTCCTGGGAATACCGTGACCAGGCCGCGCTCTCGGGCGCGGACAGACCTTACGCGGCCACGGGCGACCTGCGGCCCTTCGGCGGCTCAGACGTCCGGGGCATCTTCGCCTCGCCCGGAAACCTCGTCGCCTTTGATCCCGTATCCGCCGGCTACGTGGCGACCTACGCCATTCGACCGGACGCGGACGGAGTTGCCAATGGGCCCGAGGATTTCGTCGCCGGCGAGAGCAATCTCGCCAATCGGCGCGAGGGCTCGGACACCGTGCCCGAGCAGGAGCGCCATTCGGTCTATGCGAGGATGCGGCAGGGGGTGGGCGAACGGCTTGAACTGTCCGTCGATGTCCGCTTCAGCGACCGGGACTTCGGCTTCACCAATCTGGCGCCGGCGGAGATTCTACCGGTCACCATCGCCAACCCGTTCTTCGTCTCGCCAACCGGCGCGCGGTCCCACCAGATCGCCTACAGCTTCATCAATGATCTGGAGCCTTCGAAGGTTACCGGCTCGTCGCGTAGCCTTGGTGCGACGGCCGGGTTTGACCTCGCCCTTCCACAAGATTGGGCGCTATCGGCCTACGGCGCATGGGCGGAAGAACAAAGCCATGTCACCACGCCCCGGCTGCAATTCGCATATCTTTACGAGGCGCTGGGCGTGCGACCCGACAGCGCCGCCACCGACTATAGCCCGGTGCGCGACGGCTATTTCAATCCGTTCGGCTCGGGCGGCAACTCCAGACTCGTCACGGATCTGATCGGTTCGGGCTATTCGACGACCCGCCAGCGCAGCCGCGTCTACTCCGTCAATGCGCTCGCCGACGGAACGGTCGCTCGTCTGCCGGGTGGCGAGGTGAAGCTGGCGGCAGGCGGCCAGATCCGTCGACAGACCTTCACCCGCTCGACCGAAAACTACGTTTCCACCCTGAGCCCGGTCACCACGGCCATCGCCCCCCAGCAGCGGGACATCGCGGCTGTCTTCGCCGAGGTCCGGGCACCGCTCTTCGGGGCCGGCAACGCCAGGCCCGGCTTGCGCAATCTGGAGCTTTCGGTCGCGTTTCGTGCCGAAGACTATGAGGACTTCGGGTCCACCACCAATCCGAAGCTCGGACTGGTATGGTCGCCGATTGAGCCTCTGGCCTTTCGGGCCAGCTGGGGAACCTCGTTTCGCGCGCCTTCACTCAATGAGCTGAACGAGACTGTCGTGATCGGGGCGACCTCGACCTATGAGAACGGCGTCGAGAAGCTGGCCGTCATCCAGCTGGGCGGAAACATCGACCTTCAACCGGAGACCGCCGAGACCCTGACCACAGGACTCGATTACGAGCGTCGTGACGGCTTGCGCGTCAGCCTGTCGGTGTTCGACACCCGGTTTGAAAACCGCATCGGTCGACCCGTCGCCGAGAACATCGACAACGCCCTGGTTGATCCGAACCTGGCCGCCTTTGTCACCCGGGTCGACCCGGCCGTGCCCGCTGACCTCGCGGCGATCGAGGCCCTGATCTCAGACCCCAGATTCGTCCCGCCCGGGATCTATCCGGCCGACGCCTATTCAGCGATTCTCGACGCCCGGTGGTTGAACACGGGCGAGCTTCACGTTCGTGGTCTGGACTTCGCCATCGGGCGCGCCCTGTCCATCGGGTCAGATCGCATTGATCTCGACGTCTCGGGGTCCTGGCTGTTCGACTACGATCGCAAGCTGACCCCCACGGCGACCCGCGAGGCCCTTCTGGATCAGGTCGGCTATCCTGTTGATCTTCGCCTTAAGGGCGGTGCGACCTGGAGCCGCGACACCTGGTCGACACGGATCGGGTTCAACTATGTGGACGCCTACCGCGACCCTCTCGGGCCCCGCGTCGACCGCTGGATCACGGCCGACACCCAGATCCGGTGGGCGCCCGCCAGTCTGCTGGGCGTCCGTGGGGTCGATATCGCGCTGAACGTGAAGAATCTTTTCGACGCCGAGCCGCCCTTCTACGATTCGGCCAGCGGTTACGGCTACGACGCTGCCCAGGCTGATCCTCTCGGACGGGTCGTCTCGCTCCAGCTTACCCGGCGCTGGTGAGCGGGCCATGCGCACCTTCATCGCAAAGGCCGCCAGCCTCCTGTCGCTGGCGATCGCCCTCGTGTGCGGTCCCTCCTGGGCCGCGCCCGCCGAAGCCGTGGAGCGAGCCGGCGGTCGGTCCTATACAGTCGACGATCTGCTGAACCAGGCTGCCTTCGGCCGCACGACCATCGATCCGAAGGGTCGATGGATCGTTTTCGAGCAGCAGGCTCCCTATTCCGCCGCAGGGCGATACGATCTTGGCCTGTTCACCCGGGCCTCCACCAATGTGCTGTGGATCGCGGACGCAGACCGTAATGAGCCGGCCAAGCGATTGCTCTCGCCGTCCGAAGGCGTCGGCCATGTTCTGGGCGACTGGTCGCCCTCGGGGCGCAAGCTCCTCGTCTTCCAGCTTCAGGACGACGTCTGGCGGCTGGGCGTGCTTGAACTGGCCTCGCGCGCAATCCGCTGGCTGGAGGTTCACCCGGATGCCGGCGGCTATGGGCGTATCGTCCAGTGGCGATCGGACGACGAACTGGTGTTGATTGATCGCCATGAGCCGACCCTTCCGTTTGTCATTGCCTGGGATCCCCAAGCGCTTGCACTCACCCGTGAACGCTGGGCCCTGCAGGCGTCCGGCGCGGCCCCGAGCCTGACGATGATGGGCGCGGGGGCATTCGCTGATGAGACGCCCGTTTCTCCGGCTGCCGATCTTGTGCGGCTGGATTTGCGTACCGGCGTTAAAACGATCCTGTCCACCGGGCGGTTCTTCGATCTGGAGCTATCCCCGGACGGGGCAAGCGTCGCAGCCATGACGCTCGGCGTCATGCCCCCCGTCGACCAGATGCGACCGCTTTGGCCCGTCGACAAACCGGAACGTCGGCATCTGCAACTGATCGATCTGGTCTCGGGATCCGTGACCCGTCCCTGCGACAACTGCGAGGTGGCCCCCTTCCTGATGGGGTGGTCGCCGGACAGTCGTCAGGTTCTGGTGTGGTTGCCTGGCTCCGACGGCCCGACCTCAGGGGAACTCGCTGCCGTGGCATCCGACGGAAGGGTGCAGACCTTTGATCGCTTCGGCCTTGAGCCCGATGTCGCGGCGACGAGCGTCGCGAGCTTTACGACGGTCCGGGCCCTCTGGCAGGGCGATCGGCCGGTGCTCAAGGCCCGCCCGGGTTCGGCTGGTCGATATGACTGGTATCGTCTGGAGACGACGCGCGCGGTCAATCTGTCGGCGGCCATGGCCACAGCCCCTGCCCGGATCGACGCTATAGGCGAGAACGACGTCCTGATCGGTGTCGCTGAAGGGTCGGCGTGGCGGATGCCGCCGGACGGACGCGCCCAGCGGATCGGGTTCCGAAGCGCAGGGGGCAAGGGCCGGATCCAGCCTTTCGCGCCGTTTGGCGTCCTGGACGCCCCTCGGCTCAGATACAATGCGGCCAGGATCGGCCCCGCGGTATGGGGGGTTGAGCCGTCCGGAAGGCTCGCGCCCGCCGACGGAGCGTGGCGCGCGCCGGACCCGGACGCCGGTCTTCTGGTGACGCCTGTCACGGCGGGCGGGCGTCATGTCGTCGAAGAGACTGAACGCAATGGCGTGCGAAGCCTGGAGTTGCGACAGGCAGATGGCAGTGTCCGGGTTCTTTCCACCCTTAACGCGTATCTTTCGGACGTGCGTTTCTCGCCTCCCGTCGCCGTGGCCCATGCAGGGCCTGATGGCGGCGCCCTGACCAGTTGGCTCTATCTGCCGACGCTTCCGCCAGAAGGAGCGATCCCGCTGGTGGTGCTTGCCTATCCGGGGCGCCCGAGCCAGGCGCAACGCGATCCGGCCGAGTTCGCGACTGAGCTTAACCTTCAACAGCTGACCGCTGCCGGCTATGCCGTCCTGACCCCCAGCGTGCCGCGGCCATTCTACCCGTCGGAACCTGCAAAGGGACTGGCCGATCAGTTACTGGCGGTGGTCGACGCGACTCTCGAACAACATCCCGAGCTCGATGGCGACCGGCTGGTTTATTGGGGCCAAAGCTTCGGAGGCTACAGCGGTCTGGTTGTCGCCACCCAGACCGACCGGTTCCGGTCGATCATCGTCCAGGCTTCGGTCTCCAACCTGTCCCAGAAGTGGGGCGAGTTCGCGCCCTGGAACCGGGCGGACCCCCGCTGGGGGATCTCAATGCGTCATGCGGCGGGCTGGGCCGAACAAAGTCAGGGAGCGATGGGCGGGCCGCCATGGTCTGATCCAGACCGCTATGTCCGCAACAGTCCTCTTTTCCAGGCCGACCGTATCCGCACGCCAATCCTGATCATGCATGGAGATCGGGATATGGGTCTGGGCCAAGCGGAAAGCCTGTTCTCCGCGCTTTGGCGCCAGAACAAGGATGTACGCTTCCTCACCTGGTGGGGGGAATCCCACACGGTCGAGAGCGCAGCCAATCTGCGGGAAATGTATCGCCAGATTCTTCTCTGGCTCGACGAGACGGCAGGACCAGAGGCGGCGCCCGTTACGCCCTTCGCCCCGTCCATCGCCGAAGCCAGCTCTCGACCACTGCCGCTGAAGTAAGGTGGTGGCTGCCTCCGCCCCACATCAGGCGATCGCGATCGAGAAGCGCCTCGGTGCGGACGCGGTCGATGACGCCGTGCCGGGCGAGCAGCCCATCAAGGAGATGGGCCCGAAGAAACGGGAGGCTCGCGGCCGCCTCCCGTTCGAAGGTCGCGGTGTAGTCGCCCTTCGATCGCCGCCAGACGACGTCTGGCGGCAAACTGTCGGCGAAAGCCGAGCGCGCCAGATGTCGATCGGTCAGCCCCGCCGTAAGGATGGGCGTCGGCAATTTCATCGCCCATTCAACGAGGGGCTGGGCCATCAGGGGATGGATGAGGTCGACAACCGAGGTGCGTCGGCAGGCCGTGGCGTAGGCCAGGTTCGAGATCAGGGCGTGAAGCTGAAGGCGTTTGCCGCGTGGAAGCGTCTCGGCGCCATCCAGCCATGGGTGGGACGGCTGAACCCAGCCTTCGCTCGGCGCGGTCAAAATCCCCACCCTCTCACCTACCGGCGTAACCGGCTGATCTGACCAAGCTTCCTTCACAACCGACGCCATCGAGCGTCGCGTCCAGCGTGCCACCCCGGCCAGCATGGGAGACATCAGCGCCCAAGGCCCACGGGCTTGGAGCAGGTCGCCGAACACCGCCGCGGAGGCGCCTTGGTAGAACAGGGCGTCGCCGCCCTTGCCCGTGAAAAGACCGTCTACCCCATGAGTTTCGCAGGCGTCCGCGACCAGGGCATCGAACACGGGATCTGCCCCGTTGTATCCCGGCCTTACGTCTCCAGCGGTCTGGTCCAACACGCCGCTTTCGAGGGCCTGTTCGATCCTTTGCCGCGGCGAGAACGAAAGGCCCAGATGGGCGGCGACGGCTCGCGCGTACCGCCGCTCGTCCGTCTCGGCGCGCGCTGAATAGGCGTTGAGCCATAGCTTCACCCGCTTGCGGCCTTGCCCCAGTGCGACAGCGATGATGGCGGAGTCCAGACCGCCCGAAAGCTCGGCCCCGGGCCTTCCGATCTGCGCCGCCAGGCAGCCGACCACAGTCTCGACCCTGTCCCTCAGGCCCTCCCGCGCGATCCGGACATCCCAGATCTCCACGCGATCCGCAGTTACTGGCCGCCAGACCTGTTCGCGGAGACCGGTGTCGAAATCGATCAGCTCGCCAGCGTTGAGCACCGTCAGGCCGCGAAGCGGTGGCTGGGCGAGCCCGGCAAGTGGGCTCATCAGCAGGGCAGGCACCCCGTCCCAATCGATATCAACAGGGGCTGGCGCCGCCGCCATTAGCCAGTCGGGCGTCCCGGTGCTGACGATGCGCACCCCGCTGGACATCCATGTGACGACTTCCATCGCTCCGGAAGGGTCCCGTAGTACGGCCTGGAGCGAACCGTCTCCATCGCGGTCAAGCGCGAGGTAGCGTCCCCACCGACACCTCGTCACCGCCTTCAGACGATCGAGTCGCCAGCCGAGGCCAATGGAGCCGGCGTGCGGAGTTTCAAAAAGATCGCCGAGGACTGTCAGTCCACCCTTGAGATCATGAAGTGCTGGCGCACGAGGTCCGCGCACGCCCAGCCATCCGGCTTCGGTGACAGATAGCGGCGTGAAGCCGTTCCTTGCGGCCGCGACAGCGATCGATCGCCCGACCGCTGCGGACGAGGGCTCATTCCATGAGAGCGCCAGGACAGCGCCCATGTCAGACCGCCATGATCGGCGTGTACTGGGCGATTCGGTCGGGCTCGTCGTCGAGCACGAACCGATCCACCTGAAGCCAGCAATGCGCGCCGAAGGGCCAGGTTCTCACTCCGAATACCCAGTCGACGTTGTGGCCCCGGGAATGGAGGATGCGGCGGAGCAGCCACGCTCGGTACAAGCAGGCGCCCTGCACGGGATCCCAAGGGAGAAGGCGGGCAAAGGCCGCTGTTGCTCGCCCGATCCCCTCCAGATCGGGAACGGGTTGGCTTGGCGGTGGTGTCGCGTTCAACAGATCCGACAGCGGTCTGCGACCGGGTCCGCGGAACCAAGCGGCCCACATGCCGCTCACCACCGCAAGGTCGTCGGCAAGGGCAGGGCGCACGGCGCCTTGGACAAGACGGATCGTTGGAAGCTCGGGGATCGCTTTGCGGAGTGAGGGCGCACCGTCATTTGTGAAATCTGTCCGGGCCAGATCCGCCAGAAGGACCGTTGGGCCCTCGATGCAGTCGAGCGACGGGCACAACACGCCGGCTGCTTCCGGGAGGCAGCTGTAGAGATCATAACGCGTGTCCAGAACGACGATGTCCTCGTCGCAAGCCGCCATGAACACACCGTCGGCGAGAGAAACCTTCATGATGAAAGACGCCGGGCGGGCGACACTAACGCCGCCCGCCCAGACGCTCAGGCCATGGTGTTGTAGGGTTGCTTGTCGGCCTCTTTCACCAGCTCGATGAATCCGCCGCGCGTGAGATGCGAGACGGCGCCTAGAGCAAGGGTGCGGATGCGGAAAGTAGTCATATCAGCCTCCATTAACGGCCGCGGAAATGCGGCCCGTTCAATGGGCGCTCGGCGCACGGGCCGGGCAATCTATATCTATTGTGTATTTCAACTTTGGCGGGTTAGTCCGCCTCTTCTGGCGGCTTGCCCGCAAGCCGGTCGCGGCCTGCGAGCAGCCATGATTCGGTTGCGGCATCCCTCGCCCGGCTCTTTGCTTCTATCCTTCGAAACGCCTCGGTGAACTCCTCGATCAGGTCTCTTGGATCCAAGGTCATGATGCGGTCCTCCATTCGGGTTTCGAACTCGCCAAGCGCAATCATGTAGATGAGCATGAGCTTCACATCCGACGTTCGACGGGCGAACTCGATGGACCCAAGGCCCGGTCCCAGAACCAGCGAATAGGGGTCGCAGTTCGTCGCTGCCGCGAAGCGGTGGACGTGGTCGAGGTTGACCCGACCGGCCCCGGCCTCAAAATATTCAAACGTCCTGAGGGGCAGGCCCATCGCGTCCGCGACCTGCTGCGCCGTCATGCCGCGTGCACGACGCACGGCTCGCGCGCCAAGTCCGATCAGGCGCGCTTCGGACGGTTTGGAGTAAGCGGCGGGCGGCATGGAAAAACGACCTTTCGCTGCCGAAGTTGCGACGTCTCTGTCGCGGGATCAATGCGGTCATCGCCCTTATTTCCAATGACACCGGCGTTCGGCGACCGGCCCGCAAATTTTCTGCGGGGCGACGGCCGCCGCTTGGTGGGTTAACCGTCGAACTTTTTCGCAGACGGATTCGGGATTTTTGGGCAACGATGTGCGGCATGGCGGTCGTGCCCGGAATGCGAGCCTGATCGCATCGGATTGAGACAATGGCGCGTAACCGTGATCCATTCACACAGGCGCTATCGTCACTACGGGAACGCATCCAATCCGGGCAACTAGCCGGTGGCGCCCCCGTGATTGTGCAGGATGAAGCGCGGCGGCTGAACCTGTCGACGACGCCTGTCCGCGAAGCCTTGGCTCGTCTGAGCGGAGAAGGTCTGGTTGAGCGAGCGGCGGCCGGTGGTTACGTCACCTTGCGCCTCGATGCGACGGCGGTGAGGGATCGCTACGCCGTCCAGGACCAATTTCTCCACTTTGCTCTGGAACTGACCGCAGATGCGTTGGGATCCGTCAGGCCGCCGGCGCCAGCATTCGATCCGGGAAGTCCGGGCCCTGCTGTGGGCCGGCTCTTCGCAAGGATTGTCCGAAGCACCGGCAACCATGTGTTGTGGACAGGGTTCGACAGGACTGCTTCCCAGCTGGAAGTGCTGATGCGGTTTGAGGCCGAGCTTTTTGAAGACCTCGTGCTTGAGGCAAGCAGCCTCTACGCTACCTACGCAGACGCTCACGGATCCGGTTTCGCCGAGGCGGTGAAACGGTTTCACGTCCGCCGAATGGCGGCGTCGGGCGCGCTCTCAGCACTCGCCCATGGCGCCGGTTTACCGACCGGAGCGGGTTAGGGCAGATGTTGCACCCGCCGTGCCTCCTTTGGCGGAGAGGTTAGGACGCTTGCAAGCGTGCAAGCGCCACGTCATCGCGGTGATGCTCTGCCAAGCTGGAGAATAGGCGACGCAAACTCTTGGTGGTGATCTATCCCGCCTCTCGGCTGCTGGCCAAGACCTAAAGCGGGAGCTACCGCCAGCGGGCGAAGAGATCTTGTCGACCGTAAATCGTCGCCACAGCCCGCAAGAGGGGCGCAACGACTGGGTGATCAGGCGGTCTCAAACGTAAGTGGAGCGCCCCAGAACTGGTTCACGAGGTCCGATTGAGGTCCGGCCTGTCCGGTTGTGAGGAATGTCCGGCGGCCGGCAAGACCCAAGTCGTAGTCGGGATGCTTGAGAAAGTAGCGATCCAGAGCCTCCGCAACGGCCGTCGGCTGGTGGATGACTGAGGTCGTCGCCGGGAGGGCGGCTGCGAACAGGGCCGCGACGATTTCATAGTGCGTACACCCGAGGATGGCGGTGTCGGGATGTCGGCCTATGCGGCGTCGAAGCGCATCGACGTGTTCGTCAACCACGACTTTGAGCTCCTCGACCGAGGCGCCAAGCTCGATCAGCCCGGCCAAACCGGGACAAGGCTCTGAGAAGACCGCCAGATCCTCGCGGCGCTTGTCGATCTCGATCTCATAGACCCGGCTGAGCGCCGTGGCCGCCGTGCTGAAGACACCTGTGATGTCGATCGCCTCGATCTTGTCGTCCCGGGCGGACATGTCCGCCTCATAGGTCCAAGGCAGGCCCGTGGCCGCCTCGATCGTCGGGACGATGATACCGAGAATGTTGATCGGCCGGCCGTAG
>Ga0247734_1002906_pt1 | contig 10624 bp, 14 predicted proteins | sample UWRJL103311B2_FD_180933 | JGI IMG/M metagenome (GOLD analysis project Ga0247734, IMG submission 180933) | Plant litter microbial communities from Arlington Agricultural Research Station in Wisconsin, United States - UWRJ-L103-311B-2 | ecosystem: Environmental > Terrestrial > Plant litter >... | reverse complement strand
TAAACAAGGTCTAGTTACTATCGTAGCCATGGGTATTATTTGTTTCATTCTATCGGTCCCCGATTACTCCGCGACCTCAAAACTCCAAGCACCCAATTGTTCGACGTGAGTTGTTTCATTATATCGAGGAAAAAAGAAAAAGAAAGAAATTCATCAACTCATTAGCAGCTGGTGCTATATTGGGTGGTTGGTTCACGCTGTTGATCCAGCATAGTCTCTTGTTCTTGCATATTCCTTCTCTGAGATCATCCTCGACTTAGCTGGACCAGCACGCGAGTTCGTCCTCATCATGATCTGTCCATCACCAAACCCCTCGTCGGACATGTCGCTTCGCGCTTTGTCGGGAGAACCCATGTTTGTGATGCCAGAGTCCTTGTCATCACTGGTCTGGGAACTTTGACGCATCATGCCCTCGGCCGTTGGCGTACTACCCGCTGAATTATGATCTTGGCTAGCGATCGACATTGAGTTCCCGAAAGCCTTGTGGCTAGGCTCAATGAGACTGGCAAGGTAGCGACCGGATTCGCTCCCCAAGAACATCTTAAGATGTTCGCTTTGGCAACCAGCGTCGGTATGTTGATGTATCACGCGGAGCAAGTTGTGGACTTCTTGGCTGAGAATTTCATATTCGGCTCTCAATTCAACGTTCTTCATTTGCTCTGCTTTCATTTTCTCGTCCTGCTTAGAGATCCAATCCTTCCGTCTCTCACGGCATTTACTTGCGGCTTGTCGATTACGCTCGAGGAACTTTTGACGCTTGTCCTGCTCCTGTTCTTCGCTCAACTGCTTCTTAGCCCGGCTCTTTCGCGGTCTGCCTCGCTTTGGCTTTGTGGGCGCTTCAGAAGCTTCAGAGGTTGGAGACATGATGGTATCTTCGGGCGTGTCTACAACAACAGTCTCCTGTACGGGTGGCAGCTGTGGGAAGTAACTGCCTTGGTCGTTAAACATGTCGGGAGCATTGTTCCACGAGATGTACTGGGACATGTCGTTTGTGAATTGCTCCTGGCCAAGCGGCGTCATGCCGGTCCTTGGAGTTAGCCCGGTTCTAGGGGTAAGACCGGTTCTGGGGGTCAAGCCAGTCCTGGGGAAGAAGCTATTCAAATCTGCATTGACATCAAGAAACTGTGAGGGTTGTTGTGTGTAATCCATCATGGAGTTCATGGAGAGCATATCTACATTGCCAGCGTTCTGCTCATCACTGAAATCGAGCATATCCATTTTTGGCAATCGGGGTTCGGAATGAACCAACAGGTGTTTTATCCGTGGTATGTTTTGTGGTCTGATGTTTCAATCAGAATAAGACTGGGATTGCTGGTATTCTGACCGAGCTATGTTGGTTGTCTGTATGTAAGAGACGATTATAAGTCGCGGGGTCTGGGGCAAAGTATCTCCTGACCGACGCCTGGAGAAGTTTTCGAAGGTGTGGTGTGGTGTGTCGCTAGACTCGACGTTAGGAAGCTGTTCTAGAAGGCGCTGGTCGCGGATGTGCTTGCGTACCTTTATAAGAGAACACGACGGTGAGATATGTCAATTCGCAGGAGCTCTACAACTCAGCATATCACGACCAGAAGAATTGTGTTGTTGCAGTCGTTTGCATGTCCTGCCAGTTTGGTTGGCGAGGAGGGGTAGAAACGTCTTGCTGCTCTATGCTCTATGGGCACGTCAGTAGTCAATACTCGGAAGAGTGCAACGAACTCAACCAAAACACAGCCGACGTCGCGTCAGGAGAAGAGATGGCAGACATACATGGTTGTTGTTGTTATTGTTGTTGTTGTCGATGTCGTTGTTGTCGTCGTCGTCGTCGTTGTTGTTATTTATTATGCGTGTAACACTTAGCTTTCAGGATATCGTCGAGATGAACTGTGAGGATGATGATGGAAGGGATCCGTTGCCAAAAAAGCTTCCTTTTAGCAAAATGGGTATGTATGAGCTAAGTACTAAGTGGTGGTAGTAGTAGTCAGTAAGTAGTAAGTAGTCAGTAGTCAGTAGTCGGTGGCCAGTTGGTAGTGGTGGAGGTGGTACTGTACTACTTTGCTTGCTTGGTTGCTTGCTTGCTTGCCCGGTATATGGTCCTGAAGGGGTTTGGGCCACCCTTGTCGAATATGCTCGAAGCTGCCTGGGTCCACTATCTGCGAAATGACGACCACCAAGCCAGGGGTTGTGGTTGTGCGGGTGAGAGATGACTGACGGGGTGGCTAGTGTGGTGGTGGGGTTGTGGGCAAAGTTTGAAGTGAGGGCAACGAAGGAGAAGGAGAAGGAGAAGAAAAGAAGGAAAAAAAGGTCCGCCGACATGGGGATGATGAAGCTTGGTGTCGACGAAGTATCCATATCTTGCTGGTGCTGGTGCTGGTGCAGGTGCAGGTCCAGCACCCGTTCATTTCATCCTGTAAAATACAGCGGGGAAGGCTACTAGCGGCGACTAGTCCACTAACTCAGGACAGGACCGGACAGTACAGTAGACGGTAAGTGAACAACATTCTTGAGTGTATAATATGACTGTTATATTATTACTGTATACTATTCCCACTCAGCTATTGTACTGTACTGTACTGTACAGCACATAGGAGAGTGTTCGGAGCCAAAATGCGGCGCTAATGAAGCAGATACCAGATCTGGGGGGGAAAGTCAAAAGCGCGTTCTGAATCGCATGCAGTTTTGAGTTTTGGCATGCTGGGTGGGCTCTGCTCTCGATGCTTCTCCCATGCCCCATGCCCCAAGCCCCACCCAGCAGCTGCCGCTCCACCCGCTTGATTGGATCGCCACCCAATGAAACAGCGGGGCCCCTTCCCCCCTGGAAGCTGCCAAGGAAATGAACCTGGACGAGAGAGGAACAACCAGGGCAAGTACGAAGTACGAAAGTAATACTGTACGAGTAATACTGTACAAGTAATCACTGTGCTTACAGTCCGGGAAGTACACCACCAGTTCAGGTAAGTAAATAGTTACTTGTAGTTGTACGAAGGAAAACAGGCAAGGTGTGGCCCAACGGGGTGCGTTGGTACATACAGGATCTCGGGATGTCGGTCGGTATGTTAAATGGTAACATATGTTGTCAGTCCCGTACTTTCAAGTACTTACGGAAATAAGCAAGGACGGCGTCGGCCCTAACGCAGCACGACAAGAACAAAACCATACAGTAAGAAGTAGAAGGAAGTAGGAACAATCGCCCAATCCAGGCCCCGGCCGCTGGGCTGATGTGGCGAAGGGTTCACACTTCACAGCTGCAGGCTACTAACTAACTGGCTACTGGCTCTTAGCTGTGGCTCACATAGTAGTACTTCCACGAAGTAATTAGAAAGTAATTACTCTACTTCTTACAGTTTACTGGCTGCCGGGCCAGCGTCGCGGTTAGGGTCGACTTAGGCTCGTTAGGGCAAGACGAAGAAGAAGAAGAAGAAGAAGGAGAAGAAATAAGTCATGGTCTGGCCTTTTGGCTCCCTCTCCTTTGGCGGTTTTACCTTACGCTATCCAAACTTACTTCCTACTTCCCATATTGACTCTGGACGACCAGGTACTAAGGTACGCAAGCAAGTAAGTAAGTAAGCTAGCTCGTAAGTAAGCACTTTGCAAGATAATTTTTAAGAACAGCAGGACAGGGCGGAGCGTAAGTAACGGCATAGCAATCATACATTGCCATCTACTTCGTAACAGTACCATACCATACCATACCATACCATAGGACCCGTCCACCAAGCCCAGCAAAGTCCAGCATGCCCTACCCCAGCAAGCGAATCGCCCTCGGCACCCCATCTCACGTCCGGCTGCTCATTGGTCTCTTTCATTCTCGGGATTCGATTTGCAGATCACCCACCAAACCCCACCCTGCATCTCCACCTGTGTCTCCACTCGCTAACCAAGAAACAGGTTTTTGAGCTTCCTTGGCATCGCTTAGTCTTGGCCGCCTGGACCATGGGGCAGTCTGATACGCTGCCCGCCCCGCCCCACCCCACCCCCAAGTGGAGCTGGCCGCTTTGGGCAACGATGGCCATGAACCGGGGGCCAAACATGGCATTTGTCTTGCCCCGCCCACTTTCCCATCCTTCTTTCCCCTGCAAATTCCGGAAAGATGCAGAAGAGGAGAAAAGTATACGAATCCGCTCTTGCTCGGTAGGACCAAAAGTTCCGGAGCTCCCCTGCCAGTCAGGATCCATCCAGCCACCCAGTATAGTTCTCCACTTCACGATCCACCCTCCTTGGCCCACTCATCACCCATACTTACTCCATCCTTACTGTATCATCTACACTTTACTCAAACCCAAACCCTTCAATAGTCCCCGGTCGAACTCCACAGTGAGCCCAACGATTCAGGACTTGACTCTGGCTTGCGTCATACGGAGAAAATCCTCCGGACGAAAGAGAAAGAAAAAACTCTAACTGTACGGACGTTACGGTACGGACAAAGAATGTACGAGCGAGTGTACGTATTGTCTTGCAAACGGAGGAATCCTCCGCAAACAAAAGACCCTGAAGTTACGGAATTCATGGGAATGCGGGTCGTCTTCCTGGTACACATGCCGGCATCTCCCCATACATCATACATCATACTTTCGTACATCATACATCATACATCATGCACCATGCATCATGTCCATCGTTTGATTCCCCTTCCATTTAAAATCCAGCGGTGGTCCTAAATCTCAAGATCAACTTTTGCACGTGTCAGTCTGGACGGATGGCATTATTCATGAACTCCAATGGTGAAAGGGGTTTGTTTCCTATCATTCTGTTTTTGTCGCGGTCGCGGTCGCCTCGTTCAACTTTTTACTTGTTTTCTCTGCATGGAAAATCGCCCCTCCCCCCTCAAGCTGGAGATTGGAAAATGTTGTGAATAAACTGCGAATCCCGAGATATGCCCAACTGCGAACGAACTGCGACTCATGCCCTTACCATGGATCTATCAACCAGTCAATCCACACCCAAGGAACCATGGCCCCCTGTACACAAGCTGGAGGACCCCTAAATATTTACAGGTTTTCACATAGAGTTCGGGAGTCAGTGAAAATTTGATCTCTCAGCGGCAGATACTTACTACCCTAGGAACGGAGCCCCTCGATGCGCCCGTTCGAGCCGTCCAGTCTTCCCCAGACAAGCCGAAGCATTTCAAAGCATTTCGAAGCATCCGAAACCTTCTTAGACTTTCAGCTGATGGCTCCATTGTTCCCAAACCCCGAATTACTACTGTACGATCTGGAGAGAGAGGCAGGGAGTGATGCTATCGCAGAAGGTTACAATTGTTACGCCTCGAACTTTGGATGATCCTTTTGGAGCACGGTCCAGGCCTACTCGATGACTTTGTTCATTCCGAAGGGCACGACAATTGGGGTTTTGCGCAATCAATAGACAACATCCTTCTGCCGGTTTAAGCAGGACACACACATGAAATGGCGTTTGAGGGGTCGGAATCAAAGCTCCTGTCGGCATATGTGGCATGCCTCGAAACCTACACAAATAGTACGGCGCCTTTGTGTCATTGGTTGAGTCTCAACAACAATAATCAAACGACAAAGCTACGAAGTTCAGAAGATCGACAGCAGCTACAAATGTAAGTACTTCAATGGTCCCAACATGTGAAATGTGTGATGCAATTAATTTTACACGGATCTTGATGTGAGCGTCCGGTACGTACGCGAATGAACGCGACAATCACAGGTTTCGGGGCAAGTATAGCGAACGAAAGATAGGGAAAGATACCCAATTTGTTACATTTGAAAATCGCCATTTCCCCCATTGAAGTGTAGTTAGATGCAGAATTGGAGATAGGTGCGTCACAAAATAGTACCCCTTCTGCAGTCTTTTACAATAAAAAAAATCCAAACCAAGTATCGTAGGGTTTTGTGACATAATAGCTTCCCCTTTGTAGAGGGGTTGCAGTACCAAGATGACAAATAGCCAATGTCTGCCAAGACTTAGGGTTTTAGTGACAGTTTTTGATTTGGTTTGTAGTGTGTTTTCTGCCTCACTTCTCAGGCTACACAAAGTCGTTCCCCTCTCCCTCTCTTCTACCATGCCACTACCTAAGGCCATCACAAATATCAAAGTCAGGCACAAACTCACTTAACGCCAAAAATCGCGTCTCGCTCTCCCTCCCCTCAGACCGCGTCACCCACAAGAACCACCAAACAACCCACCCAGGCATAACCATCCCTCATCGCTTCTAAAGCTCCCAATTCAAAAACATCACACCTGCAAACAAGGCTCTGAGATACAAATACGCTCACGAAACGACACACAAAAGTACACATCTATATACAACGTACACCGAACACTAGGAGAAACCGAGACCCAAGAGGCAAGAAAAGCCACGGCATCCTTACTTGCTATAAAGAGAAAAGAGAAAAAAGAAGAAGAAGAAGAGAAATAGAAAAGAAATGGCCGCCGCCGCAGCAGAAACCCCACGCATCACCTCGCGCTACCTCGATGCCTTTGCGGGCAAACACATCCGTATCGTGGGCAAGGTGACGGAGCTGCGTGGCACGGAGGCGACGATCGATAGCGAGGGCGCCGTCAAGGTTTTCTTGAGCCCGGTTGGTGTTTCCCCCTTCCCCCCGTTTTTCCAGTCCTTTCTTTTTTTGTCTCTTCGTTATTTGGTTTGGGGGGTTCTGGTGTCTTTTGTGTGTGTGGGTGATTGGGTGGATGGATGTCCTGCTGGGTTGGGGGTTTTTTCTTTAAGCTCGTTGTGGGTGTTGTTGGGTTGCTGGTAGGGGAAGGGGAAATGGACCTTGGAAATGAGCTGAACTTTTTCTCAAGACAAAGCGAGATTGATTGAACGAATGCCAGATATGAGAGAGAGGTTGTCTTGTGCGTGGAAAGGGAAGAAACAATGCTGATGAGACGGAAAATATAGGATAGCCATCTCACGCCCGGAAATGCGGTTGAGATTATTGGAAAGGTGAACCAGGATTTGAGCATCAAGGTGTTGAAGGCGACGGATTTCGGCGCCGATTTCGGTGTGTGCCCCTTGCCTGCTCCCTTTTTAAAAAAAAAAACTTTCCGTGCCTCCTGGTTTTCTCGTACTGGAGGGAATGGATATTTGAGTTGCGGCTAATTATGGCCTGATAGATCTCAATGCGTATCGCAGTTTGGTGGACGCGTCGCATGTGGTTAAGGAGTTATTCTATACGCCGTCGTAAGGTTGGGGTTTGGAAGGAGGGGAATTAAATGAGGCGGGGGATGGGAGAGGGCATGGATTATGGGGAAGAAGAGCAGATGTAATGATATCACGATACGATGATTGTGAAGTCTTGAACGAGACTCTGCTAGGGGTTTGGGAATCGAAATCCGAAATTCTTGCGAACGAGATGGAAGATAAAAGGGTCCACATCGTTCTGTGCGAAGAGGATGTGCTGATGAATACACCTATAGAGATGAAAGTAGCTAGAAAGAGGCTCATTTGAAAGGCTTCTTCTGATGACCTTGTCTATCCAACGTCATGTGCCTTTGGGTAACGGAGGGGACAATAAACACTACTAGAGGTACGGTGCAAGATTGAAGTCATGCCCTCCTCCCAATAAATCTCTTAGCCAGCTATCGTCCAATGTATCCATGTCCATAGGTTCAAATTCAAAAGCGTTGTTCATCTGCGGCTGTCCAGAGTTGAATGCATCCAGAGACATAACCGACTCGGCCTCGGGTGGGCCATTATCCCCCATGCCAGCAGCATCCGTTGCAGAGATAGCCGCAACTTTGGCCTCCCACCACCTCCCGATCTCCGCAACTTTCCTTTTCGTATTCGACCACGGATCTTCCGGGATCCGCTGATGCTCGCCATCGTATCTCCCAACCGCCGGCGCCGGCCCATGCTCGATGCCCGCAGCGGGCAGGACGCGATCCCACCGCTCGGCGATGCGCCTGATCACATCTCCCAGATCAAGCTCCTGTCGCACGCGTTGGCGGTCCCATGGAACCCCAGCCGCCGCCGCAAGCGTGCTCAGATTGTAGAGCGTGACCAGGCAGCGAGCCAGCTGCGAGAAAATCGCCATGGAGACGTGCGCGTAGCACGAGAGCGGGAACGCCTCGACGGAGAAGAAGGCGTCGAACCAGCCTTGCACGGCGCGGAGGCACACCCAGAGGCTTTCGATGCGTTGCACCTGCTGGCTTGCATCGGAGCCGGCTGCTTGATCGGTTGGTGAGAGGCTGTGCTCGTGTATGCTCAGGGTTGTGTTGAGAATGTGCAGCTTCAACGTTACTAATCCTTTTCGGTCAGAAGGTTTCAAGAAGGCTAGTTGGGCGAATGGTTATATATCATCTTCTCACAAACTTGAGGGAACGAAATGTGTTTCCTGCAAGAGACTGAAAGACCTTCAGATACCACAAGGTTATGTGGTCTCCAGCATTTTTTGGGAAATGTGCGGCAAGTAAAACGAATGAGATCTTACCATTAGAGACTAGCTCGGTAGGAATGGAACGCTTGAGGTCGTCAAGGTTGGAGGTGAGTATTCTGGTAAATAGATTCGGAGGGAGCATTTCTGCCGCGCCGGATATGGGGTTCGACGTCGTTTCAACTGCCTTATTGTCGATGAGTTGCACCTTTACGAGGTTGACGAGGAGGATATCTGTTGAATACTCCTTGGTTTCCTGCAGTAGACACACGCAATCCTCAAGGTAGGACGTCCACCGCATCAGCTCACTTCGTCGAAATTCATTGGCGTATCTTGTTGCTGTCAGAACTGAAGGGTTTTGGTAGTGTAGTCTAGTATCACACTTACACTGAGCTAACCAAGTAAAGACCTACTGCAGCTCTCCTTTCTTCCATGGTCCTAGATAGAGGCTTGCCATCTTGCGGCGTTGTATATCCCCGTGTGATGGAATACCGCATAGGATTAACAGGGCCACTGGGAAGCGGCCTCATGAGCCCAAGATCAAAGGCGAGCGATATTCCGAGCTGCATGATGGTAGAGACAATTGGCTTATCACAGATGTACAAGTGAGACCAGCTTGCAAAAACCAGCACCCCTAAGAAGAGATCTAAACTTTTCTCGCCTTCGAGTAGCATTTGCCTTCCTAAAACTTTCTTGACTTGCAGGATTAGAGCTGCCTGACGCCGCAGGTTCTTGCTGCAAATTGTCCTGATGACTAGGTACAAGAATGGCCGCTCCTGCTTCAACTGGATCATAGTCATCTCGGCGGCAATGCACACAATTGGAAAGTAGGGGACCATTTTGGTCCGGTATGTCTCTAAATACTCCGCCAATTCGGCCTCGGATTCGTGAGGATAGTCTAGGACAAGGTTGGGTTTGTCTGGTACCTTTGAGGTGGATTGCACCGGTGGGCAACTGAGTGAAGAGTGACTTGAAGTTCGCCGTGAACCGTGGCTAGTTATCACCGGACTTTCCTCAGAAGCTGGAGCTGGTGCAATGCCTAAGCCGCCTTGTGAGCGCTGAATTATCTCACAGATGCCATCAAGCTTTTCCCCTAAGCGTTCTACGCTCTTCGATATTCCAGTTTTTCTAGAACTTCTACCTTTGCGAACTGCTGGCGGCGGCTGGCAGGCCTTATTTAGGCGATGGCATCTGAAACTCTGGTCATTGTCAATTCTCCTAAGGCACCTAGCACAATTGGCGAATCTTCGCAAGCGTCGGGGACAACTGCTGCAACTAGCTTGACATTTCCCTATAATCTAGGGAAAGTCTCGAAAAGAAAGAAAAGAAAGAAAAGAAAGAAAAAGGTTGGGGGGCATACCTTTCGCAAACCCCGCCTGTAGTTGAGATAGGACACCTCACCTTGCCCCTCGCACAATTGAGACACGCTTTGCCATATATCGTGGTTTTCTGTATGGGTGCATCTGGCTTGGGGTCTAAGATCCCGTTTGGGGCGAGGTCATCCCGTCGAGTATTTGATTCCATAGTCACTGTAGGTATTTTTCGCCTCATCAAATGCCGCTTCTTGAACCCCTTTTACATTTGACAAGACTGATTGCGGAGTTGATGGAAATGTCAACACGGAATGCCGACGGGATTCGGGACGCGAAAATGCCCCTTGAAAAGGGCTGGGGATTCGCCAATCAACGTGACTGGGAAGACAACTGCAAACACATGGAACGGCATTCGGCAACAATTGTGCATTGGAATCCGCAATTGTAAATACGCATTAGGAGGGTAATAATTTTGAATAATTTATATATTTGCTCCCTTTTCCCCTCAACTCATGACTTTCAACTCACTATGATTGATAACCGCTTCTCATCCCAATAAAATATGTCTTTCCCCACAACTTCCCCCCTTTGGCAATAATGGAGAAAGATTCGATACAGACTAGTAACTGTGGTGGTGATATTCCTAATGCTACCACGGCTATCAATAGGGACGTGGAAAAGGTGAAGGATAAAGAGCTAGTAGAAGCGGGAGAGATAGTCTATGAATATATCGACGGACTCAAACTCTACATTCTCATGGCCTCGATATCATTGGTCTACTTTCTACTGATGTTGGATATGTCCATTATTGTAACAGTGGGTTTCAGAGGTTCCGGGATTTTCTAGACTTACTCACGATCATTCCAGGCCATACCACGGATTACCAGTGATTTCAAATCACTACCAGATATTGGCTGGTACGGCAGCGCATATCTACTGGCGATGTATGTAGCTTCAGCCAATCCGTTGCTGCAAAATCTGACATTAGTGAAA
>Ga0247734_1002905_pt1 | contig 10625 bp, 5 predicted proteins | sample UWRJL103311B2_FD_180933 | JGI IMG/M metagenome (GOLD analysis project Ga0247734, IMG submission 180933) | Plant litter microbial communities from Arlington Agricultural Research Station in Wisconsin, United States - UWRJ-L103-311B-2 | ecosystem: Environmental > Terrestrial > Plant litter >... | reverse complement strand
GGTTAAAAAAAAGAGTAACATCTGGAAGTATGTGAATGATATTTCTAGCTTTCTCGCCACCCAACCGCAAGACGTAAGGCGCAAGACGCAAAACTCGCCATCATCAAGTCGTAAAACGAACTAAACAAAACTTTTCAATAGAGAAAAACTCGGATACACAAGGTTCATGTTTGAATGCAACACGCTTCTACTGGCTAACGCAAGTCGCATAAATATTAATTGTTAGAGCAAAGGTATAAAGAAAGTGGTAACAGGAAAATATAAGCCCCAACCTGTCAACCTCCGCACTGGTAATATAACGTTACAACTGGGAATTATAGCGGTGACACGGCGAGTCCTTCGATGATGTAGGCACAGTGACGGGAGCTACAAAAAGAAGCTTGCGACTAAGATAGGACACCCGTCGAGTGGATGTAATTAAATGAGACTTCGAGCGAGAAGACATGTGTTGAGTGTCAGATACATGCTTCTACTGTGAGTCTAAAGCGGGAACTGACGTAAGGTATTTCTACAAATCTACAATTCTTTTATACGATAAACTTTAGGGGACTTTGGTGGCTTACGGAATGACCAAGCTATGAAGAGCCGCATGGGCGTTTCTATGGTGGCAAAGGGACGAATCGACGATGAAGGAAGGCCATAACTTCTGTTTAGAGATAATGGTTTACGAAAACTACAAAATTGCCACTGAAACATTCATCACCATATCTCTAGTCGAGTAAGACAGAGGACGAAAACTTACGGACTATTTTAGTCTTTCGTGAGAAGGCCGCGGAGACGGAAAGTCGGATGGACACATTGCGAATCTCCAAGTGAACGACGCGTTCAGGATAGACAATGAAACCCCCCTGAAGCCTGGACAAATGGAGAGAAGGATGCATCGAGTTTGACTAAAGGGGTTTTGCAGTACCTGCTGTACTCTGATGGTGACTGCCTACAGTACGTAAATACACGCCATCACTGGAGGACTTGGCTACAAGTTTAATGTTGCGCATAGCTAACACTCCAACTTACAAAATATCAACAAGCTATTAAAGTCACAAGTCGATGGTTACATCGGGTTTTAGGAGCTCACATCGACTTGAAGATAAACCTTCAGAGACAGTCATTGATTTCGAAAAAGGCTACGGCTGAAATAGGTGCTAGCATTTACATAAGACATTATATATCCGAGGCTAGTAGAATCCCTCCGTAGCTCGCCCATATCCAGGGTCGGCAGTCTTTGAGTTTAACTTCGTGCCACTAGCCGGAGCCGACTATCGAAATGGTTCATAAGTAGTTTACGCCCAACTCCAAAGTCTAAATGGTAAGTGAAAATTGTTGAAACAATTGTCTAAAAAATACTATTATTTTACAACATTTTTGAGAGTCAGATGATTTTTTAACCTATTAGACACATGTTTTGAATAGAATTCTGGTAGGTAGCGATGGCTTCTAGATCTCCGGCACTCAAGCTGGCGATCATTCCTATCCATGCCCCACATCCCGCCGTGCAGACTAAACTCTAAACTTAAGGTTTACCAACCAGATAAAAGAAGTGTGACCATTTTTCAGGTCGTCGGAGGTCTTCATAGGTCCCCGAGGGTTTTATTTTTGGGACTGTCTGGCTCCGGCTCCGCGCCCATCCAGTCTCAACTTTGAGTTTTGGGAACTACACTACGTCCGCCCCAGAATGAAAGGGTTCACAGTTCGCCTCAGTCGTAGGGTGGTATGAGCAGTATATCAAAGAGTCCATGCGCCTCCCATCTTCCCGTTCTTTCCCCAAGTATTCTGATTTGGTCACTTTTAATCTCGAGATCTACTACCATGGAGACTATCACATACCATCCGGCAACGGTTATCTTTGACTTCCCTCGTAACGAGGTGTTCCGTCATCCTCATTCTCATCAGGACGTCTTCTCACAAGCCTTTTTTGAGCATAGCTATTACCATGAGCAGCCTCCCAACAATATTCCTCAATATATACACCGTCCTCAAGAAGAAGGTCGACACTTTCCTGCTCAACAACCATCACCTCCCATAAGCACTGAAAACAAAATAGTGGCTGCTGATCCCAGCGGTTTTGCAAAATCATTCACATACAACAATATCCAGCTCGAGAATCTCGATTATTCCCAGCAGTCACGGTCCTTCGATCCTAACAATGCATACCACACAGCAAACCGCCTCATCCAAGAGGTAGAAGGGGGCTTGGAACCACACACACCGAAATGGCCTCAGATGTATCCCTCCATAAGTGAGGAACAGAGAGCGAGCTATGCCAACAACAGCAGGCCAATACCTCAACATCAGATGAACGAGCAGCAATATCATGTCGAATACAGTCCTCCCTCCCGAGGAATGGGGTGTGATAGAACTCTAGCACCTCGTCTTAGCAACACGTACAGCATGCTTGCCATAAGAAACGAACCATCGGCACTATCGTCGTCGGAATCAGACTTATCGCCGACGACTGGAATGTCTCCCTTATCAATGCCATCCCCAACACCGCCGGCTAAATCACCCAAACCTCAGCAAAAATCCCGCAAGCAAAGAACTCGTAGCGAAGCCGAGAAGATACTCCAGCACAAAGCCTTTCTTGCTCGCAACCGGAAAGCAGCTAGCAATTGTCGCATGCGGAAGAAAGATATGGAGGAACGACTAAGCCAAGTTTGTAGCGTGCAGCGGGAGAGGAACGGTGTGCTCACGAAGGAATATGACGAGCTCGTCCTTGAGGTGCAAAAGTTAAGGAGTTTGGTCGAGGCATGTGTTGGGGAGGAGCATTAGGCTGTTGATATGTTTGGTGGGCGCGGGCGCGGATGGCGAGGAGTTTTTGGGAGGAGCTTATGTGTGTTGCATTGCAATAGTGGCGTACAAGGCTTCTTCTTTTGGGCAAAGTGATAATAGAAAACCAATAGCATCACTATGCAGTTACAGATATGTCTTTTTCATTTGAATCCGTTGACTTGTAGGGATGTTTCACATCGTGCAGTGCATACATGTTACGCTTCATTGCTTTCATGCTTCATTGCTTGAGGTATGCATTTAGGTGTATGTAACGTTTATCGAAGTGTGAGTCATCGATCAGAACATATTCATTGATATTGTTCGTATGTTGTATTTAGCTAAGAGAGATAAACTTACCTCAAGAAGAGTGACATCATCCTCCAGGATGGGGAATAGTTAATTACAATTCGAGAGGCTGCTCGGCGGGGTCGTCAACACCAGCCCCTGAGAACTCCTCGGCAACTAAGCGAACTCTAAGGGGCACTTTTCAGCACGGATAATCGGCACCTCAGGCCTTCCACTTTCCAACAAGTCGGAGGGTTAGACGCTGAAACTCTCCTTGGTATTGCCAGAATTGATATTTGCCAAGTAGCTAATTATGGAGTGATCAAAGCAAGGACAAACACTACCCGAAATTGGAGCAGTACCAACAATTAGTCCCAGCTGGTAGTAGTGATGATATGGCGAAGCCTTAGGAGTCAGGAGTCAGGAGTCAGGACGATGATTATGATGTACCGATCTATGTGTTCCTTATACAGACAGTAAGGAGGTTGGGGTTGGATGCAGTTCACATATGATGGCCTAAGGCGCAGATCGCAACCTGAAGGCGGCACTGTTGGCATACTGTACTGTACTATTCGGTATGGTGGCTACGCTCAACCGCTTACGACCTAACGGACAAAATGGTGCCCCACCTTACACGAAGGCCAAGAGTAAGCAATGTAGGCCTTGGGCCAATCACATTCAGCCTAAGCACTCGCCAAGGATTTCCGGCAGCCCGTACCGTCCACAAGGTCAATGCACCACGTAGATGCCACCATGTACCTGAAATTCCAGTCGTGCATCTCCTTTCTCAAGGATGTATTCACTCGACGGTTGAGCGTGTGCGCCTTGCCTGGTCAGACAACCTGACAACTTCCATCTCCATCTTTTTGGGGCCGCATCAATGCTGTTCGCTCTTCATTATTATCGAGGTCACACCACGGACGACATATCTGTGTGATCCCCCGCCCGCAGTCACACGCGTGTTCCTTCATTCTTTACCTCTCCTATCTCCTGTCATTCCCGAGGGCTGGGAGCAATCGTAATCATGGCCACGGCGGTCGTGTCAGAGTTGATTACTGCTTTCTGGCGCATCAAATGGTGGAAATATCGATATGCGGTTCTAGCTACGGTTCTGGTTAACTTGTTCCTGGTCAACCACTTCTTTCTCAACACTCCAACCTTGGGCTTGCACCCCTTTACCTCCGCGCTGTCTGCTGCCAGCGGAAACACTCAGGAAAAGGAGCATCCAGCTCCGGCTCCAGCTCCAGCTGCACCTGCTCCACCTGCACAACAAATCCCACAACCTTCTCACGTTCTGCCAGTGCCCGCCGAACATCCATCGTTTGATTCAGTGGCCGCAACCTCATCTGAAGCCGACGAGCTTCCAAAAACAACAGTCTCTTCTGCACTATCCTCCATACCCACCTCGGCCTCACCGAAAATCTTCAACCTTCAGGACTACAGCTTTGACGGAGAATATGTTGGATGGCCTTTAAAACGAGTCTGTGACGAAACCGAATGGCAACCGGGGCTGACATTTGTGTGCGACAATAATAGTGGAGGGATAGGAAACATCAGAAACTTCATTTTGACATGCATTCGATATGGAATTGATGCAGGTGCGACGGAATTAATCATGCCTCGTATACAACGGCGTGCTGAACATGATCTTGCTAACATTTTCACTGGAGGCTTCCATCCATTTGAATATTTCTTTGACGAACATCATTTCTTAAATTCCATGGCTAGTTTTTGCCCACAAATGAGAGTTCGGAACGACTCTACCAAAGTTCCACACGCAGAAAAGCTATTGGCGCGTACGGAATTCTATCCAAAGGACTTGAATCAGGACACTGATGGGTGTGACGGACGGGGTGTAAATAGGCACTTGGATATGTTTCGGCCGAAATTCGACGGATGGCTCAAAACCAGTCGTAAACCAACCGCAGAAGCACCAGTCTCTGTTAGGTTCAAATGGGCCACTTTCTTCGAATGGCCCACCCACCGAGACGGACCTGAATTCGCTAACACGTTTGGAGATCTGTTACGAATTCGGAAAGATATAAGGGAACTAGCAGCTACAACACTTAGTGAGATGGAAAAGTTTGCGGGCATTACACCGCAGCCACCAAAACTAGCGGCACCTTTCCTAGGCGTACATCTACGCACCGAATCAGATGCTCTTGGATTCTGGCCTAGTTTCGACGAGCAAAGCGACGGATATCTGGCGACGGGTAAAAACAGAGAATTGAAACATGCATATCTTGCGTGTGGAGATGCCGTTCAAGCGGATCGGTTCCGAGTGAAAGCTGAGGAGAAGACGAAATTGAAGGTCTCTACTAAGCTGGATTTACTGAAAGGGGAGGACCTGAAGCGTCTTAAGGCTTTGAGTTGGGATCAACAAGCATTGGTAGATTTCCTTGTATTGTCGAAAAGTGCTCATTTCACAGGATGTTCATTTTCATCATTTGCGATGAATATTGCGTTCAAAAGACATGTTATGACGAGAGGCATTAACTCCCTTCAGTGGAAGAGCCCTGGAGATAAATACTCGAGCCTCATAGGACGGTTTGAGAGCTGGTACGGTGACTGGATGTTTATGTACGAATGTATGTGGCCTTGACATGGCTACATGGGAGTCAAAAGCAGGCTGGCCGCCGGTTTCGGATGTCTAGATCACAGGAGGTTGAGTTAACACTACTCTCCTAGGGTACTGGCCTATAACCTGCATTGATAGCAGCTCCAATTTGCTACAACATTCATTCATCATCAAATCCCCGCCCATATTTCTCACCCGGCTTTTAAAAACGAAGGATCGGCGTCTAGCGGGGACATTGTTAGAACAGAGGGGAAATTCAAAGCATATGGTGAATTACATAATAGGTTGGCGTTACATCACATCTGAAAAACTTAAAGCAAAAGAAGTACACAATTGGGTCAATGGGACATCAGCATAGTTTATTGGAGCATGGGTAGGACTTGTCTACGGATAAGAACCTTTTGTACAGGCGCAGATATCATCAATTATTTAGCGTTAGCATCAGAGATATTGTTAATTTGTATTGATACCTTTTCTACTCTCTATTATTCCCTGTTGATGCGGAAGGGGGGCTTTCCGAGTTCTGGGGTTTGGAAACTCTACAAACAAAAACTTTGAGATTGTAACGTTCCACCAAACATCAGATGTAGTCATGGCCCGCTTTGCTGCGGCTTAATCTAAACTTACCTACAAACACAACTACATCCCCAGATTGGTTGTATACAGCCATGGTGTATTGTCAATACAGTGGCTGTGGAATTCAAAGTTTATTATAGCCCTCGAAATGCATCACAAGATGAGATGAAGCAGCGAGCTCTTCACAGTCGTCGGAACCTCCGCTCCCCGTTGAATTGAGCTGAATGAACTCATTGTTACAGCTGGAATTACACTTCTACATCAGGATCTCTGGTTGTCTTAAAGGGAATTCAAAAGTTAGGCACCATAAAAAGTGATGATGGTCGCAATTAGAGCACAGGTACTCACCGAGATTGGGACTGGGGAAGCGGCATTTGCATTTGCATCCTGCAAGACGGCGACTAGCAGCGAGCGCCTGGTTTAACCAAGTTCAACCATAGAGGATACCGGTATCTTGGTCAAGCTATGTTTTGACAGTTACGCAGCATGTACATACAACTACTAAGTAGCTTCCACGCAATCTGGCAGGGCGTTGGCGTTTTTGGGGGCTTCGGGGGCTTTTTGGGGCTTTTGCGGTGGCTGGATGGTTTGATATTTAGCTGAGGTTACATTAAATTCTTGCTATCCATCATTTCCCCTTCAGCAACCAGCAAAATCAACGCAAGTGGTCCTTTTTAACAAGAGACAAATACTACTTATTACTTCTCGTTCTCGTATCAAAGAAAGACCCTCTGGTATCTCGGCCCCTTCCTGCGTTACCTTTACCGTCAATCAAGGCCAAGCTGGTATTTGGAGGGCGAATTCTCGCTTAAATCCAATCGACTTTACCACCACTTTTGCCTGTATCATCACAACCTCCCAGTGAAATTACCGACACATTAGAAGCTTCTGATGGGTTTAATTCTTTGTTCTTGAGCAGATAAATCATATTATTCGTTTCCTGCAAGTAATGAACTTCGTCAACTCTACGATACAAGAATTCAAAGAGAATTTGCTGGCAGCTATGATTTGCAGTTTAGGATCTTGTGGCTTTCCTAAAGCGCGAATCCGGTCACCGCTATTCCAATCATATAAGGAATGAATCGTTGTGGGATTGGTAATTGAACAGGATTGATAGCACAAATCTGAGAGCTTTGGTTGACATGCTCAAAAGCACGGTCTACGTTCACCCGTCCTGCATGAAAATCAGTATCTGAGAGCACCTATCAAGTTTGTAGTATTTGCTCTACTGGAATTATCTATTCTCCTAAGTTAGGTAAGAACATCGTCCATGCAAGTCTTTCAAAGTGCTAAGTAGTTCAGTGACTCCCACGGGTTCGTTGATTACCTAGCTATATGCCAAACTTCTATCTAATACATAAGCCGTTACCATAATCCCAACATTGTTGAAAGGGTCACCTTTCATGTAGGATGTGTGGCTGCGCATTAAAATGGCAAATTTTGAACTTCGTCTAGATCAACAAGTTATCCGATTAGTAAGATAGCTCTTATACTACCATCCTAATCCTGCCCACATTTCGTGGTTGCGGTCAAGCAAAAAGGGCTCGCTACTTATGATTAATTCATTACACGGACCCAGAGTCTTACGTTGTCCAGTGAGTGTTGGATTTGTTTTAGTCTCCAACCTTTCAGAGATTGTGGCGAAGGCTGAAGATCCCGGGTAAAACTACTGACCAGTTACTATACCAATCTCTAGCAACACAATATCTCATTATACATATGACATCACCCGGAATAGCTATATGTGAAAGCGCCTGCCTAATTTTGATGAATATAGCTACACCCAAGATTTGGTTCTCTGCCATTCATTCATGCCCTTTGTAGCTCCGGTTCTTGTGACAGCTTGAAAGCATAACATCGTGCCTTAGAATTTACTGCGAGGGTAGCCTCAAATGTGTTCTTGTCAACAACTGAATAGATCAGGAAGATTGGTATTGCACCAATATATATTTAGACAGGATTAGTTTACAGATATGCGACATTGGAAGGACGCGCTCTGGCGCCGTCGACAGAGTAGTCGATTATACTAAACATCTCGATAGTGAAATCAACCATTTGTTAGACACTTGCGGGGTCGGTAGTGTTAACCTTGACACTGAAGGGTAGGTATGAACGGTTCGTAAAGCTTGAGCTTTGATCTTTATCTAAGTTTGCCACTGCCCCTCTCGTATTGAGGTTTTCAAAAGGAGCCCTCAGTCACGAAACCACTTCGGATCTTGATATAGCCCCGCAGCTACTTAGAAAGAAAGGTCATGAGAATTTATTAGACATGTCCAATGAACGTGAAAACAGATTGAGTGGCTAGTCATGCCGATAAGATTTGGCACGCTATCTTTTTAGTAACCACAGAAGCTATTCTGTGTTTCAAAATTCAGTTGATACAAAAGACACAGTTGTTTCGGGTGCTTTATTACTGTTGCAGGGTGAGAGGCTGGGGTGTGACTGACGAACAACATAACTAGGCTGAGTGAGCAAAGATTGGCTATCTTTCGATGTATAGTACGTAAGGAGTAAAGCGGGCTCGCCATACGATCGCAATCAAACGGGACCAAGTAAACAGTGAATACGGGAGACTATGCCCCATTTCTTGCCGATATTGCGAGCACGTCTGTTTCAGGAGTTTCTAGTTAAGTTAGTGCAGCCGTAGGAAGAATTCTCATAGGGGATCCTGCGTATCAAGACCAGTAGAGGAGTCCAAGCACCATTCAATACAGTACCACGATATCTATTGGTTTTCAACTGCAAAAGGCATTGAAATTGGCCAACATATATAGATATGAGGTCGTAGAAGGAGCATTTTCATAGCTAGTATGTTCTCCTCCTAATCTTCCGAAAGCATATCACAAGTCTTTCTTCTGGGGATGGGGGATTCCACGTGAGCCCACATTTCACCGCAAATAACAGAAGGCAGTTAATTGATAGTGTAAGCAAAGCAGAGACGGAATACGTAGCAAAATCCCGACCATGCATGCTTGATAATTGTTGAAAGGGGTTTATTCATGTTAGTGAGCATGATATCTTGAGTTGGAGTGACAAGATCACGGTAACGAGCAATATCGGATAATAAAAAGCAATATAGCAAGGGGAGAACGGGCTTCTTGCAGCTGCTAAAGTCTACATTACTAGCTCTTGCCACACATAATGGGAGAAAATGACATAGAAAACGATCATGCCAATTTATCTTGTTCTTCTTCCTCTTCTTCTTGAGAAGTCTAAGGATGCAGGGCAACGAAGATTGAAACCCGCCGCTCTGGCACCACTGATCGTCCGGGTGATCTGCAAATTCTGGAGTGTCGAAGTAGAAGGTTTTTTCGCTTGACCAATGGCGGGTGGTTCCTAAGTAGCGACAGGGATCTTCGTATTTCTCGTTCAGCCACCTCAAGTTTACTGGTATGATCTCCACATTGCTGATCTTCAGCCTTGTATAGATGCCTTGCGCCGGACTATCTGGTGCCCGACTTGTGTAGTAATAAATATCCGCATCACTCTTCTCCAAATTTGAAATCTTCAGAAGCAATAACTAGCGCGTGTTTTAATCTCATTACCTTTAATTGTCAATTTGTTTTTGAGATAATTGAACGAACTGAAACGAACTTCTATCCGAACTGGAATACTATTCGAGTTACCAGATACAAACAGATATTATGGAAAACGGAAAATATGGCCAGTAAATTCCAATAGGCCAAATTCACACCTACTGACAGAATCAGTCGATGGTAGTTTTTGGTTCTACGCCCCAAACAAAGGCGCACCAGTTGTGTTTGCGGTGCTTTTCGCCATTTCCTGTGGTTGGCATGTCTATCAATGCAGGTTAGTGTCTCCAGATCCACACAAATCCCATGTCTAACGCTGGAAGACATTACAAATGCTGGAGAGTAAGCGGTATGCTCCCTTGGAGTGCACTACTCTTCGTAGCTGGCTACACTCTGCGTGAATATGGTGCTTTCCACTATGATAACCTCGACATTTTCATCGCATCTATTGTACTTATATATGCTGCTCCGTACGCCCCTCCACTGCCCTGTATCCTCGTCCATCCCGAAACGTGAAACTAACTCGAAAATAGACCATTATATGAACTCTCGAATTACTTTATGCTTTCCCGCATCCTCTACTATGTCCCCTACCACTCTCCCATACACCCCGGCCGTGTATTGACCTCCTTTGGTTTCCTTTCTGCCATCGTCGAAGCCCTTAATGCCAACGGTGCTGCCTATATGGCCAACTCCTCTCTTCCAGAATCAAAACAAAAGATTGGGCGGAACCTCGTGAAAGCAGCACTTGTTCTTCAACTTGTTATTCTAGGTCTTTTCCTTACTTTGGCTGCCTTCTTCCATCGCAAATGCCTCAAATCAGGTTTAATGCCAAACAATTTGAAAACGATCTTACAAACATTGTACATTTCCTCAATATTTATAGG
>Ga0247734_1002904_pt1 | contig 10626 bp, 14 predicted proteins | sample UWRJL103311B2_FD_180933 | JGI IMG/M metagenome (GOLD analysis project Ga0247734, IMG submission 180933) | Plant litter microbial communities from Arlington Agricultural Research Station in Wisconsin, United States - UWRJ-L103-311B-2 | ecosystem: Environmental > Terrestrial > Plant litter >... | reverse complement strand
TCCACCTTCAGCCGCGCATCGGCCGCATATTTGCTTTCCGGATAGCGGCGGATCAACTCGCCCATCGCATCCAGGGCCTGCTGCGTGATCTTCTGATCGCGCGTAACGTCCGCGATCTGCTCGTAATAATCGACTGCGATCAGATAAAGCGCATACGGCGCGTCCCGATTGCCGGGGTGGATCGAGAGAAAGCGTTGCGCCGCCGAGATCGACTCCGGATAATTGTGCGCCAAATAATAAGAGAAGGCGCCCATCAATTCGGCCCGGCGTGCCCAAGGCGAATAAGGATGCTGGCGCTCCACCTCGTCAAAAAGGCCGGCGGCGAAGCGGTATTGCTTCTTCTCCAGCGCATCCTTGGCGGCATTGTAGAGCGTATCCACGTCGCGCGCGACGAAGCGATTGCTATCCTGCCCTTTCTTCGATCGACCGGCGCATCCGGCGAGCGGCAAGGTGGCAAGGGCAATCCCGATCAGGACGGCGGAACGAAAGCTAGGCGCGCGCATGGTTGCGGGCCTTAGCCGACGTGCAGGGCTGCTGGAAGGGGGATGCGCCAGGGTGATAATTGCGGCGTTTCAGGCCACCGGCAGAAGAGCCGCCGCAATCTGCCGCCCTTCCGCGCGGAGCAATCCCCAAGTCCGGGCAGCAGCACGGCTGTCCATCGGCTCCAGATACAGGTGGCGTGCTTCCAATGCCGCAGTCAGCGCTGGCGCCGGTCGGCGTAGAGATGCCCCAGTTCCCAACAGCACGAATTCCGGCTGCGGATCCAGCGTCAGGAAAAAGGCGAAGTCGGCCTCGGTCAGACTTCCCAGCGACGTCGCCGTCCAATCTAGAGCGGAATCGGGCGTCAGGATCAGGCCGCCGGGAACCATCCTGTCGCCGACCCGGAAGCCCGCAGGCCCGATGGCGGCGACAAGCGGCCCGATCTCTTCCGAAGTCTTGTCCAAGGTGGGCATACAGTCGCCTTACGGCTTCGGACCGACTGGCGAAAGCCTCGGCCGTGGCACCCCGTAGTTGGGTGCCACGGTAGGATCAAACGCTCTCTATCTCTTCCGCATCCGCCTCGTCGGTGGGGCCGAGATCACCCGACTCCTCAATTTTGCGATACAGTTCGGCCTGCCGCTCACGCAGCTTCTCGCCCAACGCATCCAGATCGATTTTTCCGGCCGCGTGCGCTTCCTTCATCTCCTCGAACAGTTCCTCATCCTCCTCGTCGATATGGTGGATGGTCTGTTCGCCCAGCACGTGAACCTTGCTCTTGTAGAGCTCCTCCGTGCCGTCCAGCTGCGCGATTTCACCAGCCAGCTGCTTGCCGGCGGCATGTTCGACGATGCCCTCATCCACTTCTTCGGCCTCGCCGACTTCCTTGCCGGTCGGATAGAGCAGCTCTTCCTCGATCGTCATGTGAACATCGAGTCGCAGGCACAGTTCGTCAGCGATATGCTTCAGGCGAGATCCTTCCGCTTCATTGGCTTCGGTGAAAAGCTCCCGAAACCGATGATGTTCTTCTTTCAGAAGCGCGATCGCGAGCGGGTCGTCCTCGGCGATCCGATGAAGCCCCTCATTATTCCGCGCGGCGTAATTCTCGGCCATGATGCTGCTCCACAAGCGTTTGCCATAGAGCGCGCAGGCGCAACGGCGGTTCCAGCATCACAAGAAAGCTCCGCTACGGATCGAAAAGTCTGGGATTTCCAGCGTTTCCGCCGTTACCGAAATCGATCGGTTGAACGAAGCTGAAACGATAACTAGCATCCAACAGTGGCTAGCGGGGGTCGTTCGGCGGCATGGGGGGCGTGGCGATGGGTCTTGGCGACAGCTATCTTTCGACGCCTGCGATCCTGATATTTTCCGATACGACAGCCGGCCTGGCCAATCAGGAACATGCGATCCACCGGCTGGAAGGGCGCATCGGCGCGCGCGAGCCAATCGAATCGGCCGTCGCGCGGATCGAGGAAGCTGCCAGCATCGGCGCGGTCGTGGTGGACGCCAGCATGGAAACGCCGGAGCTGGAGCGCCTGCTGGATCGGCTTGAGATTGCGGCACGGGACGGACGGTTCAGAAGCGTCGTCGCCGTGACGCCGGATCTTATCGATCTGGCGGCGGCGCGCTGCCCGCACTCCAACGTGACCATCCTGTGCGACAGCAGCGAAGCAGAGAATGTGGCAGCCCTCGCTCTCGCCCTGGCGGGAGCGGCGCCCATCCCCCAATTCGGGTGGGAAAGCGGTCCCGCGTGACTGAAACAGCTGAGCGAGGAAGTGGGACGTATTGCCAAGACGCTGGCCGCACTTTCCGAAACCGAAGCGACCACGCCAATCCGGGTGGCCGGCGGCAGCGAGATCGGGGAATTGCCCAGCGCAGCGCTGATCCGTTCCTGCATCCGGATGCGGCGGATGCGCGAACAATATTTCTCGGCCGAGCTGTTCGCCGACCCCGCATGGGACATGCTGCTGGATCTGATGGCCGCGCGGATCGAGGCGCGGAGCGTTGCGGTCTCCAGCCTGTGCATCGCCGCCGCCGTACCGGCCACGACGGGGCTGCGCTGGATTAAGACGCTGACGGACGAAGGCCTGTTCATCCGCGTGGCCGATCCGCACGATGGCCGCCGCATCTTCATCGAGCTTTCCGAAGCGGCGGCGCGCGGAATGGCCGCCTATTTCCAGTCGATTACCCGCGCAGGATTGATCGGAGGCTAAGCGGGGTTTTGCGCCGGGCGCCGAGTCTGGGTTTGCGCTCGTCGGGGTAGGCCGCGCAATTCTTCACGATCAACGCCGCAGATATGCTTGAGCCCGACGCGCACTGCGGCTAGGCAGCGGCTCCGGCGGTGGCTTAGCTCAGTTGGTAGAGCATCTCGTTTACACCGAGAGGGTCGGCGGTTCGAGCCCGTCAGCCACTACCAGCCGGATCAAAACTGAGGTCCGGCACGTGCGGCGCCCTCTGCGCGACGCACAGTCAGCGCAGATCCCGCACCAGCTTTCGTACCACGCCGATCCACGCCGGATCCGTTACGACCGCCTGCCGCGCGCCGGGAACTACGGGAAGCAACAGCAGCCTTCCGTTATCGCGTTGGATCAGGCGCCCGAATGCGAATCGCCCGGCCGCGCGCGGGGCGATGATGTCCCGGTTCAGCGCCGCCCCGTACCGCTCGGGATCCAGACGTTCGCACCACAGGACGTCGCCCGCCCGATAATCGCCCACACTTTCCACGACTCGTATCGCCACCATGTCCGGCGTGGCCTGTGGCAGCGGCACTTGGGCAGCGCGGGCGAGTGGCCGGGGGCCATCAAACCCCAAATCCGCAATGACGGGCAAATCGGCCCGTTCGGGCAAGCGGACGAGATCGGCCGCCGTCACGGCGAGCGCGTCCGCGATCCGATTGAGCCAGCCGACCGAAACCGTGCGCGTTCCCATCTCCAGCCGCCCGATCGTCTGTGCGGTGGTGGGCGGGGAGCAACGTTCGGCCACGTCCAGCAGGGTCAAGCCCTGCGCACGTCGTATTTCCCGGATGCAGGTGATCATTGTCGTTCCTGACGAACCATATCGGTTAAACACTTTCCTACAGATGCACCTTGGTGGCAAGCGCTCCGGTCATGTGGAGAACGAACATGGCAGGTCACACTACCCCCGAGGCAAACTCCAAACCCAACCGGCATCTGGTGGAGAAGATCATCGGCGATCCGCAGCCCTCCCGTCGAGCCGAGGATAGCATCGCCAAAACTGGTGGGCCTGCCCGGCGTCAAGGTCGCAGCGTAACCGTCAACCTGGCCGAATCGCCGCTCGGCTGGCTCCACGCGCGAGGGCTTGTATCCGCCCGACAGTTCGACGCGGGCGAACGGCTGCGTGCCGATTGGACGAGGGCGCAACTTGGCCCGCGTGTGACGATGCGGTGGGATCCGAGCCCCGTCGCACGCGGCGCACGTGGTGTCGACGCGCCGCTGGACCCGACCCTCGCCGGGATCGCCGCGAAGCGCCGCTTCGACGAGGCGATCGAAGCTGCCGGCAAGGGGCTGTCCGACATTCTCTGGCGAGTAGTGTGCGACGGATGCGGGCTGGAGGTGGCCGAGGGCGCGCTTGGCTGGCCAAAGCGATCCGGCAAGCTCGTGCTGCTCATGGCGCTCGATCGCATCGCGGATTATTACCGGCTCCCGTGAACGCTCCCAAGAAAATCCGCGTCGATCAGGCGCTCGTCGATCGCGGCCTCGTCGAAAGCCGCGCCCGCGCGCAGGCGCTGATCCTCGCCGGCCTCGTTTATGCCGGCGAACGCAAGATCGCCAAGGCGGGCGAGGCCATTGCCGGAGATGTTGCGCTGGACGTGCGCGGCCGCGATCATCCCTGGGTGTCGCGCGGTGGCATCAAGCTGGATCATGCGCTCACCCATTTCGGCTGGGACGTTACTGGCAAGGTGGCGATGGATGTCGGCTCGTCCACCGGCGGCTTCACCGATGTGCTGCTCACGCGCGGCGCCACGAAGGTGTATGCGATCGACGTCGGCACCAACCAGCTCGCCTGGAAACTGCGGCAGGATGATCGCGTGATCGTCCATGAAAAGACCAATGCCCGCGCTCTCACCGAAGCACAGGTGCCGGAGCCGATAGACATCATCGTCTGCGATGCGAGCTTCATCGCGCTCTCCAAAGTGCTCCAGCGCGCCCTCGATTTCGCCGTCCCGGACGCCAGCCTTCTCGCTCTCATCAAGCCGCAATTCGAAGCGGGACGGGATGAAGTCGGCAAGGGCGGCGTCGTCCGCGATCCGGAAATCCATGCCCGCGTCTGTGCCGAAGCGCGCGCGTGGATCGAAGGGCGGGGATGGCGGGTTGAAGGCATCGTCCCCAGCCCGATCACCGGGCCGGAGGGCAATGTCGAATTCCTGATGGCGGCCGTGCGAAGCGACGCTGACCATCCAGCCGAAGAGCCCGCCTGATGCGCCTCCGCCTGCCTTTTATTTCAGCGCTCGTCGTCCTGCTGCTCGGCCTTGCGTCAGGCTGGTTGAGTGGATCTGGCTACGGCAACGCCTGGTTCGATTCGCTGACCAAGCCTTCCTTCATGCCGCCAGGCTGGGTGTTCCCGATCGCCTGGACGACGCTGTACATCCTGATCGGCATCGCCTTCGGCCTGATCCTGGAGACGAAGAGCCCGCTTCGCAGCCGCGCGATCCTCCTCTTCGTCGCGCAATTGCTGTTGAATTACGCATGGTCGCCAGTTTTCTTCGGCCTGCATCAGCCTTTGCGCGCTCTCGCCATCATCGTGCTGATGGTGATCCTGACGGGCCTTACCGCGCTGGATTTCCACCGGATCCGGCCGCTCGCCGCCTGGCTGCTGTTGCCATACATCGCCTGGCTGGTCTTCGCCTCCGTGCTGAACGGCACGATCGCGGCGCTGAACCCAGTCTGAGGCGATAAAGCGCTGACTTGCAGGCGCGCTCGGCCCGCCCCATCTAGCCGCTCGACCAAGGAGCTTACCGCAGATGCAGACCGAAAACCGCCTGTTCGAGGATTTCGTGAAGATGGCCAACGGCGTAGCCGGCACCTTCGCAGGCATGGCGCGTGAGGGCGAAGCGGGCGCGCGCGAGAAGCTGAAGAGCTTTCTCGGTGGAATGGACTTCGTCAGCCGTGAGGAATTTGAAGCCGTGAAGGCAATGGCGGCGGCCGCGCGGGACGAGGTAGAATCGCTGCGTGCGGAAATTGCGGCACTGAAGGTGTCCACAGCTCCCAAGTCGCGGACGAAGGCCGACAATCCGCCCCCCATTCAGGATTGACCCTCGGTCTATCCACAGCTTTATGCCCACGTGTTGATGCGTGTGCTTGCGCTCAGGCAGGCGGCCGCTAACCCTCGGCGGAACCGGAGGGCGGGATGACGATGCTGGCGGACGAATATGAGGCGGATCGCGATGGCGGCGCCCCGATCGACACGCTCGAACAATATTGCGAAGCCCACGGCTGGTCGTTCGAGCGGTTGGGCGAGGACGAGCTGATCGCCAGCGTCCAGGGCAGTTGGGCCAAATATGAACTGCGCGGCGTCTGGCGGGAGGAAGATCACGTTCTTCAGGTGCTGGCGCTGCCGGACATCCGCGTTCCCGCCGATCGCCGCACCGCGCTTTACGAGACGATCGGGCTCGTCAACGAACAGCTCTGGATCGGCCATTTTGAATTGTGGTCCACTAGCGGCATCCTGCTGTTCCGACATGGCGCCCTGCTGGATCTGTCGAACGAGGCGGCGCTTTCGATCGAACAGGCCGAGACGTTGATCGAGGCCGCGATCGAGGAGTGCGAGCGCTTCTACCCCGTCTTCCAGTTCGTCCTGTGGGGTGGAAAGTCCCCCACCGAGGCGATAGCGGCCGCGCTGATCGAAACGCACGGCGAGGCCTGAGCGCGCTATGGCCTTTCCGATCGAAGGGCCTGTCTGGTTCGTGGGCGCCGGAAATATGGGCGGCGCGGTCTTGGGCCGCTGGCTGGCCGGGGGACTCGACCCGGCGCGCGTGACCGTCATCCGCAAGTCCGGTGAGCCGGTCGCACCCGGCGTGACGGTGTTGACCGCGCCACCGCCCGACGGCGCGGTGCCGGCGCTGGTTGTGCTGGCAGTCAAGCCGCAGATGCTGGACGTCGTGGCGCCGCAACTCGCGCCGATGCTGGATCCTGCGACGTTGCTCGTTTCCATTCTTGCCGGGGTCGAGACGGACGCGCTTCGCCGCCGCTTCCCTGCGCCGCACGCGGTTCTTCGCGCCATGCCGAACACGCCGGTGGCGATCGGCCGGGGAGTCGTCGCACTGCACGGCGACGGCCTCGACCCTGAAGGCCGCGCACGGGCCGAAGCGCTGATGACGCCGCTCGGGCTGGTGGAATGGGTAGATGAGAGCCTGTTCGATGTCGTGACCGCGCTCGCCGGATCCGGCCCGGCTTTCCTGTTCCGCTTCATCGACGCGCTGGCGGCTGCCGGCGCCGATGCCGGGCTGGATGCCGATCAGGCTGACCGGCTGGCGCTGGCGACGGTCGCCGGCGCCGGCTTGCTGGCAGAAGACGCGGACGAAAGCCCCGGTGCACTTGCCGATCGCGTCGCCAGCCCGGGCGGCAGCACCCGCGCCGGGCTGAACATACTCGATGAACCCAGCGCCCTGCGCGCTCTCATCCGCGATACGATCGACGCGGCGATCCTGCGCAATCGCGAGATGGCCGCCGCCGCCCGATGAGCCTGCCCTCGGATCCAGCCCGCACGCACCGCATCGCCAAGATCGTGCTGGCGATCGCGCTGGCGGCGCTCGGCCTGTGGATCGGCGGCACCTTCCTGCCAGCGCTCGTCTGGGCGGCAATCATCGCCATCGCCATCGATCCTCTCTATCGCCGCGCCGAGATACGCTGGCCCCGGGCGAGCGGCCTCATTCTTCCGCTGACGGCGACGACTTTGATCGCGCTGCTCGTGCTCGTGCCCCTGGCGATGGGTGCCGTGGAGGCGGCGCGCGAGGCGAAATATCTCTTCGCATGGCTGGCCGATGCGCAGGAAAACGGCCTTCCCGAACCGGAATGGCTTACCCGCCTTCCCCTGTTTTCCGATCAGGTCGCCATCTGGTGGCATGACAATCTCGCCACCGCGCAGGGTGCGGGCGAGCAGCTGCATCGGCTGCGCAGCACCGTGCTGATCCAGCAATCGCAATTGCTGGGCAAGGGATTGATCCTGCGCGGGATCATCTTCGGCTTCACGCTGCTCGCGCTCTTCTTCGTGCTGCGGGACCGCGACACGATCGTCGCCCAGCTGGAACGTGCGGGCGAACGGCTGCTGGGGCCATCGGGCAAGAGGTTGGGCGGGCAGGTCATCCTGTCCGTGCGCGGTACGATCGACGGGCTGGTGCTGGTCGGGATCGGCGAAGGCGCGGTGATGGCGGTGGTCTATATCGTCGCCGGTGTCCCCCATCCGCTTCTGCTCGGTTCGATCACCGCCGTCGCGGCGATGATCCCATTCGGCGCGGCCTTGCTGTTCCTGATCGCCGATGCGCTGCTGATCGGGCAGGGACAGATCGGCTGGGCGATCGCGGTGTTCGCGATCGGCATGGGCGTGGTCTTCATCGCCGATCATTTCATCCGCCCCGTATTGATTGGCGGCGCGACACGCCTGCCCTTCCTGTGGGTGCTGATCGGCATCCTCGGCGGGGTGGAGATGTTGGGCCTGCTGGGGCTGTTCGTCGGGCCGGCGACGATGGCCGTATTGATGATGCTGTGGCGCGATTATGTCGGCTCTGGCGCTAGCGCGCCAATTCCACCACATGCGTCGCCAACCGCTCCACCTCCGCCGGATTATGGCTGACGTAGAGGATCGGCAGGCGAAGCTCGTCGCGGATCCGCTCGATCAGGCCCATGATCTCGTCCGCCCGCGCACGGTCCAGCGCGACCAGCGGCTCATCCATCAGCAGGAAGCGCGGCCCCGACAGCAAAGCCCTTCCGATCGCCACGCGCTGCGCCTCCCCCCCCGAAAGCGTGGAGGGCCGGCGATCAAGCAGATCACAGATACCGAGGAAAGCCGCCGTCTCTTCTAGCTCCGAAAATGCCGCGTCGCGCCGCCTTCCGTAAGCGAGATTGGCGCGGACGCTGAGATGCGGAAACAGGCGGCGATCCTGAAATACATAGCCCGCGCGCCGCGCTTCGGGAGGCACATCCGCGCCGTCGCCAAACAATGTCTCGCCGGTCACCACGATATGCCCCGCATCCGGCTTCAGCAGGCCGGCGACCATGTTGAGCAGGCTCGTCTTGCCACTGCCCGATGTCCCGAACAAAGCAGTGAGGCCAGGGCCGGACGAGAAGGCGCATCGGACTTCCGCCTCTCCGATCCGCTTGGCGACATCCACCTCAAAGGACATGCGTTTGCCGCCCCGATCGCCGGATCATCAGTTCGGACGCGATCAGCGCGCCCAGCGAGAGCATGACCGAGACGATGGCGAGGCGCACCACCCGCCCCTCTTGCCCCGGCACCTGCATCGCCGCGTAGATGGCGATCGGCAGCGTCCCGGTCTCGCCCGGAATGTTCGAAACGAAGCTGATCGTGGCGCCGAATTCGCCCAATGATCGCGCAAAGCCCAGCACCAGCGCCGCAAGCACCCCCGGCATCGCCAAGGGCAGGCTGATCGTGCGGAACACGCGCGCGCGGCTGGCGCCCAACGTCCGTGCCGCGTCCTCCAGCCGGATATCCACAGCCTCGATTGATAGGCGGATCGCGCGCACCATCAGCGGCAGCGCCATCACTGCGGCGGCGATCACCGCGCCTGTCCAGCGGAACATCACCGTGACATCGAACCAGCGGTCCAGCCAGCCGCCAATCGGCCCCGTGCGCCCGAACAGCAGCAGCAGCGCCCATCCCGTCACCACCGGAGGCAGAACCAACGGCAGATGGATGATGGCATCCACGAAAATGCGGCCGGGGAAGCGATGACGCGCCAGCAGCCACGCGAGCGCGAAGGCGAACGGCAGGACGATCAGCACCGCGACGATCGCCACTTTCAGCGAGAGAAGGACGATGCTCCAATCGTCGGCGGTCATGCCACCATCATCGCGTGCCGAAGCCATATTGGCGGAAGATCGCCTTGGCCTGCGGGGACGCTAGAAACCGCAGGAAGCCTGCTGCGTCCGGGCTCGTCGCGGTGGCCAGGACGGCAGCGGGATAGACGATCGGCGTATGGGTCTGCGTCGGGAAGGTGCCCACCACCTTCACTTTGGGCGAAGCCATCGCATCGGTAAGATACACGATCCCGTAGGGCGCCTCGCCCCGCTCCACCAAGGCGAGCGCGGCGCGGACATTCTCAGCCCGGGCCACTTTAGGCGCAACTGCGTTCCACACGCCCAGCCTGGTCAGCGCCTCCCGCCCATAAAGGCCGGCAGGCACCGAATCGGGATCCGCCATCGACAGCTTCTCGCGCCCCAGCGCCGCGACCAGCGGGAAGCCACGCCGGATCGGCATCGGCCGTGTCGGCCCGGCGGGCGCGATAAGCACCAACTGATTGGTCAGGAGCGCTACACGCGTGCCCGGCGCCATCAGCTTGCGCTGCTCGACATAATCCATCCAAGGCACATCGGCCGAAACGAAGAGATCGGCGGGAGCGCCGGACGTGATCTGACGGGCCAGCGCGGATGATGCCGCGAAGGAGAGAGTCGGCCGCGCATGTCCCGCCTTCGCCCAGGCATCGGCTGCGGCGTTCAGCGATTCCTGCAGGCTCGCCGCGGCCAGCACGAGCGGGGGGGCAGCGGCGATTGGCGCCGCCAGACCGATCGAGAGCAGGAGCAAAAGAAGCAGGCGGCGCATGGAGGCTCCCGGGTGTTAGGTACGCTCTATGTACGAACGGATATGGCGATGACAATCAAGGCCGCTTTCCCGCCCAGCATAGCGTCCGATGCGCGGCTGCTGGTGCTGGGCTCCCTCCCCGGAGAGGAATCGCTCCGGCAGCGGCAATATTATGCACACCCGACCAACGCCTTCTGGTGGCTGATGGGCGAGGTGACGGACGAACCCCTTGCCGCCTTGCCCTATGAAGCCCGACTCGAACGGCTGAAGGCGCACAACATCGGCCTGTGGGACGTGATCGCCACCGCGCGCCGGCAGGGCAGCCTGGATCAGGCGATCCGCGATGCCGAGGTGCGGGATCTGGCCCGCTTTGTG
>Ga0247734_1002903_pt1 | contig 10629 bp, 16 predicted proteins | sample UWRJL103311B2_FD_180933 | JGI IMG/M metagenome (GOLD analysis project Ga0247734, IMG submission 180933) | Plant litter microbial communities from Arlington Agricultural Research Station in Wisconsin, United States - UWRJ-L103-311B-2 | ecosystem: Environmental > Terrestrial > Plant litter >... | reverse complement strand
CCCTCAGCGGACAGCGCCTTCTTCACGTGAGATGGGTTCGCGTACAGGCCAGTTGCCGCAAGTTCATAGGCCCGCTCGATCAGGGTAGGACGAAAGGTCATGCGTCGCTCTCTTGGAAAAAGTGAGCGGCCCGGCCGGGGGCGTAGTACCGGGCCGCTCTGGCGCCCGCCATGTTCGAACAAACGGCGGTGCTCGGTGAGAAAGCAGCACTCGAGGTCAGGTTCCCGGCCCTCCATGAAGTGGATCTCGAACCAGACCGAAGGCGCATGCGTCCTATCTGCAGACGCTCTCAGAGGAGGCGGGAAACCCTGAGATTAAGGTATCGATAAGAGCAGATGCGTCACGCAGGATCGACGAACTGAAGTCGGAGCTTGATCTACCTTAATCTTGCGTGGGCGACTTGGCGGTTTGGAGATCCACGCCTGAATGCGCCCGAAGCCTCCAGCGCGGTGATCGATGGCACGTTTACTAAGAACTCGTCGCCGAAGGAGTCTTGCTAGCAGCAGATATTAAGAACGGCAAAGAAGCGCCAGGAGCGGTCATTGGCCCCTCGCCTCTCGTCGCCTAAGAAGTCTTCTCGGAAGCTTGGCGCAAAGCGGCCTCTTCTAACGTCCGCTGAGGATGGCAGCTGACATTCGCGACATTCACGCGATGCTGCTAGTTTTGCCTCATGCTGACCACTGACGAAGCTTATCAGGCCATGCTTGTCTGTCTTGGGTCGAACCGCGAAGTTGGCTGCCCGCCCGAAAGCAGACTCCTCCACCATCAGACGATCGTTGGCGGCCAAATAAACGCTGGAACTTTGGCGCAATGGTCAAGTTAACTGGCCATGGCAAGCAACACACCAACCCGGCAGGGGGCGCTAGACCCCCACGCAGCGCAAGACAGTGTGGTTGTCGACGACCCGTCCAAAGATTCGTTGCGCATGTCGGCAGACGAGGCGGACCTGTCAGCGATCCGGCTTTTAGACGCGGCGTCGAAGGCTCGCGAGAACCAATCAAGGGCGAACGGAGCGAGTAGCGCGCTTTCCACGCGGCCACGGCCAAGCTGGACAAAATCTGATTGACGGTTCTAACTTCCACCTATGGGACGCCTACTGGATCGACTGAAAGCCGGTTCACCTTCCTACGCGGTCGAGCCGACCCAGGAAGGCTTCGTGCTGGTGGCTGAATCTCACCATCGTGACGAGTTCGACGACCTCGTCCGCGATCTCATGGCCACATCTTCTGACGAGTTTGTGGTTATTCCGGTGAGCGATGGGTCCGTTGGCTACGAGCGGGCAGTCATTCTCCCTCTGTAACCTCTCCGCCCCTCCATAATCTGATGGGGTGGCGGACTGACGCCAGAGCGGTCAGGCTAGTCCACCCTCCCGCCCGAGGGTCGCCGTTCCAAGCAACGACGGGCGAAAGATGCGGCGGCTGATGATGGGCCGCGACCTGGCGCTTTCCGTCAAGAGGTCTCCTGAGCCTTACGCCCCTACTTCGTCATACCGCCAGCACGGCCCGGGTCACCATCGCCGTTCCAATGATCAGCATAGCCCTTGAGCTGAGACGTTCGAACATGAACAGTGGGGCCAACGTCCGCATTCGCGCGAGGCTCGCCCACGCCCAGCCGATCGCGCCGCCGCCGACCGTGCTCAGTGTTATGATATCAGCCATGCCGCCCTCTGCCCGCTGCCTTGATCGAGCACGAGGCCGAGCGTTCCTAAGTTGGGCAGCCGTCCTCCGCCCCTACAAGAAGATGGCCGCACTCAACGCTGAGATAAATGCAACGGCCAGGACGACGAATGCGATGCGGGCATTGCGGTGAAGGAAGATCAGCAGCTGCCCAGTCACGTCGATTCCGTTGGTGCGTTGAGACGGGCGGCCCGCTGAATGGCAATCAGTGCGGGCCGCCCATGACGTCCGGACTCTCCAGAACGAACATCGTTAACAGAAACACACATCATCGTTTGGCGAGCAAGTCTTCATTGGGGATGGGGTGGCGACCCGCCCCGGTGACAGGACGGGGATAGGACGGGCCGCCGGCATCTTGCTGTTCTGAGGCAGCGGACGCCCGTACCAATCCCCCGTGCCCCTGCCCGTTCCTGTGTTGGGCCCCCGCCTTAACGACGACCCGGCCTCACGTGAAGACGTGGTCTAGCCGGGCCGTCTGCGGCTCCCCCGAGCCGCGCCTGAAATACGCAGCGATCCGGCGAACAGACGCAACCCTGAAATCTGGAGACTACCAGACTAGAAGGCCGCGACCAGATCTGCACCCGGTCCGACGGTCCGCGACAGCCAGAGCCAATCCCTCAGTTCGTGCGGCTTAGGAGCGCGCGAAAATCGACGGTCTTGGCGAGGCCTTGGTCGGGCGGTCAGTATGGCAGTAGCAATAGATTGCGAAGGAAGCCTATCCTGCTCACATGCTGCCCGGCCACGGCCATGTCGCCAGGTCCAAAGCTACCCAGCCTGTCGCCGTCACCCTGAAGGACGAACGGCGCCTCGGCCTAGCCCGCGGGTGGCGGCCCGCTGGGGTCCTTTGGGCAAGCTGGCGGGCCGCCTGCTCCGTCGAGGCGGGGTGGCGTCGGTGACGTCGCGGCTGAGAAAAACACTGGTCTTCATCGGTTTCAAGCCTGCAGGTGCGCATCGCCTGCCCACGAGATAGCGGCCCGCCGGACCTCCCCAGAGCTCACAGCAGGCCGCCTGCGATAGCGCAGAGACGGGGATCGCACCGCCATCGCGCAATGTTAAGCCACCGCTCCCGGATCGGTTGCATCCCCTCTCTATTAAGGTAGACCGCTTGGCTCTTGCGCGCCCCACGCCTCGATCCACCCGCCTATCGCAGGCCGGGCGTTCGTCGTTTCAGACTTGGACTAGACGGTGCCGGCGTGCCCCTGCCGGTGAGAGGGGGTTCGGCCCATCCTGGTCCTTTGCGCCTCGCCAGTCGTCGTCGTCATCTCTTCTATCGCGACGCTGAAGTGGCTCGGGCCGATTGTCGTCATACCGGCCCCACGCATTGGTGAACGCATCGGCGTCCAGAATATCGGTGAACTCAAAGACGTGGCCTTCGAGCAGGGGAAACTCAGGCGCGAGATAGTGAACCTCGGCGAAGGCGTGCGTCTCCATCCAGGTCAACACCTCGGAGATGCTGAGGCCTCCCGCGGTAAGGGCACTGTCAAAGATGCTGGCTTGCATTGGGACGATCTCGCTCAGGTTCTCGCCCTGGACGGCGTCGATCCAAGCCATGAAGTCGGTGTATCGGTGAACAGTGGCCATATCGAACCTTGGATCTCGCTTATCCTACCAACAGAACGCGACGCGCCAACCCGCGCTGCCTCATCTGGCACCGGATAATGGACAAGACGCTTTGGACATGACCCTTCATGGTGCCCGGCACCTGCTCGAAGAAGGCGTGACATGTTCACGTATCGGGTCAGCATCGATATCACTTCAGGCTGCGGCTCTGCCGCTGCCGACTGCAGGCAAAGCAACGCTGTTAGCCTTGGCAGGCCTATCTTGCCGGATGACCTACAGCCCCTCCGGCAGACCTCCGCAATGCCTGCGTTGGGTCGGGAGAGGCTAGAAGCTTCGCTGCCGAAAGTGGAATTGCCCCACCCCTCCCCGCGTCTAACGGCCATTGCGCGAAATGAGGCCAGCCAAATTCCCAAGGGTTTGGGCGTGACCGGTCATGCTAACGCGAGCGAATGCACAGATCAGGCTAGGCACGCTCACAGGTCTCAGCCTCCCCGTTACTACCAACCCCCACGGCGGTCGCCCTCTTCAAGCTGAACGGTGGGCGAACTGCGCGCCATACGTCGTCGGTCAGTCGTCGCATCAAGCCCCAGGCAAGGTTGACCGGGGTGCTGTCGCTTTGAACTGCTCAACTGTCCAGCGATACCCGGTCGCTTCTGCCTCGATCATAATCCCGTCTTCCTCGCCTTCGATCTGTTTGGCGAAAATCAGGGCATCGGTCGCCCCTAATGGGTAAGAGCGCGCTTCGCCTTGAGGCCGTTGAAAGCAAACGATGAACTTGGTCATCGGGAGAGAAACCCACTCCCGATGAATGGTTCATCCGTTAGATTGTGCCCCGGTGAACCATGTCGAGGCCGACGACCGCCGTGGCGACCAAACTGGACACAACGTAGGCCAAGACGTTGACCTTCCAGGACAGTCGAAGGTGACGGCTCGCGATGACGGTTGGGATTACCAGCACGATGATGACCGCGCTCGGCAATGCCCACGGCCCCCATCCCAGCATGTCGCTGATCCGAGCTTCGTCGTTCAAGTTGAAGACGCTCACACCAGCGGCCACGACACGCATGAAAAGTGCGAAATACAGCACGGCGTAAGCGATGAGGCTTTGCCGCCGCATGACCATCACGAACGCAGCCAACCCAATCAAGACCGTCACCGCCGGGCCGGCCGCAGACATCAGAATGTGGTCGCTCGCGGTCATCGGACTGCCGGGAATGACGCTGTTGATGCCGTAGGACACGGGATAACCAAGAGCGGCGCCGACGAGCCAATGCGCCGCTTCGTGGACCAAGTATGCCGCTACCGCAGCAACTGCGAACATCCCGTAGAAGGATCGGCCGACGCGCCTGTTATCTCTCATGATTTTCTCTCCCCTTGACGTCGTCACTAACAAACGAGCGCGAGGTGTCGAGTTAAAATTAAGTCACAAGAGTAAGGCTGGGTGATTGGATAACGCATGCGATGTGGAGAACGTACGCGACTGTGGCATGCCCAACCTTCTCAACGGGATTAAGCTTTTCGGCCGGCGCCGCTATCACGGACCTCATAATCTTCAGAAAGGCTGATCAGCTGACTGAACGGCCAGCCGTAAGGTTCGGCAGGCCAGCTCTAAAGGGATGCGAAATGACAAGGCAGCGATTGAGCTGCGGAGAGAGGGATAGCGAGCAAGCTCGCTTTCATAGCTTCCGCTGACCCACTCCCCGACCCCAGCGACTAGTTGATCTATGTTAGTGTCGGCTGGAATACATATGCTATCGCGCGGCAAATTTTGGTCTACGGAGTGCGCATTGACCCTTACCACGGTCCCCGCCAATGGCTTGTTATCAGCTCTGCCCACGGAGATCACCGAGGCGCTCGGAAGTCACCTTGTTCGGGTAAACTTCGATGCCGGCGAGGTGATCACCGAACCCGCCGATACAACAGACGACCTGTATTTCGTTGAGCAAGGTGCTGTTTCGGGCATGTGGTCTGAGGATGGGATCGGGCTCGAAGCGCACCTTGTCGGATCGGAGGGGTGCCTCGGGGCGGCGGCGTGGCTGTTCCCGACGCCGCTATCCCTGCGATACATCGCCCAGACCCCCGGCGTCTGTTGGAAAATCGATTGCCGTCAGTTTCAGGCCATCGCTGCCGGATCGGTCGATATCCAGTACGTGATGTCTCGCTACAACGCAGGCCTTCAAGCTGAGCTGGCGGAAAACATTGTTTGGTCGTCGCAGAAACCGGGACTTCAGAGGCTGGCAAAATGGTTTGCCAAACTTCAGGACCGCACGCAGCAGACGGAGTTCCTCATCACCCAGGCAACGATCGGGACGACCCTTGGTCTGCAGCGGACAACGATCAACGAAGTGGCCAAGGTGCTAGCCCAACATGGCGCAATCTCTTATTTGCGCGGACGGCTAAAGATAATAAATCGCGCTGTTCTCGACGCCCACGTCGTGCTCCCGGCCGCCAGCCGCTCGCGGTAACGCCCGCTCGCTAGAGCGGAAGGATCACCGCTCGCTGGTAACCGGTCTTGCCGTCGCTGACTGGAAAGAGGGCAAACTGGTCGGTCGGTGAAAATGCGAGGTCCTCGATCATCTGCGTGAAGGATGCCGGTTCGCCCATCTTTGGTGATCACATACCCTTCGCCGGACTTCTCGACGTCAAAGATCGGCGATCCCGCCTCGATGGCCGCGAGAAGGTCTCTCATTGCAGACTGGATTTAAGCGACCAAGCTTGGCCGAGTCTAGCCTGCGGGAGGCTGTTCCTTCGGGAGCTGACCCGGCATTAAGGCCAGCGAGTCTTTGATCGTCCACAGGAGTTCAACGCAGCGATCGGCTACGTCCTCCCCGACATCGTCGGCTGTGAGGGTGAAGTGAAGGATCAGGCGGTCCAGACTCTCATGCCCTTCGCTACTCAGCGTCTGGGTGATCTGCGCCCAGCTGTCCTGCAATTCAGCTAACGTCGCTTCGGAGTAGTCCGGCGAATTCGGGAAGCGGTCAGCGATGGCGATGACTGCTTGCTCATCAACGCTGGTCCCAATCTGCGAAGGGGAAGAAAGTCGCAGGCTCATCGCTCGCCCGAGGGCGCAGAGGCGCTCGTGGTGTCGTTCCCGAATATCGACCCCTTGGCCGCCTTCGCCAAGCCGCCCTTCCGCCCAGCCTCCCGAGCTAGCTCTGGATCTCGCGCGTAAGTTCGATTTTCAGGCAGGACGTTCGATCCGCCTTTTTGCGCCACAAGCGTCCGTTGCTTCGGGCTCATGGAGGCAAACCCGCGGCGAGCTACGCCAGACTTCGTGGTCTTCGACATCCCTTGCCTCCTTCGCCGCGAGAACGCAAAGGGCCCGTCACCCGTTCCGGCTATGGCGCTTCCGAAGCTACCCGGTAGCTGTCTCTGCAGCGCTGCTGTCAGCCTGCGGCCGCTTTGCAGGCCTTTACCTCGGCATGGAACGTCCGGGCCGCGAGCTTCAAGTCTGAAAACTGACGGCATTGGTCCAGCCGGGGCGTGATCAGGGCCAGGTGGGCCGCCGCGACCATATTGTCACTGGTGAGGGTTTCGACCCTTTGGAGGACTACCTCACCTTCCGCCTTCAGAATAGTCGTTCGCTTGATCACGCGTGTCACCTCGACCCTCGAAAGCTCGGCTGGACTGGTCAAACAAATCTGACGCGTCACGGACTTTTGTTAACCGTCGTCGACCTGTTCGGCCCTGAAGATGATGTTGACGATTGCAAGATCACTCAAGACGCTCAGGGCCTCACGAGCAAAAAAGGCGGGTCTCTGCCCCTGCAGAAAGTAGCCTGTGGCGGCAGACGTGACCGGTTAGCCAGCCTGTGAACTGCTTGACGGATGACGGTGGGCCCGACATCGCTGCAGCAAGTCGCTGGAGATATGACGACCGCTGAGCGCAGATCTGACATCTACGATAGTGTGGCCCTCACGGATCAGCGCGTCCCTGATGTCGGTTACATGCCGACACGTTCCACTGTCGGCGATTTGGTAGGCGCGTTCGATCAGCGTCGGTCGAAAAGGCATCGTGTCGCTCGGTTAGATGAGCGGCCCGGCGCTGGGGTGGGGCGTCAAGCCGGGCCGCTCTGGCGCCCGCCGTGTTCGAACAATCGGCGGGGCGTGAGAAAAAAGCGCGTGGCTGCCGATAGGTTCCAGCCAAAAGAGACGAAGTCGTCACCGGCGGGAGTCCTCCCTTGAATGGAAGGAAAAAGCGCCGGCGACTTGTATGGTTCAGCGTCCCCAATTGATCGAGTACCATCACGCCGGAACGCGGACCTGCCCTTGCTTATCCGCGCCTAACGAGTCCTATTCAAAGACCTGTGCTAAGCGGGCACCTTACAGTTTCGCACTGGTTGGTTGGCAGACCGTTGGCTCAGAGGCCTGAGGTTTAGCTACCTGTTGAGGTAGCCCGCCGCCATTAGCGCCGCCAGAACGAGCCACCCTATGGAGAGTATCCGCGCTGTCGTTGAATAGCCTCTGCCCAATGTCAGCAAGGCAAGCGGCATCGGAAGGAGGAAGACCAATAGGGCGAAGCCAGCGCTTACGCGCCGTCGATTAATCTCACGCATCTCTGTCATTTTCGCGTGCCGCCGCCCTGCCTGGTTATCTGACGATCGTCGCGACCGCCAACCGCACTAGCCCGCGCGACGCCGCGCCGGCGCCTTGCCGATCGGCGTCACGGTCGCCGTACGACCGGAAGTACGCGCCTTGGCAGCCGGTCGTTTCGCAGGCGTCCCTTGGAGACTGGCGCGCAGGGCCGCCATCAGATCGGTAACATTAGTGTCGTCCGGCTCAGCCGCTCGGACGGGCTTGCCGCCGCGCTGTTTGGTGGCGATCAGTGCCTTGAGCGCCTCCTCATACCGGTCGACGAACCGGCTTGGTTCAAAGGGGCCGTGTTGCTGCTGGATGATCCGTTCAGCGATCGAGATCATCGCCTCGTCCGGCGGCTCGGCGCTGATGCCCTGGAAGATGTCGTCCTCCGCCCGGACCTCGCTCTCCGTACGTAAGCTGTAGGCGAGGATGCCGAGACCGCGGGGCTCCAATGCCAGGAGACGTTCTCGCGTCGACAGGACGACGCGGCCAAGCGCGATCTGACCAGAGCGTTTCATCGACTCACGGATGACCCCGAAGGCCTCTTGGGCGAGCTTGCCCTCGGGCGCGAGGTAATAGGGATTGTCCCAGTAAATGCGGTCGATCTCATCTTCGGACACAAACCGGTCGATCTCGATAGTCTTGGTGCTTTCCAGCTTGACCGAGCGAATCTCCTCTTCTGTCAGAAGGATGTACTCGCCCTTCTCGACCTCATAGCCCTTGACCAGGCTGGAGCGCTCGACCGGCCCGGTCTCGGGATCGGTGGTGACCATCTTGATCCGGTTATGCGTCTCGGGATTGATCAGGTTGAAGCGCACGTCGCCGCTACTCGAGGTCGCGGTAAACAGGGAGACCGGGCAGGTCACCAGGGACAGCTTCAGATGTCCCGACCAGGTGGGTCGATACGCGGCCATTCGGCGTCTCCGGAGCGGCGCCGTTCTGGGCCGCGAAGACCGAATCAACTCAGCTGCAGGTGATTCGTTTCTGCCGATAAGCGATTCAAATGAATCACTTAAGTCGCGCTTTAGGGAATGCGGTCGCGATCGAACTGAGGGACATCGAGCGCCGGAAGCCACGGCTCACGTCGGATGATCCAGCTTTCGTACTGCGGCGTCAGCTCGCCGGGCTCGTCGAGGCTTCCCAGCGAGAGCTCGACTTCGCCGTCGAGGACGGCGATCACCCGTGAACCGCAGACCGGGCAGAAGCGGTCGTCATAGGGCGGGGAGCTGAACCAGCTTTCCAGCGGACCGGTGACCTCAACCCGGTCGGGCCGGAAGACGGCGAAGGGGTAAAAGGCCGAGGCGTGGGCCTTGCGACATCTGAGGCAGTGGCACAAGCCGACGCGGAGCGGGTCGCCGCGGGCGACGAAGCGCACGGCGCCGCAGGCGCACCCCCCGGTCCGGATGGCGTCAGTCGAAGTCATGGGACGGCAACGCGATTGCGGCCCAAACGTATCCCTTTGACGACGATCGTTGCGCCGGACCGGCGTGGCGCGGGAGGTGCGACCGATGTGCAATGAGTATCAGCTCATCCTGCCCTTCCACGAGGCGATCGAGGAGTTCAACCGCACGCGCAGCCCACTCGTCTTTCCCGACGGCGTGCCGAACTTCGGTGCGACCGCCAGCATCCGCATCGGCGATCGCGCCCCGGTCATCTGGGCGGGCGCCCAGGGACCTGAGGCGCGGATGACGCCTTGGGCCTGGAAAGGCCCGGGGGGGCGTCCGGTGTTCAACTTCCGCTCGGACGGCCGCAGCTTCGCCAACTCTCTACGCTGCGTGATCCCGGCGGACGGCTTTTTCGAGTTCACCGCCCCGGAGCCCGGCCAGAAGCGCAAGACCAAATGGCGTTTCAGCCTGAAAGGCGAACGGAGCTTCTGGGTCGCCGGCCTGATCAAGGACGGCGCCTTCGCCATGCTGACGACGGAGCCTGGGCCGGACATCGAGCCCTATCACGACCGCCAGATCGTGGTCCTTCCTCGAGGGCAGGCGTCAGACTGGCTGGACCTCAGGCGTTCAGAGGCCGAGCTTCTCAGACCCGCGCTGGCCGTAAGTCTCCTCGTCGAAAAGGTCTTTCCCTGAGGCTTCGCCCGGCGGAACGCGTCCGCCCCTATGAGCCTACGCGCCGCCGAGGTGCCGACACGACTGAACCGCTGCCGTGGGCAACCGTCCACAAGGTTGACGACCGCGTCCTTGACTCAGGACGCTGGGAAAGAGAACAAATGCGGAACATGTTTCTAACCCCGCCATTTCGGAGTCCATGTCCGCCCCCTCGTCATCCCGCGCCTTCCAGGCTCTGCGCATCGAGATCGCGCGGCTGGAGGCGCATGGGCGGACACCCAGGGGCGTTCTACCGTTTGGCGTTTCGGACGTGGATGACCGCCTCCCGGCCGGCGGCCTCCCGCTCGGCGCACTTCATGAGGTGGCGGGCGGGGGCGACGGAGCCGTGCATGGGGCGGCCTCGGCCCTGTTCGTGGCCGGGATCGCCGCACGCACGCGAGGACAGGTGCTCTGGTGCCTCACACGTCCGGACCTCTTCGCCCCTGCGCTGGAGCAGGCGGGCCTTGCATCCGACCGGGTCGTCTATGTCGAGGCCGGGGATGAGGCGGCGGTGCTTACCGCCTTTGAGGAGGGCCTGCGGCACGGCGGTCTGGGCGCGGTGGTCGGCGAGGTCGCCCGTCTCTCCATGACGGCCTCGAGACGGCTGCAACTCGCAGCCGAGGAGTCCGGGACGATCGGTTTGGCGATCCGCCGCTGGCGGCGACAGGCCGAAGCGGCCGACTTCGGTCAGCCGACGGCGGCCGTCACCCGGTGGCGCGT
>Ga0247734_1002902_pt1 | contig 10648 bp, 12 predicted proteins | sample UWRJL103311B2_FD_180933 | JGI IMG/M metagenome (GOLD analysis project Ga0247734, IMG submission 180933) | Plant litter microbial communities from Arlington Agricultural Research Station in Wisconsin, United States - UWRJ-L103-311B-2 | ecosystem: Environmental > Terrestrial > Plant litter >... | reverse complement strand
ATGATCGATGCGGCGGTCGAGACGGCCGACCGCTACTACCCGGCGTTCGACTTCATGATCCGGGGCAACAAGAAGCCTCAGGACGCGATCGACGCCTGCCTGTTCGAGACCGTCGGCACCGCCTGACATGGCGCTGGATGGCGCCATCGCCCTGATCGGGTGCGGACGTCTGGGCTCGGCGATCGTCGAGGGCTGGCTGGCCACGGGCGCCGTCGATCCGAAACGCCTGATCATCGTCAGCCCCTCGAACAAGCCCGCGACCGGGATTGCCAAGGCTGCGGGAGCCCGGATCAACCCGCCGTTTTCCGATCTTGCCGACGTTCGCGCCGTGGTGCTGGGCGTGAAACCCGCCAAATGGCGCGAGGCCTCCGCGCCGCTGTTGGCCGGGCTGTCTGAAACGGCGGTCGTGGTGTCGGTGATGGCCGGGGTTCGCGCAGCCTCGCTCTCCGAATTGTTCGGCGGCCGGCCCCTTGTCCGCGTCATGCCCACGACGGGCGTTGCGACGGGGCAGGGAGTGGCCGCCGTCTGGTCCGCGACCGCCGAAGCGCGCGCCATCGCACACGACCTGTTTCATCTTTTGGCGGACGTCGTCGACCTCGACGAGGAAGGTCAGATGGACATCGCCACCGCCGTGGCGGGCTCCGGACCCGCCTACGTCCACGCCTTCACCCGCGCCCTCGCGGCGGGTGGGCGGGCGGCCGGGCTGGATGAGGCCAGCGCCCTGCGGCTGGCGCGGGGCGCTGTGCGCTCTGCAGCGTCCGCCGGATTCGACGAAACGCTTGAAGCCCTGATCGCGCGCGTGGCCTCGCCCGGCGGCACCACCGAGGCGGGCCTGCGCGCCCTCAACGCCGGCGATGCGCTGGACAAGGCCGTCGGAGCGGCCGTCGCGGCCGCCCTCGGACGCGCTCGCGAACTAGCGGGTGACCAGCCGTCCGGCGACGATATTGGCCGCTAGGCGGTCATAGGCCCGCTCGGCGTCCTGCCAGGTGTTGTAGCCATAGACATCGGCCAGACTGTTCGAATAGCGCGAATAACGGACAGGCAGACGCTCCCCCTCGGCGGTGATGATCTCGCCCTCGATGGCGGCGCCGCCGATCGAGATGCTGTCCATGATCGAAAGACCCGGCTTGTCGACGGCCTGCTGGAAGGTCGGGCGGTTGGGTTTGAGATCCGTCAAGACCAGGTTGATCCGGGCGCCGGGATAGGCGCCTTCGCGCACCAGCTGGGTGCGGACCGTGTCGGCCAGTTCGTTGACCTGACGGGTCACGTCGCGTTCGCCCAGCTTGACGACCTCGTCCTGCAGGTCGGCGCCGATGGTGACGGTGACCTCGGGGGCCAGGCGGGTCGGCTGGTTGTTCGGGAAGGCCTGCACCACCCCGGCGACAGCCAGCGTAGCGGCGAGGGGGGCGAGGAAGGCGAAGCGGCGCATGATGGTTCTCCGGTGTCCCTGTCGAAGAGAAGATGCGCCTCGCGGCGCCGCTTCGCCAGTAGCGGGTCGCATTTCTTCCTCAGGCAATCCTAACCCGGCAGGCGGATCAGGGCGCGCAGGCCCCCCATGTCGCTGCGGCCCAGGGTGATGTCGCCGCCATGCCCGCGCGCCACGTCACGCGCAATGGCGAGGCCAAGGCCTACGCCCTTGGAATTCTGGTTCCGGCTCTCGTCCAGCCGCGAGAAGGGCAGGAAGGCCTCCTCGTGCATCTCTTCCGGGATGCCCGGGCCATCGTCCTCGACCGCGATCTCAAGTCCGCCGGACGCCAGCGTGCGGGCGCTCAGGCGGACGTGGTCGCCGTGGGCTGCGGCGTTGCCGGCCAGGTTGTTCAGGGCGCGGCGGAAGGCGATGGGTCGCAATGACGCGGTCATGCTGATCGGGGCCGCCACCTCCACCTCGGCGCCGGCGCGGCGGGCGTCGTCGCCCGCCGCTTTCAGCAGTTCGACGATATCGATGGTCTGAGCCGCCTCGCCGGCCTCGCCCCGGGCGAAGGCGAGATACTCGTCGATCATGTGTTCCATCTCGTCCAGATCGCCCTTCATGGCCTCGGAGCGCTTGAACGGCGGCGCGAGGGCCAGTTCCAGCCTGAGCCGTGTCAGGGGCGTCCGCAGGTCGTGGCTGACGGACGCCAGCAGGGCGGTGCGCTGTTCGATGTGTCGCTGGATGCGGTCGCGCATGGCCAGAAAGGCCGTCGCCGCCTGCCGGACCTCTCGCGCGCCATGCGGCTTGAATCGCGGCAGAATCTCGCCGCGCCCGAAGGCCTCGGCCGCTTCGGCCAGCCGCTCGATGGCGCGGACCTGGTTGCGGATGAACAGGATGGCGACGCCCATCAGCAGCACGGTCGCCAGCATCAGCCACAGGACGAAGATGTGGGCCTGGGTCGCCACCGCCCGCTCGCGCGGCGCGATGACCCGCAGCACCCCGTTCGGCTGCTGCACCTCGATGTCGACGTAGGCCGGGTAGCGGGTCGTATCGAACCAGAAGGGCTGGTCCAGCCGCGAGGCGAGGGCGGCTTCCAGCGTCCGGTCGACGATGCCGATCGGCCCGCGTCGCTCGTCCTGCGGCAGGGTCTCGTCCTCCAGCAGGGCGACGGACAGTTGCATCGACCGCTCGGCCCGATCGGCGATCCGGGCCAGGTTCTGGGGCGTGGGATCGTCGCGATAGCTTTCGGACGCCCAGGCGATGTCGCCGGCCAGTCCTTCCGACAGACGTGCTGTCACGCGCTGCCAGTGGGCGTCGAAGAAGGCCCAGGTCACCGCCCCCTGCATGATCAGTATCGGCAGGACGATGATCAGCAGCGACCGTCCCCACAGCGATGAGGGCAGCCGCCGCTTGAAGACCCGGCCCCAGACGGCGAGGGAGGGCAGGCGCATCAGTCGGGCGCCAGCATATACCCTACGCCGCGCACGGTCTGGAGATAGCGGGGGTTCTTCGGATCGGCTTCCAGCTTGCGGCGCAGCCGGGTCACTTGCACGTCGACGGCCCGGCCGGTGATGTCGGCGGTGTCTGGCGACAGGTCCATGCGCTCGACCGGGGCGTGGGCGTGCAGGGCAAGGGTCTTGAGCAACTGCGCCTCGGCCTCGGTCAGCCGCAGGGGCGCGCCATCGCGGGTCAGCTCCAGCCGCTCCAGATCGAACATGGCGGCGCCCAGACGGACCTCGCGCGGCATGATCGGCTTGACGCCGGTCCGCCGCAGGATCGCATCGACCCGCAGGCTCAGCTCCTTGGGATCGAACGGCTTGGACATATAGTCGTCTGCCCCCCGTGACAGGCCGTCGATCCGGTCGCTGGGTTCGCCCCGCGCTGTCAGCAACAGCACGGGCGTGCGCGACAGCTGCGCCTTGGACCGCACCCAGGTCGTCAGCTCCAGCCCGCTCTCTCCGGGCATCATGACGTCGAGGATGACGAGGTCGAACTCGATCAACTCCATCAGGCGGCGGGCCGCGGCGGCGTGGGCGGCCCCGGTCGTGCGATAGCCCTCGCGCGCCAGATACTCTTTCAACAACTCGCGGATGCGGTCATCGTCGTCGACGATCAGCAGGTGGCGGCCGACGCCGGCCCCCGCGACGGGACCGGAACGGCTGGCGCTGCTCATGCCCGTTCCCCGCCGACGATCCGCCGAACTTTACCGATCAGAATCTTCAATGGCCTGGGTCCCCTGGCGCGTCGTTTCGTGGCGCGCGGACGGACGGCGACGATCCATCCGTTGCGAGCGATCGCAACCTGCTGGAATTCGACGGCTGGGGCAAGGAATCCTGCGTGGGAGGGCAGTTCACGGCTTGCGGTGCGGCGCGTCGTCGCGTTCAAGCGTAACCAGCGTATCGCCCGGTCGGAGACCCTTCGAATGTTCAGCCTGCTGAACCTGCAGAGCCTGCTCGGGCTCGTCGTCATAGTGGCCGCGAGCTGGGGGCTGTCCGAGAACCGGCGCGCCTTCCCGTGGCGGCTGGCTCTGGGCGCGATCGGGGTTCAGGCGCTGCTGGTCCTGGCCCTGTTCGCCATCCCGGGTTCGCAATCGGTTCTTCACGCCATCACAGGCGCCGTCGACGGCCTGTCGGTCGCGACCATGCGAGGGACGCAGTTCGTGTTCGGCTATCTGGCCGGCGGCGATCAGCCCTATCCGGTGGCAAACCAGGGCGCCCTCTTCACCTTCGCCTTCAACGTTTTGCCGCTGATTCTGGTGATCTCGGCCCTGTCGGCCCTGCTGTGGCACTGGAAGATCCTGAAGTGGATCACGCTCGGCTTCGGCTTCCTGTTCCAGAAGACCATGGGGCTGGGCGGCGCCTCGGCCCTGGCCGTCGCGGCCAACATCTTTCTGGGCATGATCGAGAGCCCGATCGTGATCCGCGCCTATCTGGACAAGCTGACCCGGTCCGAAATCTTCCTGATGATGGTCGTGGGTCTGGCCACCGTCGCCGGCTCCACCATGGTCGCCTACGCCGCCATCCTGTCGCCGGTGCTTGAGAACGCCGCCGGCCACGTCCTCGTCGCCTCGATCGTTTCCGCCCCCGCCGGCGTGCTGCTGGCCCGCATCATCATTCCGGAAAAGCCGGGTGAGGGTGGAGCGGTGGCCGACTACGGCTCGGCCCTGAAGTACGACAGCGCCATCGACGCCATCGTCAAGGGCACCTCCGACGGCCTGATGGTGGTGCTGAACATCTCGGCGGTGCTGATCGTGTTCGTCGCCCTGACAGCCCTGGTCAACGTCATGCTGGGCGGGTTCGAGCTGTTCGGCGGGCCGGTGACGGTCGAGCGGCTTCTGGGCTGGATCTTCATGCCGGTGGCCTGGCTGACCGGCGTCGAATGGTCCGAGGCGGGCAAGGCCGGCTGGCTGCTGGGCGTCAAGCTGACCCTGACCGAGTTCGTCGCCTTCATCGAACTGGGCAAGGTTCCGGCCGCCGAGATGAGCGAGCGGACGCGGATGATCATGACCTACGCCCTGTGCGGCTTCGCCAACATCGGCTCGGTCGGGATCACAGTGACGGGCCTGTCGGTCCTGATGCCCGAGCGTCGGGAAGAGGTTCTGGGCATGATCTGGAAGGCCCTGTTCGCGGGGTTCCTGTCGACCCTTATGACGGGCGCCATTGTCGGGGCCATGCCGGCCGCCATATTCGGCTGAACCGGAGAGGTCGCCGATGAAGCTCTATACGTCCCACCGGGCGCCCAATCCCCGCCGGGTCCGCTGGGTCATGGCCGAGAAAGGCGTCGCGGACGTCGAACTGGTCGAGATCGACATCATGTCGGGCGATCACAAGACGCCTGAATACCGCGCCCGCGTCGGCGTGCCCCATGTCCCGGCCCTTGAGCTGGATGACGGCACGACCGTCTCGGAGTCGGTTGCGATCTGCCGCTATCTGGAGGCGATGTATCCCGAGCCGAACCTGTTCGGCCACGACGCCCGCGAACAGGCGGTGGTCGAGATGTGGACGCGCCGGAACGAGTTCTATCTCGCCAATCCGATCATGCTCAGCGTTCGCCACAGTCACCCGGCGCTGGCGGCGCTCGAGGCGACGCAGGTGCCCCAGGTCGCGGATTACAACCGCGTCGGCGCCGAACGGTTCATGCGGACCCTTGATCGCCATCTGGCCGACCACGAGTTCATCGCCATCGACCGCTTCACCATCGCCGACATTGTCGCCGTGGTCGGTCTGGATTTCGCGCGACTGGTCAAGTATCGCCCGCCCGAAGAGCTGATCCATTTGGCGCGATGGCTGGAAACCTGCCGCCAGCGTCCGGCTGCAAAGGCCGGGGTCTGAGACTTAATCCCTCGGCGTGAACTTCCGGATGACGCCCGAAAAGGTCATCAACGTACGGGCTCCCGCCGTGATCTGGCCGCGGACGAAGACCAGGCTGCCGCCAGCGCGGATCACCTCGCCCGTGGCCTCGACCAGTTCGCCGACATAGGCGCCGTCGACGAAGGTGCTGTCCAGCTGAACGGTGACGCCGTTCTTGCCCTCCATCTCCTGATAGGCGGTCTGGAACAGGGCGATGTCGGCGAAGGTCATCAGACAGCCGCCATGCATCCGGTCGCCGGCGTTCATGTGCTTCTGATCGGCGCGGAAGGCGCAACGCATGCGGCCGTCGGGATCTGGCTTGAAGTAGAAGGGGCCGACGACCTGGTCGAAGGTGCCGTGCAGGTCATAGGTCTTCCAGCCGGCGAACTCGCCCTCGGTGACCGTGACTTTCGCGACCATCACATAATCCCTTGCCTACCGCGCTTTGCGCTACTTTAGGCGATCTCCGCCTTCTTCTTGCGCCCGCAATGCAGCATATAGGCGCAATGAGCGACCCCATCGAAACCGCAATCTTCGAAAAACTCTCCCGCGTCGACCCCAAGGGCGACAACGGCAAGAGCATCGAACCGTCCGAAGTGGCCAAGGACCTGCAGCCCGAACAATGGCAGCGCATGCTGCCCAAGGTGCGCGGCGTGGCCCTGGGCCTGATGCGTCAGGGCCGGCTGACGATCACAAAGAAGGGCAAGGCGATCGACCCCAACGCCTTCCGCGGCGTGATCCGTCTGCGCCTGCCGACGGCCGAGGAAACCGCCGCCGCCAGAGCCGCCTTGCCTCCGGTTGCGGATGATGAGTTCGACTGAGCTGAAGCTGGATCCCCGTTATCGCGGGGGTGAACGGTCTGCTGGCGATCTCGACGAGGTCCTCGCCGATATCCGGGCCTGCCGCGCCTGTCTGGGCGAGCTTCCCCATACGCCGCGTCCGGTGGTCCGGGTCTTTCCCGAAACCCGTCTGCTGATCTGCGGCCAGGCGCCCGGGCGGCGCGTGCACGAAAGCGGCCTGCCGTTCACCGATCCCTCGGGAGACCGCCTGCGCCAGTGGCTGGGCGTGGACTACGAGGCCTTCTATGCCAACCCCCGCATCGGGGTCGCGGCCCAGGCCTTCTGCTATCCGGGCACGGCTCCCAGGGGTGGCGACTATCCCCCGCCGCGTCGATGTGCGGAGCTGTGGCGGCCCCGCCTGATCGCCGCCTTGCCGAAGATGGAACTGACCCTGCTGGTCGGGGGCCACGCCAAATATGGGCGCTCGGTGAAAAGGCGCAGTCGAACATGACGGAGACGGTGCGATCATGGCGCGCCTACGCTCCGGACATCCTGCCCCTGCCGCACCCGTCCTGGCGCAATACAGCCTGGCTGAAGAAAAATCCGTGGTTCGAAGACGAGATCGTGCCTTACTTGCGCCAGCGCGTCGCGGACATCCTGACCTCATGACCCACCGTCTTGCCGGACTGATCCTCGCCCTCGCCCTCGCCCTCGCGCTCGCGGGTTGCGCTACGCCGCATATCCAGTCGCCGATGACCCCGCCCGTCGGGTTCGCCGGTCCCCGGATCGAGGACGCCGTCCGCGCCGGGGCCCCGGGCGCCTTCATCGTCCACGACGGGGCGCGACTGCCCTTTCTGCACTGGGCTCCGGCGAGCGGAGAGCCATGGGCCGTCATCGTGGCCCTGCACGGGATGAACGATCACGACGCCTCGTTCCGGCTGGCCGGCCCGTGGTGGGCCGAGCATGGCATCGAGACCTGGAGCTTTGACCAGCGCGGCTTCGGCCAGGCCCCCGAGAAGGGCGTCTGGGCCGGCGAGGCCCTGATGAGCGAGGACCTGCGCACCATCACGGCCCTGGTCCGGGCGCGTCACCCCAAGGCGGTGCTGGCGGTGGTGGGCGAGAGCATGGGCGGGTCGGTGACCGCCGCCGCATTCGGCTCGGACCATCCGCCGGACGCGGACCGCGTGGTCCTGCTGTCGCCGGGCGTCTGGGGCTGGTCCAGCCAGAACATCGTCAACCGCACCAGCCTCTGGATCGCCTCGCGCACCTTCGGCGACGTCACGGTCGAGCCGCCGGACTTCATCGCCCGCCACATCCTGGCCTCGGACAATCTGCTGGAACTGATCCGCAATGGTCGCGATCCCGACAGCCTGCTGTCGACGCGTTTCGACACCATCTCCGGGCTGGTCGATCTGATGGAGAGCGCCTCCAACCGCATCGGTCTGATCAAGGCCCCCGTCATCCTGATGTACGGTGCCCACGATCAGGTGGTGGAGCCCGGACCCATGCGTCGCGCTCTGCGTCGGGCGGGCTCGCCGCCCAATCTGCGCACCGCCTTTTATGATGATGGCTGGCACCTTTTGAACCGCAATCTGGCGGCGGAGCGGGTCTATCGCGACGTTGAGGCCTATCTTCGCGACGCGTCGGCGCCCCTGCCTTCAGGCGTGCCTCCGGTGTTGCCCGAGCTCGAAAAACCGCCGCTAACCAAAGGAAGGTAACGCACCTTAACGGGGCGTTTACCACGCAGGCGGCATTTTCTGCCTAGCGGGCGTATCTGGTCTCCCGCCAGTAATCGGGCGGGGACGCGTGGGCGGCTTCACGGCGGCGTTGCAGAGATTTGGAATCGGCCGTCTGGCTGCGGTGCTCGGCGTCGCCGCCGGCGTCGCGGCCGTGCTCGTGGCCGTCATGCTGCGGATGGGGCAGGCCCCGGACGCGCTGCTCTATTCCAATCTGGATCTGAAGGAGGCGTCGGAAATCACCGCCTCGCTGGATCAGGCGAACATCAAATATTCGACCAAGGGCGACGGCTCGACCATCATGGTCAATCGCGATGACGTCGGCACGGCGCGGATGATGGTGGCCTCCAAGGGCCTCGTGACCTCCGGATCCGTCGGTTACGAGCTGTTCGACAACCAGTCGCTGCTCGGCCAGACCGAGTTCCAGCAGAACCTGAACGAAAAGCGCGCCCTGGAAGGCGAGCTGGCCCGCACCATCCTGTCCTATCGCGGCATCTCGTCGGCCAAGGTCCTGATCGCCCTGCCGCGCCGCGAGATGTTCACCGCCGCCGCGGGCGATCCCACCGCCGCCGTGGTCGTGGGCGTGGGCGGTCGGGCCCTGACCGGCGATCAGGTCCAGGCCATCCGCAACGTGGTCGCATCCTCAGTCCCGGGCCTGAAGCCCGAGAAGGTCACCGTGACCGACACCTCGAACCGCACCCTGGCGGCGGGCTCCAGCGAGCAGGGCTTCTCGGCCGCCTCGGCCAATGACGCCAAGAACACCACCGAAGCCCAGCTGCAGGCCCGCATTCTGGACATCGTCGAGGGCGTCGTCGGCGCCGGCGCAGCCCGGGTCCAGGTCACCGCCGACATCGACCACAGCCGCTCGACGACCCAGGAGCAGACCTACGATCCGGACGGCCAGGTCGTTCGCTCGACCTCGACCAACGGCACGGAGTCCAGCGACACCACCGGTCAGCCCGAGGGCGGCGCGACCGCGACCAACAACATCCCGGGCGGTCAGGCGCCGACGACGACGCCCGCCGGCTCGCGCGATACGGCCAATACCGAGACGACCAACTACGAGATCTCGAACACCACCACCACGACGGTCAAGGAGGCCGGCGAGGTCAAGAAGCTGGCCGTCTCGGTCGCCGTGGACGGCAAGTGGACGCCCCCCGCCGACGGCAAGGGCGAGGGGACCTACGCCGCTCGCACGCCGCAGGAGATCGAGCAGATCAAGGCCCTGGTCGCCGCCGCCGTGGGCATCGACGCAACGCGAGGCGACAAGATCGAGGTCCTGAACGTTCGTTTCAACCGCGACGCGTCGGCGGCCGGCGGCACTGACGGCGGCAATCCGCTGCTGAACTTCGACAAGTCGGACATCATGCGCGGGGTCGAACTGCTGGTCCTGCTGATCACGGGCCTGCTGCTGATCTTCTTCGTCCTGCGGCCGTTGCTGAAGACCGCCTCGGGCGCCGGCGGCATGCCTGCTCTGGCGGGCGCAAACGGCATGCCCGTGACCTCGCTGCAGACCACCATCGTCGGCGCTGGCGGTCAGCCGCAACTGGCTGGTCCCAGCGACATGGACGCCCGGCTCGACATCGCCCGCATCGAGGGTCAGGTGAAGGCGTCCTCGGTCAAGAAGGTCTCGGAGTTCGTCGAGAAACATCCCGAGGAATCGGTCTCGATCCTGCGTAGCTGGGTGCACGAAGGCTGATGGCCGCCCGTCTCGTCACCAAGAAGCCCGCCGTCGAGGACGCCAGGAAGCTGACGGGCCCCGAGAAGGCGGCCGTCATCCTGCTGTCGCTGGGCGAGGAACACACCCGCCTGTGGCAGGGTCTGGAGGACGACGAGATCAAGGAGGTCTCGCAGGCCATGGCGACCCTGGGCACGGTCAGCGCCCATGTCGTCGAGGAACTGCTGCTGGAATTCGTCTCGGGCATGAGCGGTTCGGGCGCCGTCATGGGCAGTTTCGAACAGACCCAGAAGCTGCTGGCCGCCTTCATGCCCGCCGACCGCGTCGACGGCCTGATGGAGGAGATTCGCGGTCCCGCCGGTCGCACCATGTGGGACAAGCTGGGCAATGTGAACGAGGCGGTCCTCGCCAACTATCTGAAGAACGAATACCCCCAGACCGTCGCCGTGGTCCTGTCCAAGGTGAAGCCGGACCACGCCGCCCGCGTTCTGACCAGCCTGCCCGAGGACTTCGCCCTGGAATGCGTTCAGCGGATGCTGCGTATGGAGCCGGTGCAGCGCGAAATCCTCGACAAGATCGAACAGACCCTGCGCACCGAGTTCATGTCCAACCTGGCCCGCACCTCCAAGCGCGACAGCCACGAGATGATGGCCGACATCTTCAACAGCTTCGATCGCCAGACCGAGGCCCGCTTC
>Ga0247734_1002901_pt1 | contig 10648 bp, 10 predicted proteins | sample UWRJL103311B2_FD_180933 | JGI IMG/M metagenome (GOLD analysis project Ga0247734, IMG submission 180933) | Plant litter microbial communities from Arlington Agricultural Research Station in Wisconsin, United States - UWRJ-L103-311B-2 | ecosystem: Environmental > Terrestrial > Plant litter >... | reverse complement strand
AAATACACCTTTACAGGCTTTGGTCACGTTGAATGATCCGACTTTCAATGAAGCGGTAAAAGTAATAGGCGAACAAATGACCAGAATCACAGATAATAAAAAAGCGATTATTATTGCTTACCGGAAACTCACCGGCCGGACTCCGCCTTCAAAAGAGGTTGATTTATTATTATCACTTCAAAAAAATCAACAAAAAAAGTTTAAAGAAAACCCTCAAAAAGCGATTGGCTGGCTCGGCACCGGGCAATATGTGATCGACAAAAAACTGGATACTTCTTTGGTTGCCGCCAATACGGTTGTAGCCAGTACGATACTCAATTCAGACGCAACTTTAACCAAGAGATAAAATGTCACATCACCACGATGAAGAATTCAGGCTTCATTCTCCTGAATTTAACCAGTTGCATAAAACACTGGATAGACGCCGGTTTTTGACCAAAACTTCTCTCGGGCTTGGTGCACTCGCTATGGGATCGCTTTTTGGAGTTGATAAACTTTTTGGTGCGTCTCCAAAACCTGCAGCAAATGTACCAAATATGGAGGAGGAGATTTTACGCGCACTTCCGCACATAGCGCCAAAGGCAAAAAGAGTCGTTTATCTGTTTATGAGCGGCGGTCCGTCTCAATTTGAAACGTTTGACTATAAGCCTAAACTTGTTAATCTGGCAGGCCAGAATTTACCGGATTCGGTTCGGAAAGGACAACGATTAACAGGTATGAGCGCTAACCAGAGTGCTTTACCAATGGTTCCTTCCATCTATAAATTTAATCAGCACGGAAAAAATAATACGTGGGTGAGCGAGTTGCTTCCACACACGGCAAAAGTGGTAGATGATCTGTGTATTGTCAAATCCATTTACTCGGAAGCCATTAACCATGATCCGGCCATTACCTTTTTCCAGACCGGGAATCAGCTTCCCGGGCGGCCTTCGATTGGCTCATGGGTAAGTTACGGGCTAGGTTCAGACAATAATAATTTGCCTACTTTCATTGTTTTGGTCTCTAAAAATGCACCCAAAGACCAGCCTTTGTATGCACGTTTATGGGGAAATGGTTTTCTGGAATCCAAACATCAGGGAGTTCAGTTCAGATCAGGAAAAGATCCGGTGCTTTTTCTTAACAATCCGGATGGATACGACGGAACCGACCGGAAAGAAATGCTTGAATATCTGGGGAAATTAAATCATTTACAAAACGACAGTTATGGCGATCCTGAAATAGAAAACCGAATTGCGCAATATGAAATGGCATACAGAATGCAGACTTCTGTTCCGGAAGTAATGGATACTTCTGATGAACCTGATGAAGTTTTTGATTTGTACGGTCCTGACAGCCGGGATTCCGGTTCTTACGCTGCTAATTGTATTCTGGCCAGAAAATTATTGGAAAAAGATGTAAAATTTGTGCAGTTATATCATCAGGGCTGGGACCAACATGGTGATTTACCAAAAGGAATTGCTAACCAATGCAAACAAACTGATCAGGCTACGGCAGCATTGGTGATGGATTTAAAACGTCGTGGTTTACTGGACGATACACTGATAATTTGGGGAGGCGAATTTGGCAGAACGGTTTATTCACAAGGAAAACTGACCGCCGAAGATTACGGACGCGACCATCATCCTCGTTGCTTTACGATGTGGATGGCAGGCGCTGGTGTAAAACCGGGAATCAGTTATGGAGAAACGGATGATTTTAGTTATAATATTGTAAAAGATCCCGTTCATGTCCATGATTTCCAGGCTACTTTAATGCATTTAATGGGCGTTGATCATGAACGGCTGACTTACAAATATCAGGGCCGCCGTTTCCGTTTAACCGATGTGCATGGAAAAGTCGTCAATGATATTTTGGCTTAAAAAGCAAGCTGCAGAGCACCGCAATAATATATTTCGTTTAACTCTCCACAAATTCCCAGGCACTATGATATGCGTCCTTCTCTTCCGCATAAGTAATAAAATCTGAATAGAAAGGCAGCGTAGAAAGTGTAGCACTATCACCGATTACAACCAGTTTTTTCCGGGCACGAGTCATGGCAACGTTCATTCGGCGAATATCCGACAAGAAACCAATTTCTCCTTCGGAATTGCTCCTAGTCATACTGATATAGACAATATCACGCTCTTGCCCTTGAAAACTATCAATGGTATTTACTGAAATTTTATCCCCATAAATCTGCAATGCGGGAGAATGCAGTAATTGTTCTTTCAGGATTTGTATTTGCTGTTTATAAGGAGAGATAATAGCAATTGTCGGAAAATCTTTCACCGAATAATGGGCAGGAATTTCATTGGTTAATTCCCCGACAAGCTGCGTTAAATGTTTGAATAAAAACCCAGCCTCTTCCGGATTCGTTGAACTTGTTCCTTCCAGCTTTTCATCAAAACCACATCCTGCTGTATCAATAAAAGTTAAAGGAACATCTTTTGGAAACAGCAAATGATTGGCTACTGAAACGTGTGCTTTCAATTTATTCTCATAAAACACCTTCGAAGAATATCCCATAATTACCTCGTTCATACGATATTGCTCTTCCAGCAAAACAACAGCTTCCGGATGCAATGACACACATTTTTCAAGAAGTGTTTCAGCCAGACCGTTTTTAGCAGCTTCTTTGGATTTTATTGTCGGTGATAATTGGAAATGGTCACCGGCAAGAATTACTTTTTGTGCTTTCAAAATCGGAATCCAGCAAGCAGGTTCCAATGCTTGTCCGGCTTCATCAATAACTACCGTATGAAACTTAAGATTACGTACGGTATAATGATTTGAACCAACCAAAGTTGCCGTAATAACCTGCGCCTTAGCAACCAGATCGTCAATAATATACTGTTCCGAATTGCTTACTTCTTTCATGATCCTGTAAGCTTCGTCAAAGAGCGCTTTCCGCTGTTCACGTTCGGCTTTGCCAAAACTTCGCTTGTACTTATGAGCCATATTTTTGAACTCATTCGCTTGTTTTTTCAGGTTTTTAATCTCTTTCATCCTGGTGTGATCAGCCATTTTGCTATCCAGAGTCAAGGACATTAAACGCTCGGAAACACGCGCAGGATTTCCTACTCTTAATACATTTAGTCCTTCATCCGACAACTTTTCACTCAACAGGTCAACAGCCGTATTACTAGGTGCAACGACAAGAATCTGCTTATGATCCTGTTTAATTAAAGCTTTTATTGCCTGAACTAATGTGGTCGTTTTGCCCGTTCCGGGAGGTCCATGAACAACAGCTAATTCATTGGCTGACAAAATCTTGTCCACCGCCGACTGCTGGGATTCATTCAAAACAGGAATATTATATTTAAAGATATCAGACTGAAATGTAGGCTCTTTTTCACCAGTCAGAATTTTCACCAAACGCCCTTCCGGTTTCTCACCAAGAATAGAAGCAGCCTGTATGGCAGACTGCATTTCATCATAACTATTGTCATCAAAAAGCAGATCAATTCCCAATTTCCCATCACGCGACCAATCTGGCAGCTCGTCTGTGCGTAATGTAATTTTAAGGCGGTTACCGCTTTGGTGAGAAATAACCCCTTCCACTCTATCCTGCTTTGGATCATGATTAGAAAACAAAACAGCAGGCATTCCAAAACGGAGTTGATGAGAAATATCCTGATGAGTTGTCCGCTCAACCTCTACTGCCAAATAATCTCCACGGCTCATTTCTGATCCACGAATCGCAATCGGGTACCAGGAAAGTCCGCTTGCCCGGCGATCTGATACAGAAGTTGATTCAGTTAATTTAAGATAAGAACGGCGGTCTTCTTCCCGCTCAATTTTTAATAAACCAAGCAGCTTTTTGAAATAATCCATGTGATAAAGGTAATAAGATATTGGCAGTTGCAAATTCACTTATTGACGGCAACTGTTACCGATATCAACAAAATTCAATAGTAAATCAGTGAACTCTTACTTCTTTTCAACCGGAACGATGATAAAATTCAGCAGCTCGGTATGACGGATAACAGAAATATTTACAATCGAAAGTACCTCTTTATGAGTCAGTTCCTTAAAAAGCTCGTTACTATTATTAACCGTTTTATCATTAAAAGAAATAATAATATCCCCTTCCTGAAGCTGGGAGCGCGAAGCCGGTGAATTGGCTTCAATATGTGTAATAAAAATACCTTTACGATTAGGTAACTTATAATGCTGCCGGATTTTTTCATTCACCGGCACATCCTGCAACTGAAGTCCCATATAAGCTTTAAAAACCTTTCCATCCTTGATTAATTGTCTGGCAATTTCCTTAGCCGTATTAATATCTACCGAAAAACTCAGACCTTGTGCTCCCTGAATTACAGCAGTATTTACACCAATTACTTCTCCGTCGGTATTAATCATAGGTCCGCCTGAATTTCCAGGATTTAATGCCGCGTCGGATTGTATAACATTGTCAACAAACCGGCCGGATTGCGTTTGAAGTGAACGGCCTAATGCACTTACAACTCCTGTGGTTACGGTATGCTGATATCCATAAGGATTACCAATCGCAATTACGAATTGTCCAATCTGTAACTGGCTCGCATCTCCAAGTTTTGCAACAGAATATCCTTGCGTATATATTTTAAGAATTGCTATATCAGTATCGGGATCTTTACCGATCAGGGTCGCTTCTATTTCGTTTTCATTTAGAAGACTTACCATAATTTTTTCGGCACCATCCACAACATGACAATTTGTGAAGATAAATCCATCGGATGAAAATATAAAACCGGAGCCAGAACCGGAAGCCCTAAGCTTGCCATTCTCAGTTTTATAAACATCTATTTTTACGACTGCGTTTTTCGTTTTGTCCACAGCCCCAATGATCATGCTTGAAAAAGTATCCATGTCTGTATTATATTTATACAAACCTGACCTTCAAAAATTTAACCACGATTTAATTAGTGCCAAACTGGCAATTGAAGAGAATAATATATGTCAAATCGCCATGTATAATTTTACATAAACCGGGAACTTCTGTACATTACTACAATCCTTATAAATCAAAAGTCCTCAAACATCGAAATCTGATGTTGAAGGACCAAAACTTTCCATTAAAAATTATGTCTATAAATCTATACAGCCAACACAGGTCGCCGGCTTAAAGCGTTTGTTCGAATTCCTTTCAGTCCTTTGATTCTTGTTTCAATCCTGATGGTATCATTAAAAACATAACCTGGCCCTACAACTTGCTTAAATTCCTTAATGGCAATGTTCAACTGTTTTCTCGATAAACCACTATATTCCAACTGCAGCATTTGAGATTTTTCACTCGTCAATTTTTTCAGCTTCCAATATTGCGGATGATATATACCAATCGGTGACCGGAAATACAGATCATTTTTGTCCTTTATCAGGAATTCAAAATCTATATCTACTTGTCTGCTACTGACAGGTATATTTCCATGAACAATAATTTTCGCCTCTCTGTCTACCGCCAGGTTAAATGTTTTCTCGTGTACCATTTTAAGTATAATTTATTACGTTGAATATCAATATAATGGTTGTTTGATTATTTTTGAACAAGCCACAATTATGTAAAAAATATTATGCCAGAATCCTGAATAATATTAAAATTTGCAGATAAATGCATATAAATTCAAAGAATTTTACTAAAATAATGGACTTAGCTATTAAATAATTTTAATAATTAATTTTATTTTAATTATTATCTTAATTACTACGAGTTACTTATCTTAATTATAACATGTTCATTCCTCATTTTTAAGAGAATAATTTTAAAGTGATTACACACAAATCGTAGTTCCATAGATATAGTATACACCACTCATTATTCCTAATCTGCTGATTATGATTGTATAGTAAATGATAAAGTTACTATCTATCCAATAAAATTACGACCCGGTAAATAAGTTCTTATTTGGCTTGTACTATCCGGTGTTTTACCGGTTCGGCAGCTTAAATTCCAAAGAAACTGAAGTATTTGAAAAATCAGATTTCGGAGAGTACGAAAAGGATTTTAAAATGAAGAAGAATGAAGTTAATTTAAATCAGAGGGATTAACCAGGTATAATAGAAGGGATGAAGAAACCTGATTTGGTAATGACAATGATGGTATCACGCCATTACCAAAATGTTTTATTGTTTTTTGGACAAGCGCAGTTTTAAATTTTACGCTATGTCAGGTCTTCTATAATGGCATTTGGAGCTTCCTGTTTTACTAATACCATTGCATTGTCTCGGTCTGTTACAGACAAATATTTTTTACTTCTGCCAACTGTTTCGCCATTACCTGCTTTAAGTAAAAAAGTATAATAGATACCTTCTTTTAGTTCATAGCTCTGATCAAACCTGGCATTACCTTTGGCAGTATCAATTCCTTGCAATGCTGCATATTTAGTTGCGTACCCCTCCGATTCCAATATAATTTCCTGATTTCCAGTAGCTCTTAGAAGATAGTAATACGCCGTGCTTTTGTCGCTTTTAAAAATCTGAAAGTTTGCCATGCCGTATCATTGAATAGTTGCTTCATTAAACATATGCCAGGATTTCAAATCTATCAAATTTAAATCTATTTATCAATATAGTTTATATAAGTATTATGCTAATTATTGTACGGTAAATATGCTGATTTTTTTATAAAAATAAATATTAAAACAACTCCCCGGTACGTATAACGAAACCGAGGAAAATCTACTATATTTTTGTTCTAACGCACATAATCATGAAATACTATCCTGCATTTTTCCGGATTTTTTCAGGTATCTGACATAAGCATAAAGTGTGCCAAGCAGTATAACGATTCCAACAAAAATTGATAAACGTGCATCACTGTCAGGCGTTAACTCGGGATATTTGAAAAGCAATATTGCTGTGATACCCAATAGCCATACCAGTAAGGTATTATATTCTTTTAATATCCACCGTCTATAATTAAAATTCATTTCATTTATCGTTGAAAAAATCCCTTTAAAGTTAATCAGCCAACGATTTACACGTTTACAATAAATATCAAATTGAGGACCAAATTTATTACGTAAAAAGTTTTCCTCTGCCAGAACAATAGCCTGATAAATAAACAGGAAAACCGGCATAACGATTGCTACGTAAAAAAGCGAATTGGAAAGTATACCAACACCCAATAACATCAGGATATTTCCCACATACAGTGGATTTCTGCAATGGTTAAAAATACCTTCTGTGACTAATTTCTCTGCATAAACTTTTTTATCACGGCCACCACGAATAATATATGCCAGGCCGATAGTAATGCCCCGGATTATTTCCCCTGCAAATGTTACAATTAAGCCAAGAATAATAGGATATAAGAAGTACTTGTCACCAAATTTTTCAGGTGCAAAAATCCTGGGTGAAGGCACGAAAAGAAGAAGGTACAAGAATATGAATAAATTGTTTCTGTACTTAAAAAAGAAATTACCAATTGCAATCATCATGATTTATAAGCGATCATACCTGAAAAATTATACCATTTAAAAAACGTTTCGCAATACGAAAAACCAGCTTCCTTTAACAGTAACAGGTTTTCGGATAACTTGTAAGGGATTAAAACGTTTTCCAGCGCTTCTCTTTTTTGGGAGATTTCCATTTCGCTGTAATGATTCCGGCGCTTATAATCATAATAATATTTGATAAAATCCCGGTTAAAAACACTGTTTTCCGCCAGTACTTTTTCTACCAATAATAAGACACCGCCAGGGTTAAGTCCGGCGTAAATATTTTTCAGTAATCTTTCGCGATAGAGCGGACGGACAAACTGTAATGTCAGGCACAAAACTACAACAGAGGCATTTTGGATAGGTAGTGGTTCGTGTAAATCGCCGGTAATAAGGTCATACGGACGCTCGAATCCAGCCTCTTTCAATTTAAGATCACATTTTTCCAGCATTTCATGGGATTCATCTATTCCCACAAAATGTATGTCGGAAGGAATTAACCGGTTAATTTCAATAAGAGTGGTTCCGGTTGAACAGCCCAGGTCATACACAGAAGTCCCTGCTTTTACATGATCTGCGGCAATTTCTGCCAGCATGCGCTGTGTTTCATTATAAAACGGAACAGACCTGCTGACCATATCATCAAAAACCTTTACAACGGTTGTCCCAAACTTAAAATCCGATGCTTTGGTAATTTCCTCTTTAAAGACAGAATCACGCTCAATTTTGTCGGTGTTCATCATTTTATATTAGTTAGAATGAGTAGGCAGAGATTAAAATTACAGTTTTCTATTTAAGATTGCCTAATTTACTACAATAAACATGCCTTAATAGCTTCATGCAACTTGTACAATACTATTACATGAAAAAAATAGTAAATGTGGCATTAGATAAAAACAAGAGACTGTAAGTCTCCAAAGGTTTTTAATTCTTTTTAATGTTTGAACCAAAAATCTTGTCCCAAAAATCTGAGCTGACACCATATCCATTCTCACTGTCGGAATAATGATGTAACATGTGGTGCTTCTTAAGTTTTTTCCAGAAGTTACTTTTAAAATTGGCATGATGCAATGCATAGTGCGTCATATCATAAAAAAGATAACCGCTCATAAAACCCGAAAAAAAAGCCGCCACAGCGAATTCCTGCAAAAATAAAGTGAAGAGAAAATAAAAACCGGCTGCCAGCGGTATACTGGCTGACGGAGGCATTACCAACCGATTGGCATCGTTGGGATAATCATGATGCACACCATGAAAAATAAAATGAATGCGTTCCATCCATTTACCTTTTGGGGTAAAATGAAACACAAAGCGGTGCATTACATATTCGGTGAAAGTCCAGATGAAAATTCCGGATAAAAAGTAAGCTCCAAATAAAATTAGGGACATTTTGCCCGGAAAAATAGCTTTCCATGCAAAATATCCGATTACCGGAACAAAAATAAAAAGGGGTATGCTAAAATGTACTTTGGAGAGAGATTCGAGAAAATTGCTTTTGAACATTCTCGAGGATTCCCGGGAGTTTGAAACAAAATTCTTTGCCATATCATGATGGTTTGATACGTTGAACAATCGTTTTTCCTGTTATAATGTCGATACCTTTTAATTCAATATAAAGCACATTAGGTGACCAGAATGAACCTCCGTCGATGCGGATAAAAACCCGGCTTAGTATGCATTTTTTGTTACTAATATCAGTATAAACATGATATTGATTTTTTACATCCTTACGCAGAATTAAAGCAAGTTTGGAATAAGCTACTGAATGAAGCTCAAAATTACCATTCCCAATTGCCTTACTGTTAATACCATAAGCAAATTTACGCTGTAAATAATTCAGATCTTTTCTTCCACCACCTTCCGGATACCTGATCCACGATGTATGTACAGGTTCTTTTTCACTGACTTTTCCATTGCCGTCTATATTAAGTTCATAAACAATTGTATTCGTATTAGGATCCCGCTGAATATAGAATAACAATCCCTGTAAATTAGGAACAGGAAATGTATCCGGATCACTCAAATGAACAGCGTCAATTGGTTCTTTTCCTACATCACCTGTACTTACAGATGGTTTGAAAGAAAAAAGAACCGGAATCAATAAAACTAATATGCTAATTAAATATTTCATGACAAAGACTCACTATTTCTCAAATACTGTGCTTACGTCCTGTGTAAAAGCACCTTGTTTTATAACATTTTCAACCAGTTCAGGTGATCCTGAAAATGGCCCGGAAGATGCAATTTTCAATGTAGCCATTGCCGCTCCGAATTCCCCGGCTTCCTGAATAGATAAACCTCTCACTTTTTGAAGCAGATAACCAGCCATATAAGTATCTCCACAGCCGGTTGCGTCAACAATAGAAGTAGGTTTATAAGCAGGAATTTCATGAAAATGTCCATCTGCATAAACGACAGAGCCCTTACTTCCCAGTGTAATAAGTACTTCCTTCACTCCAAGATCTGCCAGATATTTAGCACCATCCTGTACGTTTGTCGTACCGGTAACTGCCTGCATTTCAAACTCATTTGCCTTTAAATAGGTAATATGCGAGAGTGCCTCTTTTTTATCAGCCCAATCCCGGTAGTACACTTTTTTATCTTTCACATACCGAAGATATCCCTGAATATCCAGAGAAACTTCCCCTTTTGATGCTAAATGTTTTACCAATGCCAAAGAAATATCATCTGACAATAATGGACCTAAATGGAAAATTTTAGCTTCCAGATCCGGCATTTGTGCTACATCAAAAGAGGCTGCCGTGTGCAGTACATTTTGTTCACGATGATCCTGGTTTTGACTGTAAATATTTTCAAAATGAACTGTAAACTCACTTAACAGCGCATGTACCTCAATATTTACTTCCCTAAGATTCTCTACAATATAATTTTCTTCACTGCCCAATGCAGTTACCAGAATGTAATTCAGGTCAAAATTCTGCAATGCTTTTGAAAAGTAAAAAGAAGTGCCGCCGGGCATAAATTTTACTGATTGTGTGGTTACTACTTTATCCAAAGTAATATGCCCGATAGTACAGATGTCGTACATGTTTTTATAAGATAAATTCGATTCAAGAGCTTTTGTTGCCATGACTCAAACTGATTACTAATTCAAATTTTTTATTGCGTCAATTACCTGATTAAAATCTGTAATCTCTACGTCTGCTTTAATTACTGATTCATTGCGCGTTACAGAATCTTCCCAACCTTCTACATTAAGCCAGATGGCTTTACAGCCTAATTCCTTT
>Ga0247734_1002900_pt1 | contig 10655 bp, 14 predicted proteins | sample UWRJL103311B2_FD_180933 | JGI IMG/M metagenome (GOLD analysis project Ga0247734, IMG submission 180933) | Plant litter microbial communities from Arlington Agricultural Research Station in Wisconsin, United States - UWRJ-L103-311B-2 | ecosystem: Environmental > Terrestrial > Plant litter >... | reverse complement strand
ACCCGGGCATTATGCATCATGTATTAGTGGGAACCGCTCAGAGAATACCAGAGTCTTTGAGCGCATTTTGTAGTATCGTCTCCTTCACCGCTGCGAATACAAGTCGAATGTTTGACGTATCCGTAGCTTGGGTAAGACTAGTTGGATTAGCATGCTGAGCTTCTCAAGAAAATTACTAGGCAACGTACTGAGGATATAAGTTTAAATGTGCTCGGTTAACCTGGTTGAAACGCCACAGCAAATACTTGGAAGCACGATTGATGTCATTTCCTCCCGAATAATCTGGAAAGTAATTGCTCAGGGGGGAACGGCCTAACTTTGATCTGAAGAGGTCAACCTTATTCAAGAAGAGAATGATGCTGGTTCGCATGAACCATCTTGAGTTCACCACCGAATCAAAAAGCACTAAACTCTCCATCATCCGATTCTACGTATTGTCAGTCTCCGGCCATATAAGAGGCATGCCTTGACTTACCTGATTACTTTCTTCCAACAAGACCTGATCGTATTCACTCAAAGCAACGCAGAAGATGATTGATGTAACGTTCTCAAAGCAGTGAATCCACTTTTTTCGTTCACTCCGTTGACCGCCAACATCAAACATACTACACAGTTGTGTTAATAGCACTCAAAACAACACAATAGTGAGAGCTTACTGTATGCTCAGTGAGCCCATGGTGAACCTGGTCTCATATATACCGGTGGTTTTTGTTCTAGCTCTTAAAACATCCGCCTCTATTGGTATGTACTCTGGAGCAGAAATTCTCCTAGCTTCATCGAAAAAACTAAATGTCAAGTCAGTATAAACTGGAATACAACATGGGCGGGGGGACTTACTAAGGCGCAGAGTCCATAAGATAAAACTCGCTTTGTCTCTCTAATAGGGCATCCATACTTCCGTCCTTCCATATTGACTGTACAGCGATTCCAACCTTGGGGTCAAGTGGCGTATGTGGATCTGGGTCTACCGCGTACTCGGAAAGGAAATCGCAGAACTCGACATTAACGGGATCCGCCGGCTCGATTTCGAACTGGCGCATAGCATTTATTAAAGCCTTTGAGCAATCAATGAGGTTCTTGTATATAGTCAACCGGTACAGTGCTAGCTCATCAACTGTGTAACCATTTTGGTGGATAATCTTCATCTGCTTCACGATTGTTGACTTTCCACTTTCACCCGATCCTATTCATTATGTTTCAGTTTCTGCTTATTCCAAGGGTGAGATATTTAGCATACCCAGCAGTAATATTTTACATTCACGCCGAAGTCGCCTCGAGTCCTCCTCGAGTTTCTTGTCGATCTGTTGGCTTCTCTTCTTCGACTCTGTCTCGTCTGCATTTGAGCTCATGCAGGCACCCATCTTGACGCCGCTCTCTGTAGCTGCAACCGCAGCCAGCCTTTTGAGGTTTGGTAGACGCAAACAGTAGGCGCACCTAAATTTCCCGGTTAGTTAGCCCTAGAGTATGCGCGCGAATGTAGGAAAGTCTTTGGATTGGGGGTGATCCAGGATGGTATATCTGACGTAGGAATTGGCAGAGAAGCGATTATTGTTTGTCTGTTAGGCTTAAATGCGATGGAAAACACCTAAAGATTTGGTCCGGACCTTGCTGAACAATTCGCGGGCAATACAGATCCAGCTTCCGGTATGCCTTTGGTGAAGCCTTGCAGATTGAGCAACAATATCATATCTTCTATGCCAATTCCAGCTGCAGTTTGCTAAAAACCCCCACAATATATGAGTCGAATTAATTGGAAAGTGTACGCACCCTATAGGTGACAAATTAACGTCGTCAAAATTCTCCTTGTGATCTGGCGCTGTTGAATGACCGAGTATAAAAGACTCTGTATGTGACCGAACACCGATTTAGTGGCAGCGCGGAGACCTCCGCCTTGTTGGGCTGGAGAGACTTCGTTGGTTCGAGAATTGGTTCGATTGAGCGTCTGCGAAGGTCGCTAGAGGGCAAAATCTTAGGTTATTTGATGATGAGGATGTATCTGGGTTCGTCGTTGCTTTCAATGATCTGCTAGACCGTCCTCATGTGGGGATGATGTATTTGACTCGGGCGCCAGGGGGTCGGTGACACTGCGAATCGAGCTGTCGGTATCAGAGCGCCGCAAGTAATTGATAGCGCGTGGGTTGACGGGCAGTATTTCGAGTGGCGGTGGTTGAGGATGTATTGAGGTAGTGGAAAGTGAGGTGATCCAAGCTCTTGAGGTCGTCACGAAAGGAGGAGAGCTACTTTGTAGTGGAGTGGAGTGGAGTGGAGTGGAGAGTGAGTGGGTTAGCACTTTTAGTTCCTACCTAACGAAGGCTGCGATTATTCAACCAGGCGGCTGAGCGAGCGAGCGAGCGAGCGAACGAGTGAGTGAGTGAGTGACAGAGTGAGTGAGTGACCCTGGAAGAAGCGAAGCGAAGCGAGGGCCCCAAAATGCGAATTAAAGTGTGAGACAGACTTTCCAGCTAGCGTCCACCAAAGACAACAATATGCGTCAGCACTAGCGCCGTTGTAGTTGTATATGCTTGTGCGTTCAGCCTCGACTGCTATTCCTGCGACAGGCAGGCAGGCAGGCAGGAAATAGGAATTGTAATAGGTAGCCACACGGGTTCATATTCACTCCTAGGGGACTACAAACAAGAAAACAAAGAACAACAACCACCATCATCATCATCATCATCACCACCACCACCACCACGACAGCCGTGATTGAGGAGCGGTGGCTATTGTATCAATTGTTGGGATTGACCATTTAGCATCGGGGGTTTTTTGAGTTCTCTACCGGAGCAAAGCAAGCAAGAAAGTGGGAACATCCAGATCCAATGAGCTCTGGTCAACAACTAACTAACTTGAATCGCCATAGGAGGAGAGCAATTAGTGTTGGATCCGCCTCTTCCTGTATGTGTGTATGTGTATGTGTGTATTTGTATTTGTGTATATGTATACATACATGGGAGTATGTGCTGTAATGGCATGGTACAGTAGTAGTACGAAGGCTACTCACTGTGTATATATATATATATATATAAGTATAGCAATATCTATTTAAAATACCGTGTACGTGTAGCCAGCTCGTCGTAGTCCTCGTCTTCCAGCTCTACTTGCACAACATGACCTCTACCGCCTCCATGCCTGTTTGTTAACGATTGTTCTTGTTGTTCTGGTTATAATTACCCAAGCTTCTTGTTTTTTCGATGGCCTATTCTTAGTACAGTACCGAATCCACCACCTTTCCCCATCCACCATCCACGATTCCCCCATCATTCCCAACAAGTAATCAAACCCTCGACAACCTCTCCCCCTACACCGTTCTCCCCCAAGACTCACGCAGTCATGAAACCATCACCGCCCACCGCCCACCACATGGTACATACCGTCAAATCTTGACTAATTCCAGGCATCGCCAACCAAATTGGGCATCTGCACGTGTCATCCTTGAGCTTTTACCATAGCGGTCTACCAGAATTTGATGAAATCTGTGGAGGTTCAGACGGACCAGATCTTGGAAAACGTGGCACAGGGGTTCAGGTGGTAGTAGTACAGTCACTCCAGCAACAGTACTATGGGCAGTGCGTGCTGTAAGTACTACAGTGAATACCTGTCCTCGCCATCCATCAAATTTATATGTTTCTATTCTAAGCTCCCTGGGCCAATGCGAAAGTCGCAGACCCCCTAACCGGTACATATAAACAACCCCTTACGGAGGAGAAACCCCCTTATTATGTGTATCCCCAACCCCACAATGTCCTCCAAGCATTGCTTCATCTCCTTTTCGCTGCATTTTTGGAAACAAGCGAGCCCCAATGGGAGAGCCACCTGCTGGAGATTTGACGGCGTGTAACTAATAAAAGCATCGTGTTTTGAAGCGCCCATTCTCTCAGAGCCGTACCCACAGCGGCAGCTCCAAGAGTAAAGACGGTAAGTAATACATGCTCCGCTGTGGTCGCAATATGATAAATAATCATGATAGTAATATATAATTTGGAGATAACTGGTGGTCTACCAACCTTCTTTCTGGTTGATCATAAAAGGCTACTCGCATGATCTCCCATTTCTCTCTCACCTTACGCGAATCAATCCCCCCTACCCCCGAACCCTAGTTGCCACGTGTGGATGTGTGATAAAAGTTCAAAACTCTTATCTTGCAAATCATCAGCATCATCATCATGTCCGAGCGTCCCGAATTACATTGTACTCACATTTATTTAGCTGTGAATATCAGTTCCCCGGTCTGTCTCTCGAGGGTTTAAATTCTCAGCATACACAATCCTAACCAATAGTTGCACAGAACAACTCTTCAAGCTACATACGGAGCAAGGACCCTGGCAAGGAAAAGCAAATCTAGAGAATGCGAACTCTACCAGACATGCTGGAAAACGGGAACCTGCATATAAAGGTTTCATGGGGGTTTACTCGAACAAGCAGGAGGGACAGTATTGCACGTGTTACCATCATTGCTCTGGAAGCTCACGTTAGGAGAGACCACAGGGAACAAGCCATTTCATACTGAGAACAAGGTTAAAAAGGACGTCATCGTTGTTGAAATACCAATACTGTCCGATCAAAATACTACCTCACAGTTGTCAGCAACTGAACAGCATAGCAATGATGGGTTAGTGCTAAGCAGCCCTTGATAAAGCAACACATTTCACAGAGCAGTAAGGAGTCAACGAAAGGAAAGCCATTCGGCGATCATTCTTGATACAAATCTCCATTCTGCAGTCATTTTCCGCAGTCCAAATCGACCGCATGATTATGTATCCACGAGATGAAATCAACTCCCGTGACCCCAAGCAATGCATGTTCTGCTGGCCGCTGTTTGACTCCTGATATCGTGAGGCAAAAGAAACAAAGTGAGTCCGTTAGTTGCGCAATTCTTTGCAGCCCCATCCCTATATGCAAACCAGCCCATGGATATTGGTATCCCTGCCGGGTAATTCCCGCCCCATTTAGTCAAGACTCCACTCCTTTCTGTCTAGTAAAGGCTAGGAACCGTAGAGATACACAGCGCAAAAATTGAGAGAATCAAGTCGATCAAGCAAGATACCCGAGCTCGTCATCGTCAAGTCGCTCCAAGTATTCCTTCTCTAACAAGATGTCTATGCACTTCTTGATATCGGGAACCTTTGGTACGAAACGAGTGCGGATTTGGTTAATGCACTCGCCCACGAGAGCTGTGTGCTTCATCTTCTTACGGGCCTTCATAATACGTACAATAGCCGACTGTAGAAAGTTAGCAAAATAATCTTGTGTAAATCTACAACTTTACTAACCTGCATCAACAACTTCCGGTCTTCCTCGATAGTCTTGTGTGTCTCATCAGCCTCTTGTTTCTGGTCAGACTTGATCGCCATGTTCAGGTTGATTCGAATCTTTTTGTTTTTGAAATCGTAGTTCAAAGAGAACGTCTTGCCGGGTGCAACCTTGTCATTACCATCACCACCACTAACAGTAAGAACTCTAGCCTTCAACAGAATAGCGAGCGAAGGATCAAGTTGGTCAGCAGCCAGTGGTGTAGTCTCCAAGATGGCTTCATAGGTGTTCTTATCATTTTCGTTGAAGAGCAGAAGGATTGCCATTTGATATGCGGAAACTTGGAATGTGTATGGTGTCTTCTGGTTCTTGCAGTAGTTTGCCTTGATCTCTCCTTTGCAGAGTTGCCAAAGATATGTAAGCTTTCTACCACTGTGTTTCTGGCCATAAAACTGGCCAAAACGTTCGAGAGCCTTTGCAATCTCAGCGGGAGGAGTGAAATCGGTATTGGGGGGACTAAGTGGCCAAAAGCCAGTTCCCAAGATGGAGTAAGTAGCATCAATGGGCTTGATGTCGGACTCGAGCCCACTCTCAAACTCCTTAAAGCCAGCATTCAAATCTTTTGAGATTTGAATATCCTGGAACATACGTTGAAGTTTATTAGTGTACTCATATCCACAGGCTTCCTTCAACTTGCTGATCATACTGGTTTCTGCATCATCGGAAGATGAGTTTGTGTGAACCAATCTCCTAGCCAACATTCGTGAGTAGAATTTCTGAAAGACATCCTTGTCCTCAATATACTTGAAGACAGTCATGATCTGAGTAAGGGTGTTCTCAAGATCACTCTCCTCTGCACCGGCTGCACTTTTCTTAAGCAAGATATCACAGTATTTTGCGAGTAGCTCGGGAGACTTGTTTGAGCCAGATTTGCATACTTGGTTACGATTGACGAACTCCTTACAAGCATTATCGAGAGATCTGGTAAACTCGGGTTCGTCCTTGAAAGCCTTCGCAACTAAGCCTTGATATTGAGTATGAATCTCGAGAAGAGCATCAACGTAAGTCTTCGGCTCAAGCTTATCTCCCTCGGCTGCTACCTTTGCAACAGCCGCCAAACCTGCCTTCCGAACGTGAGCTTCGAATTTGGCACGGAGGGGATCAAGACCGTCAGGGATTCGTAGCAGCAAATTGTACATTCGTTCCATATCTTCGTAACGGTCGTTATCAAGGAGTACTTGGAATTCGTCGCGGAGAATAGCGGAATGGTCAGCAATCAAAGCAGTATTGCAAGTCTTCGTCAATGGGCCCAAAATGTCTGGATGTAGATACATGTTCACGCGTTCTGCTTCCTCATCTAACCGAACTTCGGCCTTCTTCATATACTCCACAATGCTATTTTCAGCAACGAACTGCGCCGATTCATTGGTGTAGAAGTTCTTGGTTGCTTCTAAGAATGGACGCTCAAAATTGAACCGGTAGACATCGAGGGTTGACTTGGTAGGATCAGACTCATCAAGACCCAAGGATACGAAAGAATCCACAATCGACTTGATTTGACCATGCTCGATTGTCTCACCGTGGCGTTGTTTTTCAACCATCTTTAGTACCGCGTCCATGACCTTTTCATGCACAGCCACAAACAGAGTGAGCCGCCATTGGACCAGATGTAATGTGTACACATCATAAATATTTTTCTTGCCCTCGTCCATTTCCCGCTTTACCCAGTGTCTGTTGAGATATCGGAAAAGGTGGTTAACGTATTTCGCGGAGGTGGTAAATCGTTCCCATTCCCGAATATAGAAACTGAGAAGGGCTTCATCAGAATGTGTCTTTGATTTTTCGACTAGACCGCTGAGGTATTTGGTGAGGTATGTGATCAGATTTTGATAAAGGTCTTCACCAAGAAGATGTGCTATGAAAATTAGCCTTTAGAGCAATATGAACGAGAAGAGGTGCGGTTACCTCCCCGATGTGCTCCTCCAATCTGGCCACTGGTGCTGGTGTTCACTGCCTTTTGTGACGTACAAAAATTGTGCACAGCTCTGTTGAGTTGTTAGTAGAACGTCACTGGTTTTCGTGAGAGATTCAAGGAAAACTTACGTGTAAACTCCCATATACTACCAGTCAAAGAGCTAGTCGTCAGTAATCTGCATGAAGTACAGTGAAAAGAGATCTGCTCACAGTGTTCATATCAATTCCATCCGCCAGATTGATCATGATCTTACTGACTCCAGTCTCGAGATATTTCCACCTATAATATTTAGCTAGATGTTCCACTGCTACCACTATGGATTATGGAACATACGTCGCATCAAGATCCTCCCGGTTTGGCACGGGGGGCATCATAATGACGGGCCGACTTGGGGTTGCCATCATGTTGTTTCCGTCGTGTAGGGTTGTCAAGAGGTGTAGGGTGGCGGGCGAGGCTGCTCTCTTGCTTTCAAATTCCCGCGCACAACTTGGAGAGATAACAAGGCCAGAGGTAGCCGCAGAGTTCGAAAACTTTGAAGATTCGTACTTTTGGCCCCTTGGAAAGGCGTAGGCAACGGCGACACTTGGTCACCTTGGGTGGTGTTAGGGCTCTGGGAGTTGGGTTTCAGGCCAGCCCAAAGGTACAGATCTGGCTCGTCTATTTAGGAGGATAAAGTGATTTTGGTTCGGTACGTAGAGAGGGTGGTTAGGTGATAAAGAATGAGGGTGGAGGGTGTTCGGGTTTGTTGCATGTATTATTGGGAAGTGAGCTGCCTGCCTGGTGTTGTAGCGAATGTCAGCCTCACCCACTTTTAGCGTATTCAATATCAGCTTTAATCTGCCTGCTGCTGCAGATATTTGTGCCCAGACAAGGCTATGGACCTCAATTTATTCACGCCAGTAGTATCTTTAGAATTTCAATTTTGACAAAACAATCTTGTCTAAATCTTAGACGCGAATGAATATATCAGTATGGGCTTTCTGTGGGCAAGGCTAACAATCCTGTGAATTCTGCTTCACACATCCTATAGAATCTTCAAACTTAAAATCAAATCTATCAAATCTACTTTATATCTGGTTATGAAGATTGCTAGCTCGTTGGACTAGATTTATACATACTTTACTAGTAATGTGCTTGTAGAGGATACAGCTAGAACCAATAGCATGCATCACTCTAGAAAAAAAAATGTAGGCATCTTTTCATTCAATATTCCTTCCACCCATACCATTTCTAAAGCTACAGTAATAAATATACAGAAGATTGTGGACTAGTTATTCAAGCTTCAAAATTTTCCCTCTAGCAACGACTTTGCAGAAAGGCATATCTTCTCAACCAAATTCAGAAAGGCTAGCACGATACAACAAAAGCAAATCAACGTACCGCGGTTAAGAAAACATGAAGCAAGTCTTGAAACATTACCTCAAGGTACAAACAGGTAGCTAATAGTTAAATAGGAGGATTAAACATCTCCTCGTTCGATATCAAATTCAACTCTAATTCTGACTCTCCAAACTTCAAATTGTCAAAAATTTGCGAATCATCTGCTCTCTCATCCTCAATTGATGTAATATCCGCCCGCAAATCTGGGTACTCATCCAAAAATTCACTTGTCATACAAAAATTACTTAAATCATGGCTACACTCGTCAAATGATTTGGAAAACACGTAGTGACCAGTTACGGGATCACGAACATAGAGATCGCAAAACTCGTAGTTCCAGGTAAAACGAAAACACTTCCAGAACAAAGCCGTAAACTTTGCATTGCAGTAGCTGTGTGGTGAGAAGACAAAGCGTTCACGGAGACCAGGCCAAACAATGTAGTCGATCACAGATTCATGTGGAATAAATTGTTGTGAAGGTCGCTCATGGAGGTAATATGGGATCGCATCTAGGTTTTGCTGGCTAGGATTTAATTGATACTAGATATATGTTAAATCCTTGGGTTCAAAGCGAGCCAGCTGGGTAGACTTACACGAAGCTGCAAAACCAAATTACGCAGAACAACAAGTCGCTCAGTAGCACCGCATTTTGAGAATATTACCTATAAACTAGTCAGCATTCTGGTACAAAGAGACACCAGATTCATCATAGGTAAGTCTCGTGCACGAGCATCCATAGACTTCAGCATAGGTCTCTGTTCTTGTTCATAAAGAAAGACGTTGGTGTCAGAATACCATACTTCATCTGCGTGTCGTAACATACTCCACAAAGGATCTAAAAGATATTTTCTAGTCACCGCATGCCAGCCATGTAACACCGCCCGGATAGCGATATCAGCATCTCGTAGGTTTTGATTAGCCGCAGGTTGCAGTGGTAATTTGGAACATTGGCTAAGTAGTTGGCTAGTGAAGTTTTTTATCGTAGAGCATCGACATTGTGCCACCTCTGAACACAGATCTCCTGGTCCACGTATAGCTTGATCGGGACTAAAAATATGTCCCATCCTTCCAGCAGTAAGAGAAGAGAGATCGTACATGGCCTGTAATTGCGGCCCTGGATTGGGAGCATCACAAGAGATTCTAGGTTGCGGCTCATTAAGCTGGGATGGCTGCTTATTATCAGCCAGAGACGAGTCATTGCTGTCCCTGCTTCCTCTGAGAATACCAATCTCTACTGGAAAGTCAATTGAAAGATCTTGCCCCATGTCATCTAACATCATGAGGTCTGGCTGGATCTTCTGTGTATTCTGGGGAAATGCCAGAGGCTTCTCAAACGTGCCGGCACCACCTTCTAGATTCATATCAGCCCAAATACTTGGGGTGCTGGTAAGAAGTATTCACCAGGCTCTTCTCCACCTTGGCCAGCGACGAGTTTTGCAATACTTTTCAATTTAGCCCGCAGCACTTCATTTTCTATCCTTTGCTGCTCTATTTGGTCGATCAGTTCCTTTGTGTTTCCATCGTCCCGGACCCGGGTCAATGCCTCAATTCGTGATTCAAGCAGAGCAATATGGTTCTTCGTTTTACATCGCGAGCTACGCTGGGCCTCTCGGTCCAGTGCACGCTTCCTAGCTAGCCTCTCATCGGACAGCTTCTGTGTCTGCAGCAAAGGCTTCTGGTGTTTGGTGTCGGAGGTTTGGGGAATGCTCGAAAGATTCACCGTATTTCTGGAACCAGCACTCATACCGGCTAGGCGACAATGACTGACTCACCGATGTCGATTTGTAAAGATAGGTCGGAAATGGTCTGTAATGCAATACTGGAGACAGCTGCGCTATGTGCAGCTGCGACGCTAGACTCGCGTAATGAACAAAGAATAAAAGAGAGGGGAGGTTTGCTACTTGCACTCTTCCCCCCAATCTAATCCGTGAGCTCACGGCGGCTAGTTAGAGTTGGATGGTGAACTGTGATACTTATCCAAGGCAGGCGTCATGGACTCCTGGCTGCTATGGTGCTGTGTATTCCGTAACCTTCCTCCCTCCTCTCTTCT
>Ga0247734_1002899_pt1 | contig 10659 bp, 9 predicted proteins | sample UWRJL103311B2_FD_180933 | JGI IMG/M metagenome (GOLD analysis project Ga0247734, IMG submission 180933) | Plant litter microbial communities from Arlington Agricultural Research Station in Wisconsin, United States - UWRJ-L103-311B-2 | ecosystem: Environmental > Terrestrial > Plant litter >... | reverse complement strand
CTTGACCCGAATTATCCACAGGCGTAGAAAAGATCGGGCAAAGCGCTGTCGTTGACAGCAACCCAGGTAGCCAGAGCCTTTGAGGCTACGCCACACCGTGGTGGTTCTCCCAAAGTGCGATTAGCATCCGGCGGCTCGCACGATCACTCACCGAGTGATGGATGCCTACTTCAGATTGTTGCCATTGCGGCAAATACATCCCCTACCCTGCTGCCCTGCAGCAACCTTTCCGCTTGGCCATTTCACTGCGCCAACCTGCGCCCGTCTCTTTCTCCCGGAAAGAGACGGGCGCTCCTACCGCTGCTGCAGCCCAACTCGTACAAGGCTTTGCGGCATTTCCCCTCGTGACAATCGGCGTGACAAACACCGAAGTCACCAGCAACAGCGATGCAGATGATGGTGCCGCAGCCTACGGAATGGACTGCACCTGACTGACAGTCAGGCATGCCCCGGTCATCGCATCCCTGCCTTCCCTGATTCAGGATCTCGCGGCATTGGCCTCGTCAGCCAATGCAGTCTCCACCCGCCCACCGGAATCGGTGTTCAGGAGGCCAGATCATGAGATGCCCAAGCTCCCGGAATGCGATTCCCGGTCGGAAGGAGCCGCCAGTCCCGCGTTAGTGGACAACCCTCACAGGTCGCAGGGACCTTGATCCCTGATAACACTCAACATTCTTGGCGGGATGACGTGGGGAAAGTTTTAAAAGTTTTGGCTACGAGAGGGGTTTGATCATGGCATTGGTAGGTAGGCGGGATGGGCGCAATTTTGGCTATGGCCGGCAACTGAGCTATGCAGGGCCGCAGGCATTGCGCGACCTATTTGGCGGCGGGCATTACGGCACGGTCAAGGCGCACAGTGATCGTTGGCTGGCGTTTGTACGCTGGTGTCGGTCGGAGGATGGCCCGGGAATTAATGACGCACGGCAGATTGATCGGCAGACCTTGCTGGATTACGCGGAGCATCTGCGTCACCTGGTTGAGCGCAGCGATCTCGCCATCGCCACTGCGCAAAACCGATTGTCCAGCGTCAATCGGACCCTGGCAGCGCTTCGCGGTGATCAGTATGTGAAAGTACCGAGTCCGAGCAAGGCGCTAGGAATGCGGCGCACCAGTGTTCGTCGTTCGGTGCCGCAAGGCGAAGACCGCGAACATGTGAAGAGGGTCGTAGAGGTGCTTTGCGTACACCAGCAGCCGCGTGCCGCGGCCATCGCTCAATTAGCGCGAGCCACCGGCATGCGCTTACGTGAGGCCATTTTGGCCGACCTTTCGCGCTTAAAACGTGAGGCCGAACAATACGGCAAGATCAACATCCAGGATGGCACCAAGGGGGGCCGCTCAGGTGCCTCGGCACCTCGCTGGATCAGGGCAGATGATCATATTCGCGAGGCGCTGAGATTCGCCGAACAGGTCTCACCCGACGGTAGCCGCAACCTACTTGCACCGACCGAAACCTACCTCGATTTCCAACGGGGAATCGTCCGTCCTGCACGGGACATCCTCCATACGCAGAGCTTAAAAGGCTTCCACGAATTACGAGCGGCCTATGCATGCGAACGCTATGAGCAAATCACCCGTCATCCCGCGCCCATCAATGGAGGCCGTTGCTGCCAGCTCGACATACACCTCGATAAGAAGGCGCGCGCACAAATTAGTTATGAGCTAGGACATAGTCGGATCGACGTGGTATCGGCGTACATCGGTGGTCGGGTATGAATAAACCATTCGATATGAAGATCTTTTTGGCTGGAATGCTGACTGGAGCACATGCCACACGCGAACGTCACATCCGCCAGGCCGAAGCTATTCAAGCAACCATTTCAGAGCGCTGGCGCCGGGAGAATCCATGGACCTGGCAGCGAAAGCATCTTGCGTGGTTTCTTGATCATCACGTAAGCCAGCGGTCTGTTCCGACACGCTATTACTATCTACTAACCATTCGATTGATTGTTATTCGTTTAAAAAGTCTTGGATGTTCGGTGCGCTTAAGGAGAATCAGTATTCCTGTGGCTCACCGAACCAGACTGATCTCCAGAGACAAACGATCAAATAAGATCCAGGCAAGTATTCGACGGGATGATTGAAAGCAATATCCGGCGGGAAGAGCGCATCCCTTGCGACGCATCGCAACGGGCGAAAGCGGCCCTCTGAAAGGCATTAGCGACCAACGCCCCCCGGGGACTGAACGCCGTGTGTCTTCCTGAAATGAATCTGCCCATACCCGCAATCATGCCCCTGGCGCAGCACGAGAAAAATTCGCCGACTTTCTGCCGCAAAAATGTTGCCTAAACAGTGGTTAATCCATGCAGGAAAAGCGCTAGACTACACGGTTTGGAGCGGATCAAACGGGCCTTGATGACCTGTCCGTCAAAACTGAGACGGTGCGTCTGGACTCAGGCTCCGCGCCTCCGCTGATTAATTGAAGTGCCCTGCCCATGTCCGTCAGAAACATAGTCAAAGCCATTCAGCAAACCATGTGGAAAGATGCTGGCGTCGATGGCGACGCTCAGCGCCTCTCACAGCTCTGCTGGATGTTTTTTCTCAAGATCATTGACGATCAAGATCAGCAACTGGATCGCACGCATGAGGACTACCGGTCCGCCATACCGAAGCGCCTACAGTGGCGCAACTGGGCCGCCGATCCAAAAGGAATCACGGGCACCGAGCTGCTTGATTTCATTAACGATGATCTTTTTCCAACACTCAAGGGGCTGTCCGCCCCCGGCAAGCGGGCCAACCGCGCGCGTGTCGTAAGTGGCGTATTTGAAGACGCGCACAACTATATGAAAGACGGTCAAGTGATCCGTCAGGTCATCAATAAGATCAGCGAGGTCAACTTCAATGACCTGGCCGAACGAAAACACTTTGGCGACATTTATGAGCAGTTGCTTAATGACCTTCAGGCTGCTGGTAACGCAGGTGAGTTCTATACGCCGCGTGCCATCACCGCCTTTATGGTCGACCGCATCGATCCCAAGATAGGAGAAACTATCTTTGATCCTTCTTGCGGCACCGGTGGTTTCCTTACCTGCAGCATTCGCCATATGCGCGACCGGTACGTAAAAAACATCGAAGACGAAGCATTGCTACAAAGCGGCCTTCGCGCCGTCGAGCTCAAACAGCTACCGCACATGCTGTGCGTAACAAACATGCTACTGCATGGCGTGGAAGACCCAAGCTTCGTGCGCCATGATAATACGTTGTCTCGTCCCTACATGAGCTACGTAGACGCAGATAGGGTAGATGTGATTGTAACCAATCCGCCCTTTGGGGCTATGGTTCAAGACGGCATTGAGGGCAACTTCCCTCACAATCTTCGCACCAAAGAATCAGCCGATCTATTTCTCGCGCTAATCATCCACGTGTTGAAACCTGGTGGTCGTGCCGCCGTTGTATTACCCGACGGTAGCTTATTTGGAGATGGCGTGAAAGCGCGCCTTAGAGAGCACCTTATGGAGGAGTGCAACCTCCATACCATTGTTCGGCTGCCGAATAGCGTATTCAAACCATACGCTAGTATTGGAACCAATGTATTGTTCTTTGAAAAGGGCAATCCTACGAAGGACGTTTGGTTTTATGAGCACCGCGTCCCAGAAAGTCAAAAAGCTTATTCCATGACCCGACCGATCCGTATGGAGTATATGCAGGACTGCGTCGACTGGTGGGGAGGCGTCAATCGTGAGGGCCGTATGGAAACGGAGCTGGCCTGGAAGGTAAGTGCTGAAGAGGTGAAGAGCCGCAGTTTCAACCTTGACTTCAAAAATCCTCACACTGCGGCCGATGACCATGGGGATCCCGAACAACTACTGCGGAGCCTCGATGAAGCGGAAGCTAGATCTGCAGCCCTCCGTGAGCAGCTCAGGACGATCTTGGAAGAGGCGTTGCTACGATGAATGCTACGTATTTATTAGAGCACTTCGACCGATTGATCGAAGCGCCCTATGCCGTAGCACGTCTGCGTCGCTTCATTCAAGATTTGGCGATACGAGGAAAGCTTGTAGAACAGAACTCGGACGACGAGCCCGCAATGTTGCTCTTGGCGCAAGTTGCTGCCGAATGGACCAGATTGGAGAAGGAAGGCCGCGCCAAGCGAAGCAAAGACGTCAAGGAACTTGCAGAACGAGATGGTCCATTTGCGTCGCCTTCTCTGTGGAAGTTCGTATGCCTCGGAGAGGTACTACAAATGTTCAATGGTCGTGCATTCAAACGCACAGACTGGCTCGACCGCGGACTTCCGATAATTCGAATTCAGAACTTAAACAATCCGTCGGCAACTTTCAATTTTTGCGATCCTTCAAAGGTTGATAAAAGACACCTCGTCAATAACGGTGACTTCTTAATCTCATGGTCAGGGACCCCAGGAACCTCGTTCGGTGCATTTATATGGGAACGTGGTGAGGGAGCGCTCAATCAGCATATTTTCCGCTGCACTCAGGTCGGCAATGCATATGAGCCTAAATTTCTTAGACTAGCGATAAATACCCAACTGAACGTTTTGATTTCACAAGCGCAAGGGGGGGTTGGGCTACAGCACGTGACAAGAGGTACCTTAGAAAGATTGCCTCTTGCCCTTCCCCCCCGTGCTGAACAGGGTCGTATTGTCGCCAAGGTTGAGGAGCTTATGGAGCTATGCGACCAACTCGAAATAGCACAAAAAGAGCGCGACGACCACCGTAACCACCTAGTCGCAGCGTCGCTGCAGCGTCTGAACCAGTCGACTGAGTCCGATGGCCCCGAGACCTACCGGAAATATGCACACTTCCACCTGACCCACCTAGCTCGTCTAACCACCAGCAAAGAACACATCAAAGCATTTCGACTAACATTATTAAACTGTGCAGTCAAAGGACGACTGGTTCCACATGATCAAAACGATGAGCCAGCAACAGAGCTCCTTGAGAAAATTAAGTTAGAAAAGTCACGACAGCTAAAAAACACGCGTAAAACGAGAGAAACTTCAGAAGCTGTGGGTCTGGATTTAGAACCTTACCCCCTACCTATAGGGTGGGCGTGGGCGAGGTTCCCGGACCTAGGGGTGTTTGGGCGTGGCAAGTCTAAGCATCGCCCACGCAACGATCCTGCATTGTTTGATGGGGGAACGTATCCACTTGTTCAAACCGGCGATGTCGCACGGTCCGGAGGATTGATCAAAACCTATACTGGCATGTACAACGATCTTGGCCTATCACAGAGCATGCTTTGGCCAGCAGGTACGCTCTGCATCACTATTGCGGCCAACATCGCGGACAGCGGGATCCTTGCATTCGATGCATGCTTCCCAGATAGCGTAGTAGGTTTTAATCCTTCTCCATTGATCGACTCCGCTAAGTACTTCGAATACTTCGTCCGGACCGCCAAATCAAATCTCCTCGAATTCGCTCCTGCAACTGCACAAAAGAACATCAACCTTGAAATTTTAAACGCTGTACTCGTCCCAGTGCCACCTGTTGCAGAGCAAAGCCGCATCGCGAAGAAAGTCGATGAGCTACTGTCCCTATGCGACGACCTTGAAATCCAGCTCTCCACTATCCAAGCAGATAGCGAACGATTACTTGATACTTTGTTTGACGACGCGCTCGGCATATTCCGCGCTCCTACGGAAGAAAAATCGCAAGGAATGCTGAGCGTTAAACCGATATCGGATCACCAGATAGAAAAGGCTTCGCTCTACATGACGTCAAATCCGGCGGCGACCGTTGACCAACTCACTGGGTGTGTTGATTCACTTGGTGGTACAACAACTCCCGAGCGCTTGCTCAAGTTCTGTGGTCTGAGCGAAGATTTAGAGACCTTTTACGATCTGCTTCGAGCGGCGAGAGACCAGAACTCCCTCATCGTTCCACTTGGCTCCGATCAAGAAATTCGGAGGCACAGCGGTGAGAATTGATACCTTGGAAATCAGGAGTCCTTGGAAAAACTTAGATGGCCTCAAAGTCAATTTCGATGAGAGCTGTGATATCGCAGTGATCATCGGACGCAACGGTACAGCCAAGAGTAATCTCTTGGAGTCGATTATTACGATCTTCCGTAATATCGACTTAGGTGAGCCAGCCGCCTTTTCTTATCGTATCCGTTATATTTTGAATGACGCCAATGTCTTCGTCCAAGCAGAGGTCGACCAACAGGCAAAGGCAACGGTGAATGAAAAGAAAATCTCACTTTCCGCACTGAAAAACGAGTGGACGCCAAAATATGTAGTTGGATACTACTCGGGCGTGAGTGATCGTTTCGAGGACCTCTTCCGTCGCCATGACAGACGAGCTCTAGATGCAACTTTGAGACCACAGGCCGGGGATGAGACATTCGCAAAACTGGAGTTCCGTCGCTTTATATGTGCCCGTCCAGTCCATGGTTTATTCGTTTTGCTGGCTTTCTATTATTCAGATGACACTGAAGTCGCTGAATTCTTAAGAAGCCATCCGAGAATCGAAAGTTTCGATTCGGCGCTGTTGACAGTTCGAAAACCAGTATGGGCAAAACGTGGCACCACAGCTGAAGACTTTTGGGGTGCCAAAGGTCCTGTGCGTGACCTCATGGAGACATTTCGAAGCTACTCTCTTGCACCTATTTCCAGAAAAATCACAGTAAGACCGGACTTCAGAACCAGCGAGGTAAGAGAGGTCATGCATCTCTTCATCCCTGACATTTCTGCGCTCCGAGACCTTGCCAAAAAATACGGCGCTGATCCCAAGGCACTGTTCCAAGCGCTCGATACAATGCGTCTAAGCGGACTTATTGAAGACTTTCGCGTTCGTGTTCGTGTGAGGGGTGCTTCAGGGCCAATTCACACTAGACAATTGAGCGAAGGTGAACAACAGCTTTTAACCGTATTAGGACTCATGCGTTTTACGAGTGAAGAAGCTTCTCTGTATATTTTAGATGAGCCTGATACTCACCTAAACCCTCGATGGGGAATTGAGTACTTAGGGCATCTGCGGAATATAGGCGGCATTCATAGAAATAGCCATACAATCTTGGCAACACACCAGCCGCTGTTGGTGGCGGGACTACGCAAAGAAGAAATTCGAGTAATGTCTCGAAGCGTAGATGGCAAAATTTTTGCTGCAGAGCCGGAGGAAAGTCCTAGGGGAACAGGCATTGCTGGCGTGCTAACGAGCCCTCTCTACGGATTAGAGAGTCAACTTGACGAATTTAGTCTAAGAGTCCTGCATAGTATTTACCGTGTATCCCTAGGACAAAATGGAGAGAAGCGAAAGCGAAACTTAAGGCGACTGAGAAAGCTCGTCCCTGCTCTTGAGACAGTTGAGTCATCACCAGACCCTTATCGAAATATTGCTCGTGAGGCATATTCGCTGGCACTGCAAAGAATCGTTGGTGCTGGCGAAGTTGATAGCGAGTCCCGCCACACCCAGGTAGAACGTTTGGCTTCGAAGCTTTTTGACGAGGCCCAGGAGGGCGAAAAGTGATTTTTGTCGATCTAACGAAGTTAGCAATTTCACCCGCGCTCCGTGCCACATTAAGGGCTGCTACTACTGCACTAATGCAGGAGACCCCTGATGATCGAGCTAACTACATAAAAAATAATCGAAGCATCACTTGGGGTGATCCCGCCCTAGTCACAGCGCTAAAAGCGCTGATTGGAAACAAATGTTGGTATTCGGAGATAGAGCTAGGCGGAGCAGATCCAAACGTTGACCATTTTCGACCAAAGGGCCGCGTCGTGGAGGTGAACGATGAGTTGGCCAAAACTGGCCATCAGTTGGATGGTTATTGGTGGTTAGCATTCGAGCCTTTAAACTTTCGACTTTCTTCACAACATGCGAACCAACGTAGGGTGGATGAAGGCACTGACGGCGGAAAAGCTGACTTCTTTCCGGTTAAAGGAAATCGGGCTCCCGTAGGTACACCATATATGCAGATCTTCGAGGAGGTTCTTCCTCTCGATCCCTGCTCAGCATCTGACGTAAGTCTTATATGGTTTGATCCAGAAGGCAGACCGTGCTACTCCCCGAAGCAGAAGCGCCCCAAAAAAGATGACGAACTTCGCATCAAAGCAACGGTCTGGTTGTACCACCTAGACAAACACGATACAGCAGCACCTCGAGCGAAGGCTGTTGAAAATGTGAGAAGAAAACTTCTTTTGGCAGACAACTACTATGAGTTGTGGCACTCCGAGCAACCATGCCTGAAATCCAAGGCCTCGTTTGATCATGAGATCGCAGAAATCGCCGATCTTCTTGCAGCCAGCTCGGAATTTGCTGGTGCAAAAAGGTGTGCAGTGCGGTTAGCAATGGCTGATTACGATTGGATCGAGTCATGTCAAGCATTACTTATCTGAGACGCACCATTTACTCTCAAGGTGCTTTACTATGGGCTTGCCGAGCATAGATAGTGGTGCACAGTGCAGCGTTTTTGAAGGTTTGATCGTCCGGTATTGATTGGTACTCGCGTAGACATCGCCGCTCGAATTAATGGCGTCTATAGAGGGCTTTAACGCCGAAGACAGTGGGATAGCCCCGATTCTGGAACACATTAACTAGTAGAAAAAAACGGACCAATCTTTGTGGGCATACTGATAGCCACATTCGTTGCCGACAAGAAAATCTGGGGACAGGACGCGATTCAGCTAAGACCGATAAAATCATTGAAGCTCCGATGACAGAGCGTTGAGACGGCGTCCCACTCTAGGACACGCAAGCGGGCTCAGACTCTAGGTCAGGCTGAATTTGAATGAATTGCTAATCGCCAGGAAAGCCCAGATTCGATTCCACTTAACGCCATAACTAGCTGATTTATTTATAGTCACTAGTTGGGGTACGCCGAATTCTCCACCGAAATCCAGACGCCCAGAAAACCTGGCCTCCCCAATGCATACCGTTCGTCTGGTGCCGGCACCATACAAAACAAAGGCTCGCAGAAATGCGGGCCTTTTGTTTTTTCTGGTGGACTCAAAATTGGGCAACCGCGTGGAGGTAACGCGCCGTCCATCTGCGTCTTTCGATTTCAACTCAACCTATGCCGTCCTTAATAGCCTCTGCCCATAACCAAATTCTGATCGGCTGTTTCCGCACATTCCCAAATATCGACCTGACATCAATTCGCTTCACCGATCCCTCGCTCTCTTGTTCAGCACAACCAGTCAAACAGCCACACGTCGTTCGCCGTGCCTGTCTAGCGCGCTTGGGCGTTGGGGGACATTCGGATGTACACTTCGGCATAGCTCATCGCCACCTGCCTGGGGACCATAATGCAAAATAGCTGTGAACAGATTCACTCGATGCTCACGCCCCAGGAGCGGGCGGCCATTGCGGAGATTGAGGCGACGACGAGTGTTTTGAGTATCGTGACGCGCATGACAAGGATGAGATTTGCGGCCATTGCGAAGTTCGACAATAGCGACTGGATCGTCTGTTCGGCCCACGACATCGGTGATATCGGGATCAATGCTGGGGATACGCTGCCTGTCGAAATGACGCTGTGCAGCGATTTTCTGACTGATCCACAAGCGCTGCTACTCCCTGATATCCGTCAAAGCCCGCGGCACCAGATACGTCCTGTCGTGAAGCAATACGGGCTGGAAAGCTACGTAGGGGTGCCGATTATGCTGCCGGACGGCACGCTATATGGCGCGCTGTGTGCGCTCGATTCCAAGCCTGTTCTGTTCGAGAATCCCGATCTGGCCGAGACCTTACATCTGTTTGCCAGGCTGATCGGCTGCATTTTTTTTGGCAACGGTCGTTTGACCGATCGCTAAGGGCATGTGAGCACCGGCATCTTGATAGAGGGTTTGTAGGCCGGTCAGTCGACGACAAGCGTTTCCCACCGCTGGTCGTCTGATCGGTCGTGAGTTCGGGTCATCCTTTTTCACGCGATGCCGATAGCTATGGATACCTTGAACGAAATCGGTCGCCGCTATGTTTGGATCAGCCTTTAAGAAAGAGCTCACGTTGGCAAAAGACGAGCTGCGCAGTCTGCACAGTGATCAGCATGCTGTGGATGCGGAGATGTTGCGCTTGACGGTGAATCGGGACCTTGTCATCACCCACATCAATGAGCGCTTCGCCAGCTTTATTGGCGTCCCTAGCGAAAAGCTTATTGGGGCGGCGCTGGGGACCATTACCCCGGGTTACGTCAAGGAACTGCCTTGCTACAGGAACTTCATAAGTGCGATGGCGCGCGGCCAAGGCGTCACGGATGAGTACCGGTACATCGCGGGCGACGGAAATCTGGTGTGGACCCGTGCATCCTGGTGCCCTTTGAAGGATGAGCAAGGCAACGTCACGCATATGACCTGCTACGGCTCGGAAGTGACCGCACTCGTCAACAAAGCGCGCGAAAACGAAGAGTTCATCAACGCGCTTCTGCGCTCTACGGCGGTGATCGAGTTTGATCTGACGGGCAAGATCCTCACGGCGAATTCGAACTTTCTGGGTGCCGTGGGATACGACTTGAATCAAATTTCAGGCAAACACCACAGCCTTTTCTGCGAACCGTCCTATGCCGGTTCACAGGAATACGCGGAGTTTTGGAAACGCTTGCGCTCGGGCCAATTTGTCGCCGGGCGATTTAAACGGATCAACAGCGCAGGTCGAGAAATATGGCTGGAGGCGACCTACAACCCGGTCCACGACACCCGCGGGCAGCTTTATAAGATTGTGAAGTTTGCGACTGAAATCACGGATCAGGTTCAGGGGGAAGCCG
>Ga0247734_1002898_pt1 | contig 10660 bp, 13 predicted proteins | sample UWRJL103311B2_FD_180933 | JGI IMG/M metagenome (GOLD analysis project Ga0247734, IMG submission 180933) | Plant litter microbial communities from Arlington Agricultural Research Station in Wisconsin, United States - UWRJ-L103-311B-2 | ecosystem: Environmental > Terrestrial > Plant litter >... | reverse complement strand
GGAGAAGAGGCGTTGCCTCTTCTCACGATACTATATACTGTAATACTAGAAAGTGGGGCTATGGGTGCCTTAGGCTACAACAGTATGTTAATAGAAATGCGTGCGATCAAAAGTATTCACCAGCTGTGGGAGATTATTTTAAGTTACCACTACTGAATACAACGTTTACCCTCTTTCTAACAAATCCAGTTCTTGCTAGCTTTTTCTTGTTTCTGGAAGTCAATTTGTGTCACAGTAGGGTCATAAGTGTAATTTCATTACTTGCATGAAGAGTATTGAGATAAGACAGAGAAAATCTGGATGAGTCAACTAGACTAAAGATTGAAGAGACAAGATTGCACGGAACCTCGCCTAGAATAAATTGGTCCGAAATTAATCAGAAAAATGTCCCTGGGCTTTAAAAGCCAAGGCCTGTCTGTGTATTATATTGCCTGATCACACGACATAATTACCAAGAATTATTTTTAACGAATTATGTTGAAATCTCTCTAGTAATGTTATATTACTTTGTACATAGCAGTACACCCATTGGGTAAAATTGCCGTTAAATATGTAGAATGTTGAAGAAGTAGGTATATAAAGTTAACAACTTACTAGCACCAGAGTATTGAAAAAAGCAGCTTGGTCAAAACCTAAAATACGCGCATCATTTGTAGGTTCTAATAGCCGCATAGAGAAAGATCAGGAATGGTTTCTGCCAAGAAGAAGAGTATTAGGAGGTTAAAATGTTCGACCCCAAATGAAGTAGAACTATGTTGTTCTATCCGCTGATGCTATCTCGTTGACTCTAATGACTACATCATTTTGTTGGTCTGAACCCACATTTTATGTTCAATGGTCAATATCGCTCCCTGAAGCATCTGGCTCACTGTCCTCTCCTTCTCCATGATCAAATCCATGGAGGCCCTCTGTCTCTCCACCTAACAGAGGAGCCCTCTCACCTTTATGTCTCTGAAAGTGGCCTACAACACTAATAACAGCAACACTCAAACCATGAATCATAGTGCTTCCCAGCACTACAAAGCAAATCACTGGCCATATCAACATTATTGCTTTATACTCTTCGGAAAATGGTGGGACTTCATGTTTTGGCTTCGGTAATGGAATTGACGTTCCAGTTTCCAGTTGAGCTCTTGCTTCAATAGCTAGAAATATGGCACCCACACCCATTGGACCGAAGTGGCCACAGAAGAGCGCTTCACGGTAGGTTCGAATATCTGGGATAAAGTTCTTGAGAGCGAGGACCGCTGGTATTCGACGAAACAGAAGAACCAAAAATAAGAAAAGGACCAGTTGCCCTATTCCTAAGTTTGGTATTACGGCGTTGAAAAAGAACCCAGACCATGGGATATCAGATCCAAAATATACAAAAATAGTTGAATTCATGATCAAATCGATAATCTGAGCAAATGACTCTTGATTCTTCCCGGCTTTGGCTGAGAACCAGCCATCGTGAGCAAATCCTATACCTGCTCCAAAAGCTACCAGGAAGTCGTCCGAGCCAAGAGTACTTCCAACGCCAATTGATAGCATTGCCATCAGTAGGTAGAAAACTACAAAAGATGGTAGGCCAATAAAATTCCGAGCTGAAACGGCACGGAGGATGCGGTTGGAAGTTAAGCCAAGTAGCAGACCAACTAAAATGCCAACAACGCATTGATAAAGGACTGTGATTAATATCCATTCTCTTAAAGAGGACATGGGAGTGGATTTGGTGTAAATCACTAGCCCGGCATAGAGAAAGGGAAAAGAAACACCATCATTGCAAGCTGATTCCGCTGCTAGCATCTGTCAAAGTCAGAATCCAAACTTCCAGTTTTCATGTTGTATGTCAACTCACGTTTTTAAGCCGCTTAGGGACTCGATCGCTAAACTTGGACTTTGCAAGTACAGATGCAGCTAGAATTGGATCAGTTGGGGATAGACAAGCACCAATTATCAATGCAGTTGGAATGCTGGTCCGAAAAATCAACCATGCAAAGCCTGCTACTACAACCCAACTAAAGACCATAACAGGCCCCAGCATCACGGCCACACTCTTCCAATGGCGATGAAAGTAGTATTTGGGTAACTCTATGCCAACCTACCAAGCCGAATTAGCAAATAATTCGACAGGTTGACCTCGATGCCAGGTCTTGCATGGCGCATTTCTAGACAGGGTTCTCCATGGAGTGAAGGGATTCAAATGATGCTTACAGCAAAACACTGGATTCCAACAATAACTCTCGTGATCTCTTGCATGATTTTGTCTTCTAAACCCCATTTTCTAGGCGTTATTACTCCTAGCAAGGCAGGACCAAGTATAATCCCCGCCAGCACAGCAAGTGGTGGCTCCGATAGATGCAGGGTATTTCTGATAAATTTGGTAAATAATGTAAACATTATTAAGAATAACGATAATATCAGATAGGTTAAATGAGCCGGGGTTGGCTCAAGTTGTTTCCATTGTTCCGTGTGTACCTCCATGATGGAGAGAAAATTCCTGGATATTTACTATATTCAGTTACAAGGGCAAATAAAAAGATTTTTGCCGTGAATTCTATGAAGAAAAATTCACGGCTATGATGTTGAGATGGCACGTGTTGAGGAAAGAGGTGGTCATAGTGGCTTTTAAGTGACGTATTATCAATGTTATTTTAACTCCCATAATCTTTTTACCGAAAACCCTACTAAAATATAAAGCCAAGGTCTTGAACCACCAAAAGTTGTTTATGTAACCCCCTCGTTATTCTCGCCAGATTGGTAGCCTCTCGGTGGTTTTTAATCTGAACTTACCACCTACAGATAGAGGTAATTAAAAAGCTGAATGACTGGTATTCCTAAGGTGAGGTAAATATCACAGTCACGTGATTTAAATCTTTTTGAGATTATTTTCTGTTTGGTCTGAGAAACCGGTGTTTATCGGAAAACTTGTTTTCCTTTTACATCAACTTCTCTAGGGGGTGGTGACCTGTTGTATAGGGCTCGAGAATCTGTACTTGTGGATACGGTCAAAAAAAAGTTCGATCATGTGTGTTTTAGTCATCCTCTTTCTTCTTTTTCCAATTCCCCTATAGGTGCTTGTCCCCTATAGCCTATGTTTACTTTAAAAGGTGTTTCAAATATATTGTCAAAGGGTCTTGTATTATGAAGAGTTGTACTTTGGAGGAAGGACTTCATCAGACCTTAGGCCGATGCTCGGTTGCTTCTGAAAATAAAACAACCGGGTAGTATTACAGTTAGCTTGTTTCATTATATAAGAAGAAAACCAACTCTATGGATCTGAATTGGACTAATTTTAGTATGCAGTTTTCAGCCATGTGAATCTCGCCATTTTGCTTGATTCTTGGCGCTCGTTTAGCTCAGGGGCAAGTTACCTAATACAGGTAAGGGAAAAAGCTGCGAAAACAAAGTAAGGGTTGGGGTATCAACCCGATACAATATTGAATTGCAACCACTGAGACTTACTTACTTTGATTGCTTTACTTTCACAAACTGTGAGCCTGCCATCTTACATTAGCGTAATTGCTTCTTAGCAAAGCACGTGACTAAAGAGCATAGTTTCTACGACTTCTGTACAATACGTGCTATCCTTGAAACGTCTGTTACTAATTCTAATCATATTGCGACGATATTTAATTTATACGCTTCATAGAATCATCATACTGTAGCCGACAAGGAACAGCGGAGGTCCGTTTTGTGGCGTGCAGCCACATTTAGAGACTTTCCATACATTGGTTAATGCAAGGTTGACCACACTCACTAGTGATTGAAATCGGAGTGCCTCTCCCTTGCTTCAAAGATCCTGCACGGAGATTGTAGATGCCACCACGTTCCGGGTACTATCTCCTCACCATAAATGAGGCCCATTCCCTCTCAAGTATCCAATCTGTAGGGTGGTGGAACATCTAACTTTGTCACAACTAGACAAGATCAAAATGCCGGAACTCACTATTTCTTATAAAGATAATGCATCGAAGCCAGCTCTTTGGTCAAACCCAAAGAATATTTCTTTCGAAGACTACCTAGAGCTCACAGCGTGTGTTTTCAACTGGGCAGATAGTTATGATGCAAAGGCAAGTTTAGTTAGCCACTTTCCAAAAATGAGCTATTATAGAATAATCACTAATTACTATCTAGGATTGGAAACGTCTCCGAAGCATCATCGCTCCCACGCTTCTCGTAGATTACACAGAGATTGGCAAGCCAAGATGGGACTCCATGTCTGCCACAGATTTTATGGCCATGGTGACGGACGAAGACTTCCTTGGAGACCAATGCGTTAAGACCCAGCATCACCTAGGCATGACCTACTGGGAGCGTGTCTCAGATACCGAAGTCATTGGACACCATCAACTGCGAGCCGCCCACCAGGTGTACACGGATGCTTCTCTCTCAGAAGTAAAACTCAAGGGCCATTCTCATGCTACTAATGAGCACTATTACAAGAAAGTCGATGGGGTGTGGAAGTTTGCAGGATTGAAGCCGACTGTGCGGTGGAACGAACACAATTTTGAGAAGGTTTTCAAAGGGAGCTATGTTGAGATCAATGGAAGTGATATTGATAAAAGCGAATAGGGATCAACTTCGATTTAGACATGATAACTGGTTGGCGACGTAAACATTACCTTGAACAATAATGGTTTGGTTAATGGACATCCTGTAGATGAGAGATGTTCCTTGGTCAAACCTGGAAAATTAATTCAGTACTTGTGTAGTCACCCTTCTTTCAAGAAATTAGGCCATGCCGTCAAAGCTTATGTCCTGTTCATGGAGTCTCAACGGAAGAGCCTGCAAAAAACCGGACCTTCTTTACCCCTTTCTTTAGTGAGATCATGGGATCTACCCAAATTAGTATGGACTATCTTCAGAAGCATTTCTGGTCAAAATTCTGACCAAATTATAAAATCAATGAACAGTATGGCTCATAGTAAAGTTCTTTTCATTCTAGAGTTTGGATTCCGATACCAAACTAATGTGGACACTATCGTTATGACTGAAATGGTACAAAATGGTACAAAAGCATTGAGATACAAACCAAAAATCTGAAGGATGAGACGGTATGATATCTGCTAGATGCAAAAGAATTCCAGAGCTCTTGTCCCCTTTTCTGCATCTCCTGGCGCTCACACAGCATCCTTGCCCTCCGCCCCTAACAACCAAAAGAAACCCTGCCTGAACCCCAAATTCTATCCTCATGGCATGACCCTGTTAATGACATAAATATCCGTCCTTTCATAGCTTTGTGTCTTTGTTTGTTTATTCAAGGAGAACAGCATCTCCATCAGTGCTACTTCGCTCTAATGTCTCGGTCTGGTGCTGGGCCTCAACATCGTCCCGTGCAGATACACGGTGGTGCTCCACCCTACCCTCATCCCCCTTTGTCTTGAGCTTGAGCTTGAAATACACAGCTACTGATCGTGGCTTCCCGCCATCCATAATACTGAGAAGGTAGAAAGGTCTATATGTAGTTAGAGTTTAATAGTATCAAAATATGAAAGCGCAGTCAACTTACAAAGCTACATATGCCACAATATAGCCCTTAATATCATCACGATTCCTCCACCATTGAGCAATGTTTGAACTATGATGCCCAATCGGTAGGGTAGTCAACAAGCATATCAAGAGCAATCCATCAATCACAAACGGCAAAACTAACAATACTTTGGCCATTTTCTTATTGAGCTTGCCCGACGAGTTGAGACTGATCTTTACGACCAAACAACTTGATATTAGATGCCGGAATATGATATAGAAGTTATTTGATATGGCTAGGCTGAGGAAGACCATGCTGGGAATAGCCTCGTAATCTCCAGCACGAAGCAGGATAACTGCGGCGAGAAAAAGTCCGAATGTTATAATGCGGAAGTAGAAAGTGAAATGAATCGCTTTAAAGTCAGACCCGTCCGTCCCATGATGACTTGAGATGTCGGATTCGGTATCTATCGATGGGCGACCGGTCTCTTCGACCGGCAGCAAGTGATATTCTCTTTTAAACATGATGTGACTTTGGCCGGTATAATTTTCCAACTGGATGTATTCGCTGCACTTATAACAAGTCTTTGAAATGAGATAGAATTGTCGACAGTAATGTATTTATTAGAAAGCCCTACACCACCGTTGTTTTGCTGACTTTGTGGTTAGTTTCATCCCATGGGGCTGTGTTGAGCGGGGGCCAATAATTGCTGCGCTTTACACCTGTTGCTATGGGGCAACTCGTAATGGAGGCTTATGAACGTATCATTGCCAATGTGCTATGTCTATTCCGTACATCTGGTCCTATCATTGAACAGAGAATGATTGGAGCATGGCAACTTGACACGCGTTTTGGTTGGTCACGTGATTAAAAATGCTCGGAATGATTTCTCTTTTGGGTCGAATAGTTTACAGCAATTGCCTAATCATCTTCTTTATTCTGCGGAACGTATACTGCCATATAACCTTGAAATCTGTGGATGCCGCAGTCAATATTATGTGAAACACAGATTTGGAAAGAATGGAATGAAAATAGACAAGATTTGCTTCGCTTCGGGGAAATCTGGATTGTGAGATTTTGCGATTTTGAAGTTGTTCATTTACTTATTGAATTATCTTATGAAAAGATTAAGTCATTCCCAGTAACTCGCTACTTTTGATGAGTTGATTGATGTTTATTATTGGCACTACGCAACTGTATGTATGAGTTTATCTTGGTGCTTTGGTGATTCTCGACAATTGCGCTTGCCTGAGATTAGAATGATTCTGATTTTGTAATCAATACGGTGTGAAACTGCTGCATAGAGCTTCCAAGCCAATATTCAGACAGTATAACGGAACCAAGGAGCATTATCTGCTAGCTCCATTTCCTCAAGCTCCCGCTCATCGGTATAAATAGTTATGGTTTCGCGTGCAATATTTTCTCGGCGGGAATTTTCATATCTCAAGTAGGTCGTCATAAAGAGAGTGAGGAAGAAGGCCATGCCAATGACACCGATAAGAAGGGAGTGTCCTTTGATGAATCTATTAAATAGTCAGTAAATGTGAAAGATGGACCTCGCCAGCTAAGTCAAATTCATACATACCTAGGTCCATCTCGTGTCAAATACACATACGAAGCGATGATACTGCCCGAAATGTTAGTATATGTATTTTTGATCTTTATAAAGAAGATTCTAGTGCAAGAGAGCTGTCTTGAGAGCTTCCTGTTTTGCTAGCTAACATTATTCGTTGCCTTAGCTCTTGAGACAGCTCTCTAACTTTCGAATGTTGTATGAAAGCTCCCAGGTATGAAGTTTTACGGACCCTCCACAATTCCCTCTATCAACGAGTTAGTATGGCGAAAAACTCGACTTGAATACAGAACTTGGGGATCGAAGGGATGTCATACCCCATCACTTGCATCGCAATGCCGGTTCCTCGTTTAAGACTGCCCCCTATATTATTGCTATTCCACGCGAGCCCAAGTGGGATTTGAGGATAGATGCCAATGGCGGCTAGAACTGTCCCTGCGTACTGAATTCTAGGCACGCTGGTGCCAGCAAGCATAGCAAAACCTGTAATGGCTACAACTTGAAAACCTAACATAAATATGCCTCGTTGCTTCGCACGATCGGCGATCCAACTAGCTGCAATTGTGAAGAAGCAAGCCACAACGTAAGGTGGAACACTCATAAGCTGAGCTTCATTGGCTGTATAACCCATATGTTTGATGATCGTTGGTAGAAAGAGTGAAAAAGAGTATATGGGACAAAACCCAGCCATGCAGATGAGCATGTGAATATATATCTTCCAGTCCTTGATTGCTTGAAAGACGTATCGGTATTCGAAGGTATTTGCTAGCTTGCCATGATCAACGGCAAGACGGCGTTCCACCTCAGCTCGCTCTGTAGTGCTGAGAAACTTGGCTCTAGCAAGATTTAGTTAGATGGAATATCAAAGGTAAGGGGGGGAACTAACGTGGCAGGATAGTCATTGATGGCCCAGTAAGCAGTAAATGACACTAGGATTGATAGCAAGCCTTCTAGGATGAAAATCCAAGCCCATGCTGATTTCCCGCCTACACCGCTCATCTCAGCAATACCACGAGCAAGAATTCCTCCAAAGGCTCCAGCGAGTGTGGCCGCAGAGAAGAATAGAGCCATCCGAAAACCACATTCTGTTAAAGAAGTAAGCAGTCATAATCAAACATAACAAAGTTTCCCGCACCTAAAACCTCCAACGAAAGAGTACCCATACTGATCACAAACATTGGAAGTAGTAACCGATCAGAAAGCTCTTACCATGACGACAGTACCACGAAGCGATATAGAAGTTTACGCCTGGAAACAGACCACCTTCAAATATGCCAAGGAACACACGAGTGGCCATCAGACCTGAATAGTTCTTGACAAATCCTTGACAAATCATCGATAGTGACCAAAAAACCATGATGAATGTTAGCCATATGCTGGGACGGAATCGCTTCATCATCATATTGCTTGGGATCTCTGCTGCGATATAAAAGGGGAACAGGATTGCTAGACAGTCATTGTACTGTAAGCCGTGTAGTCCGAGATCTTTCTCCAGGTTGTCTAGTCTATAAATTCGTTAGGATGTTTGATAATATTATAGAGTGAGTGCCTTCCAGGGCTCCAAAGATGACTTGCTCAGAGCCCGAGGAACCACGCGCGCACAAAGCTAATATATCAAAGAACTCATAAGAACACTCCCCGGCTACGGAGCTCTGCAACAGTATGCATGGTTGCATAAGAATGTCGCTCACCTAGCATTTCCAATATTTGTACGATCTAGAAAGCATAGTCTATTTTTAACTTAGTAAAGTCTTTGTGATTGCGGAAAATTGGCCATACAGGTAGATTAGACTGAGGAAAGGAATTAAATGCCAGTCGATTCTTCGAATGAGTTCCTTCGTAGCTTTCTCATCGAAGCCTTGAGCTTCCGTGATATCAATCGAGTTAGATGCTGAAGGATTCTTGACCTCAATGACAGTTTTCTCTCCAAGTGGAGGAGCTGTCTTGGAATCCATAGTAGCAGAAGGCAATAGAGAAAATTCAGAAATGAAAATTAATTCAGAAGAAGGAAAACTTTGGGCAACACCTACTCTTTTCATTTATTGTAGATGTTCTAGGCCTTTGAACGGCGAGAGATGTGGCCGTCAGCATCGCATCGGGGTGATTTTCCATACGAATCCCTGGGTCTTGAACCTTGAGTACAGCTGACATGCATGTATGTACTGCACTATCTGCTGTCATTGAACGGTATACCCTATCATCGAGCACCTACCACGTCGAACTGGACGGTGCCAGGCATAATATGGGATAGCTTGAAGTCAAATGAGGGGTTTAATGGATGCTACTCTGCAACGTTGGACAAAGAAAAGCAATCGGCTTAGGGATCGGAGAGATCTATCTTATCCATTCCGTAGTGTAACGATCCTAGAGCAGATTGAGAATATTAATTGGATGGCATGCGAGAAGCCTTTACGAAATGGGACTAATTGAGGAATACAATGCAACTTAGAGATAAGTGATAAAGGTTAATAAAACACCTGGCCGTCAAAATAGAAAACTCCGGGATTCCGAGGTAATATGCCGAGAGCAGCTGCGAAAGAACGCGGAGCTACAGTAAAAACCAGACTTATTAAATTGATCCACAGGGATTCTAGATTTCCCAAATATTCGGCCAAAGGATGTAACGATGATTAGCTCTTCGACGTCGGATTTACCAGAGAAGGAAAACATACAGTACAGTATGGAACATCATGTGACTAAAAACGTGACCCCGTTAAAACATGCTTCCAAAGCAGATCTGCACAGGGTGCGACGTCCCGTGGAATTGGCACACACTAATAATAAGTAAGATAGTCTATAGTACAGTACAGCATGGTTGAGTTGAATCCAATCGTTACTTAACATATCCCGATTGGTCGATGCGAAGTCCCGGTAGTCAATGGTAAAGAATCACAAACGATAGGGATCTCATCTGGAGCAGTTTAGCTTGTTCCCATGTTAGAAGGCTGTATGCAGGTCCTGTACTGTACTGTACTGTACTGTACTGTACGGTGCAGTGTGTTTTAATATTAGATCTGAAAGCTAGGACTGTTTTGACGTTTCTCGCTTATGTTTGATCCGGCTAGGTACGCGACCGAGTAAAAGAGATTTGGTTGGCTGTTGCTTTAATGCCCGGCACTGTATGGATGTCAGTTCCCTTCGTACAGAGAATCCTGTACTGTACTGTACAATATATATGGAAGGAAGTGCTTCTGCCACGGACACTCTTTGATCCCCCCCTGGACCTTGGTAACATACTGTACGTATTGATTGTATTTTGATATCTCCCCCTTGATACGATGCTGACGGTAAGACATGATAGGACAGGACCGGCGGGTGGGATCTGATGCAGGATGGGTACGGTACTTCGTCGATCCAATGCCGTACCCCCTACCCCTACCGGACGGTACAGAAGAGTGTGAAATACTCAAATACGTTGTAGAACCCGCCTCCCGCACTGGGCTCTGTGAGTTTGCGGCGAATGGCCAAGGTTCATGCAGCCAGCTGGTTGGTTTCATATTATTATTGTTGCGACAAGAGGGTTTTGTTTCGTCGGCTACAGAGGTGAAATTGGGTCAAACCACCACGCCCACCACCACCACCAAGATGGTCTTGCCTGTCCCTTGCCTTTGCCTGTCCTAACTGGAGGGACG
>Ga0247734_1002897_pt1 | contig 10663 bp, 9 predicted proteins | sample UWRJL103311B2_FD_180933 | JGI IMG/M metagenome (GOLD analysis project Ga0247734, IMG submission 180933) | Plant litter microbial communities from Arlington Agricultural Research Station in Wisconsin, United States - UWRJ-L103-311B-2 | ecosystem: Environmental > Terrestrial > Plant litter >... | reverse complement strand
GCTAAAAGTAAGGCTAAGAGGGGCGTACATAATAATGCATATTGCAAAGTGCGGCCAGAACAAATGAGACAAAAATGTCAATGGCGTTTGCATCACGACTCCAGCCAGCTACCGTAAACGATTGCTGGTGATCGAACCGAACCGCAGACTTTTCGAATCATTATCCTCGAGCAAGCGCTAATCGAGTACACCAGACCAGCGGCAACATCGGATTTTTACACATCATTTGCCCGTAAGCCTCTCAGATGGGTCGATGAGGTTCGCGGGTGATCAGAGATGGTCAAGCGAAGAGTCTTCAATTACCCTATAGATTCTCCATTCTGAGTGTGCTTCCGCAAGTGCACCAACAAGAGCTACTCCACAATTTGCATGGGTTCGAAGCATGCAGCCAGTCCCAGCTTCGGTATGAACGGGAACTTCGTACGTATGGAGTAACATGGGGACCAGCGGCAGGGTACAGACCATCCTCTTTCGCTTTCTTCATCTCTTATTTCGTCTTTTGCACCTGCACAGGAAGCTCACGCTTTTCCCGCTACGAAACCAACAATGTGATGTACGGTGCCTACAGCACATCGGTGCTAAGTTTGGTCTCCACTACTCACTCTTACTCTCACATGGAAGAAGAGCAGACTATGACAAGTCGAGACACAGCATGGCAGAGCACGGCGGCTGTGGAGAACTGCGAACATCCAGAGGCAGGTACTATTACGACGTTACTGCACTATCCTTATGTGTCTGACGGCCATGCAATCTGCTCATTGACGGGTGCGTCCGTTCTCTATGTACAAGTGCAGTACATGTGCAGTACTGGGGGAGGTTCCTAGGTACGGAAGCACGTCGCCCTTTCCCCTAATTAATTTACGGCTGGGTGCGTAGAAGTCGAGCATCGTGTATCGAGTACAGTTCGAAGTCCGTCATATGTATGTACCATTTCAGCCATGCGCGCTCTATGGCTTGTGCATCGGCGAACCCCTCGATCTCAGACGGGGCGATCTTATTAGACTACGACTCTCACACTACTACCGTCTTAGGGGCACGGTGTTGTACAGCGGCTGATAACACACTTGACGCAATGGAGATCTTAGGCATATGTGGTGAGAACTCTACTATCATCTCACGAATTCGGCTAGAAGAGAACCCCGATTCATCCATAGTAATATAACCTTGCGCTCAAAAATATTCACAGGTAATGTTCAAGCTTCGTTTTTTTCGTTCGTTGAGCCTGTCTTTTATCTTCAGCCCGACGACACGTTGACGTTCCATAGTATAACATGCTCGTGCAAGCTTAATCGTCTAGTTTGCCGCTATCTACTTTCTCCTCGAAGTGCAGCTAAGATAATTGGCACAGTAAATATGCTTGTTGTACGGGATTAAGTCATTTAAGGTTGCATCCAGACTCCAGAATAGCCTCAACAAGATCTTGAATATCACGCTAATCAAGATGTCACCAAGGTTGGTAATTCCTTCTCGAAAAAGGAGCGGATGTACGGTTATATGCAAGCGATCGAGTTGCTCAATGCTTCTTTCTGGTCCCACTGAGACGCCTCACATACGGGAACTAACTTGTGCTGGTCCATATAGCACATTAAGTGGCATGTTAATATTATATACCACGTCTATTAAATAAAAAAAAACTGCTAAAAAGTGGGTTCTGTTATATACAGAAATACAAATAAAAATAACACCCTTCTTTTAAAACATCAACCCCAAATTTTACCCCGGGTTCCCAATATCATTTGTTCTCCTTTCAGACAATTCTCCTCTGTGAAAGGCATGTATCTCCGCAGGATTCCTATAGTTCCATTCCCAGCTTATCTTGTTTGACTCGATTGGGAAGGTCGAAGATGCGGATGCGGGGGTGGAATACAAAAACATCACCGACAGTTCCTATATTATGTCAACCCGTAGGCTTGCTGTGCCATGCTTTTCGGAAATAAAGCACTTGCTGTGAATGTTGGTTTCAGATTTAGGGTGTGAACATGGCTTTTGAGGGATTTTGGAATATATATGCCACGGAATAAGAGAGGGGAGCCAGAGAAGCTGTTAAAAAGATCTGGTGGCCCGTCCGAGGTATGTTCCCCGTGTCGTTACCGAAGCTTCGGTTTTCATGGGTGATACTTTATTAGAGTAACTGTACTGTGCTGTATAGTCGTACGAGTGTGCCATCTCTGCCGTATGCGAGGAACTCACAATGGACGGAGACAAGCTTTGCCTTCCACGGTCTAGCATTCTCTACAGGGTTGTGTGGTTTTTCATCTACCAGGGAGCAAAGAAACAGACGGCCCGGTATGACAACGCTATCCCGCCTAACCTTCACATGTATGTACTGTACTATGAGTACATACGGTAGTAGTACTATACCTATTGCGCGTTACGTTTTAGATATCGGATAATTGGAGGTTCCGAACTCTGAGGTTCAACGGCGTTACATTTCTCCATGGGGAATCTCACTCAATTTAGGCGTCGCGCTCCTACAGTATGCCAGACCGGCCAGAGAAAAGGCTGCGGGAATGTGTTTCGTTTGCCATTGGGAGACACACGAGCAGGAGCATCCTTGGGCCCCTCAGGAGTTCGGCTCCGCTACATCAACCAGCAAAGGAGCTTTCGATATGCTGCCATGGCGTGTCAGCTAGGAGCTGTAAAAGAGGCGAAGGGGAATACTAACAGAACGGAGGGAGTTTGTCGGTCCGCGATATATTGACCTGCATGGACATTGGAAGGTTGATTGATGCCAAATCAAGATGCATCTCTGCAAACTAAGAATCATGTATCAAGGATGGCCTAATACCAAGGTGAAAATTATTTCCTAGTTCTAATACAATAATCATTATGACGTTTAATAAACTTGCGCTTTTGAAAACAATGTCATAGATCTGCCAAATAAAGTTATCAACATGAAGATAGCTCTGATGTCGCTCTTCCTGGTGGAGAAATATACGAATGACCGACATAGATGTGGTTAGAGCGGCTCCAATGGCTGACAACAGTACAGTAAGATAAGTTTACCCTCTTGAGTTGGAAATTAATGCCTTGTCTGTCATTATTTCCGCGATTTAAGCCCTTCCCAATGTTGTGAAAGGAAGTAAGCAATACCACAAGCAACCAAAGAGGACGAGATCCGAGACAGGCCAGCCTGTGTTGCACAATCCATGACGAAGATAGAAACGAGCAATCCACAGTCACATGAATCCGTGTTCCCAAACAGAAGCTATCCACAATAGCAATATCACCGCGATTCCCACATCATCCCACACATTCCTGGTGGCCCACCTCCAGTTCCCGTCATCTGATCTGAGCTGTTCTAAGCCCATAGTCGAGATGTTGGATGAAGGATAATGAATGATGAATAATGAATAATGATAGCTCCGTTTAGTTGGGAGTCCTGACCTGGCCAGGATCGCACAGCACAGCACAGCAGCCGTAGCAGTAGCAATACCATGCTCGCAGTATGGTTTGTTTCTATTAATGAAGGCAAAAGGAAGGGCACGACATCCAGAGGCTCCTCCTGAGCAGCGGCAGCTCATCACCACCAATAATTAAACCTTCAGCCATCACGGGCCTTTCCCCTCCCTTCCCTCTCTCCCTTCCCTTCGCCTTCCCCATATCGGATTACTTAGGGCCAGAAGATGCATTTAAAAGCATCTCGACAGCGCAAACCTAAATCCTGCCCATCCGTCGTCCTATCTGTAAATCTTATGTCCCAAGTAATAAGGTTCCACCTGAGAGTTGGGGCTCGAGATTCGCAAGCTCCGGAGCCTCCGGAGACCAAAGAGTGAGGGGTTGATGTCTCGGCCAGCCAGTGTGCTGCCCGCGATAGGACAATGCGGAGTCCCCTAATAAAGAATAAGCCTCTACTTCGTACAGTCCTATCTATGTAAGCAGCATCGACACTGGTCCAGGCATTTTGAGGCTGAGGCTCGTCGGGGCCATATTATTGCTTCGTCCCAATCCTTCATCCTTCCTGCACCACAATCCTCCACCTCGCTGGCGCGTCGAAGTCGTCACCGCTCATTGAAGATATCCCCATCCTTATTCTGCCTCCGAATGCGTTACTCCATCGTGATGTGTAGTATATGACTTGCCCTCCTCTCGCTAGAGGTTGTTCAAGAAGCTGGACGTCATGTCCAGCTCGAACTTTCACGGCCAGGCGACATCCAAGTCGCGCAAGAGGGTCAAGCCCATACTCAGGAAGCTCACGCAGAGTGAGCATAATTCGTTGGACTTGGATCGACCTGTTTTGGATGAGGATGGATTGAGGGCATATGATTTTGGGGGGACCAACCGCCCAACTCACGATATCATACACCAAACCGGAAGGAGAGGCTTTCATGCCAGATCGGCTAGTGGTACTTCGCAGTATTCTAATGGCAGTAGCCAAAGAGCCGGTTCATTTGTGCATCCATTCATACAAACTCCCCGGCCATATACCCCACCATTTGGCACGCCTTCTCAGCACTCCAGTTCACCAGCACATACGGAAGATGATGAGGGACACCAGCGTCATACCTTCCGAATCAATTCGAACTTCTCGAACAAAACGCCGTCCTTGAACTCGGCGATTAGCCCGACTACGACGCAACCGCCTCTACGGGTCCAGACCAAACAGCAACACTCATCACTATCAAGACTCGCGCTCGCGACATCCAATACATCCTTGAATACCTCAGGTTATCTCTCACCATTATCTCCCGATCTTGCATCACCTACCGACACCATGACGCCTGTCTCTGCTATCCGTTCTTCAATGGACACCGGGTTTCGTATCCGCAGTCATAGCAACGATGGGCATACTCGCCAACGATCAAACACGGAAACGATTGCGGAGGCCCGCCGCAAGTTTGACGAGAGAGAGGCTGCGAAAGAAGAAAAAGCTGCGCGCGAGGAGATTCGCAAGCGAGAGAGGGACAGCCAGAAGGAGGCCAAGCGGATCGAACGTGGTCACCGTCGCTCCTCAGCTAGCGATGCTACACGTAACCAGCGTTCAAGATCCGATCTTACCATGCAGTCACATAGCGAGAAATCTGGCAGCTTCATAACGCCTGACTACAGCCCTATGCACCACCCCGACCTTGAAATTTTTGAAGAGCACCCCAGCCGCTCTCACACGACTACTTCCGCCGTGAAGATGAAGACTCACAGTACTTGGACCAAGTTCATGATGTGGCTCCGCACGCGATTTCTTCGGATGGGCAAGAAAAAGAATAAGGGACAGTCTTAGGACAACTTCTGAGTATCATAGGCTTAGTCCAATAGTCTCTTGATTGTGCACAAATCATGATACGTTAAAGCGATTTAGAGCCTAGCAAAGTTACTCCTCAATCCAAGCTTATCCTCCTACTGGCCTTGGGCTATCAAAACAGAAATCAAGCACATCCACAAAGAAGCCCATTAGCCCTCCTACGATTTAGAGCAACACGAATTCTACACCCAAGGTAACCATTGGGTCGGCACTAGTTTGCTTCCGTTATTTTGCCACTACCCCCTACTGTTATAACGACCCTTGGTACGCTGTACCTACGAAGTTCAACGGCGTTCCGGTATTTTCAACCATTTACGACTTTTTTGCATTACGATTTTCAAGTTCTTTCTCACAAGCTGTGGGTCCTCCGGCGAGAGGCAAGAGAAACACTCCACCAGCACGGCGTTTAGGATAAGGGGATGGTTTTTATTTTATTTGGACGTTTCAGCAGGAGTTTCCCGGTGTGGATCTGGGTAGAGGGTTGTATTAACTTCAACACAGTGCTGGTGCATACTTTGCGGCCTTGGGTTTAGCGCAGCTGGCTGTCATTGGCCTACAACATGGATCTGCGACTCTAGAAACTCAGGATTCTGTATGCTGCCGAAACTAGCTCAATCCAGTGCATCTTGTACTCCGTGAAAGAGAAATTTGTGCTGCGCCAGGGATTGTGCACCTGCATGGCATAGCCTGTAACATGATGAATGAATATGCGCAAAACTCTTCATCCGACATCTCTATCTTTTTCCTCCTGGGAAAACAAGCTCTCTCGTTTTTTGAATATGTGATATTGATCTTAAGTCTCAATATATGAGACATGGGATGAGATGAGCTTTTCATGCTGACATTGGAACCCCCTTCTTCTGATTTAGTAGATTTTCCCTTTGCCCCTTCACTCCTATCTGCCAATGCTATACGTGGTCGACTGCAGGCATTTGCTCAAGCGTTGTATGCCATAGGTATATAGATGTCAAGCATATATTCTTCTTTTCTATAATAAATAATGTCTCACTTTTCAGGAGGCCGTTAGAAAAAGAGATCTCGTAGTCTCTCCGCTACTTTTAATCGGCTGGGGTTTCACCTAACTTGATCAGTATTTGGCTGTACAACGAGCATGGCCACTTAAAGCTACCAAAAATGCCTTTCTATTTTCCCCAGCGGCTTATGCGCATCAGACTTAAGATTATCTTCCGCAAGTCCCGGTTCAACTATCCTAATCGACAAAATAAAGTTTATTGTATCGTTGCATTTTTCCTTGTCTCTGTCACTACATCATGAATAGTCAAGATCTCGAAATCAATTTGAAAGCCTGGTGGGACTCGATACTTAACTCAGAGTTGAACAATAACCAAGGTGCAACAGCAATTGTCCACGCACGTCTACGTCCGAGTTTTATTTATCTGTAGGCATTCTTGTCGATACGATTAACGGCTAAGGAGGAAAAAAAATTCGAGTGGGGAATCCAGTTTATACCATATTTTCAAAAGCCAAAAGGTCGGTGAATTTGACGTAAAATAGTTCCAAGTTAGATTCAACTTCGGCGCATTATTTGATTTATATAAGCTTCAAACGAAATACGTTCAGTTATCCATTTAACTAGTTGATACCATATTAATAACACTACTTCCGCGTGCTAAAATTGAATTATGCATATGTGGAGCAGATTTCATGATCTTCAAATTTGTAATTCTCTCGCTTAATTCAGGGGCAGTTCTGGATTTGGGAGTCGCAGGTCACCTGGAAAAGAATGAAGATTGCTTCCCGATATATTAACTCAATGTCGAACAACTATAGGTATACCGGGGGAGGGGGGGTTAATTAGCATTGGTGCGGGAGACCATACTCTGGTTAAACAAGATGAAGTACTCTTCTAAAAATAGTGGATAAAATGCATCTCTTCGAATACACTAAACCAAGAATGTGATATCTTCACCGTCCCACTTGGAAGGTTATAGAGATAGTGTTTCGGGCCAAAAAAAAATAAGAGAATGGGAAAAGAATACCCTACTGCTATAGAACAAAAAGGAGAGGCGAAAAGACGCCAAACGCTCCTTGCCAAGCAGAAAAGCCGAAATTGCCCGTCCACGTAAAGTGAATATGATTTCGGTAAATTCATCGGCACCTCTAGATTCTTAAATACATCATAGCTTATTATCATCCATATACTTCAGTCGAATACTAACAGCACGTCTATGAGCCTCTAACTCCTCAACTCTGGCGAGTTGCATAACAGCACCACCGACATTTCTCAATCCTTGAGCCGTCAGGTTCGAGCTTGTGATATGCTTAACATATGACCCAAGATTTACACCAGAGTATTGTTTGGCATACCCGTAAGTTGCTAATTATATATGTGAGTAGTTGGGAGAGAGGTAAGAGGGAGATAACTTACGTAATGAATGGTTGACACCAGCGGAATAATCACCAACACTCTCTGGTGTCCATTCTCCGATAAAAACACTACCGGCATTCTCTACTAAGTCTACAGCGTTTGCGGCATCTTTTATTTGCAGAATTAGATGTTCTGGAGCATATTCGTTGCTGAGTCTTAAAGCTTCATTGATATCCTTAACCACCAAAGTCACAGAGTGCTCAATGGCACCTCGGACAATGTCTACTCTGGGAAGTGCAATGGCCTGGTTGTGAAGCTCATTCTCAATAGCCGTAAGTTCTTTCTCGGAGAGATCAATGGCAATCAAAATTACTTGACTGTCAACTCCGTGTTCAGCTTGGGACAAAAGATCTGAAGCAATAAATGCAGGATTTGCATCTTTATCCGCGATCACCAAGACTTCAGAAGGTCCGGCTGGCATGTCTATCCCCACACCTGCATTTGTATCATTACTTACAAACATCTTTGCAGCTGTGACGAACTGATTTCCAGGTCCGAGAATCTTATCGACTTTAGTAACACTTTCCGTTCCATAGGCCATTGCGGCTACCGCTTGTGCTCCACCTGCTAAAACAATACTTTCTGCTCCGACTTTGTGGGCAACATAAACAATCTCGGGAGTTACGCTTCCATCTGCACGTGGCGGCGTTGCAATCACAATCTTCTTGCACCCAGCAACCATGGCAGGCACACCAAGCATGAGAGCTGTACTTGGAAGCACAGCAGTGCCTCCTGGAACATACAGACCAACTCGCTCAATAGGTCTTGCAAATCGGCTACATATAATGCCTGGCATCGTCTCCACTTGCAAAGGTTTATCTTCTTTCTGTGCAGCATGGAACTTTCGGATGTTTTCATACGATATGTCAATGGCCTCGATGGTCTCTTTGGGAAGATTCATCAGCGATTGCGGAAATGGAGCTTTGAGAACGGGTGAAGTGAGTGATGTAGCCTTCTCAAACTTGTGTGTGAACCCTAATAAGGCTTTATCACCTCCAGCTCGTACTTCCTTTATGATTGGGTTAACAATTCCCATAATCACATCAGTTGACTTCTGTGAAGGTCGTTGTAGTACGTTTAAGAGTTCTTCAGCGGAGGTAGTTGAGGCATCATATCTTCTCATAACAATTCTTCCATTGGCTTCCTTGGGCATAGATGCAGCCTCTGCCACAATATTCTTTACCTCATCTGGTTTGAGTGTCCCATTGAGTGTCTCATCTGTAATACCTTCCTTAGCAGCCCATTGACCTTTAGCATTGCCTTGCCTTCTCTTTACCTTTACGCTCTTGGCATCTAGATTTTGTTCGATATCTGCCAAAGTCACACCGGAGCTGACAGCTTTAGTCAAAGCAAAATATATAAGGTCCGCAGCTTCGAAAGCTATGTCATCTTTCGATTTAGCTTCGCAGAGCTCCTCGGCTTCTTCCATTATTTTGGCTCTCAGCAGCTTCTGGTCCGAAAATAAACGTGCTGTGTACGAGCCTGCCGGTGCAGAACTCTTTCTCGACACCAATATCTTTTCTAACTTCGCAAGTCCTCGATATTCTCCAAAGCAAGTTGATTGGGGTAGGTGACAGAAGCCTAACACATATCAGACTGGTCCATAATATTGTAGCTATAGGTTCAGACTTACCACGGCCATTTTGACGAACAACAAATTTGAGACAATCCTGGTCGCAGTCTAACGAAATTCTCAAAAGCTCTTGTGTATCTCCTGAAGTCGCTCCCTTATACCACAATCCACGTTTCCTGCTTTGGTACACTCCGGTTCCGGTCTTCAATGACTCAGCTAAACTCTGCTGGCTGCTATAAACCAATCCAAGAGAAATTCCTCTCTCATCAGTTACCACAGTGGGCACGAGTTTGTCCACCCTGTCCGAAATCCACGACCCCCCAATAAGTGCGGGAACAGAGACCTGGCCCTTCTCGGGCTTCTCCAGTGTGAGCTTAGTAGCAGGTATAATCGGCACCGCAGAAAATTCTGAAGCAAGTCTGACAAATGATTCTAGATCGGAAGTTGTGGAGGTCAGAAAGACTGGGGACGTTTTGCTTGCTTTCAGTAGTTCCAAGACGGTTCTACAGGCTGATGCATCTTCCCCAGAATCAAGCACGACTCCACTGGTGTATGTGGATACGTCCTTCTGGTATATCGAGACCACTCGATCACCATACGATTTTAGAGGCTCTCGCTGTGATGAATTGACAAATATCTTGCGTGCCCCAGCATCTAGAATTGACACGATATCTTCACTGGATCCAATTGCTGTCACATCAACGTGAGTCTCGACGGATACATTCTTCTGTAGAAATTGAAACAAGACTTCAATATTTTCCTCTGTGGCGACGAGGTAGACACTTCCAAGATATGATAATTGGATACTGGTCAGACCTTGTATAGAATCAGTAGGTGATTTGGCTAGGTCGACAGCAGGTAGGAAAGGGAGAGGTAGAGTTGTGTCCATATTGAATTGCTGCGTGGAGTGAGGTATGGTTGATGATTATGAGTCAAGGCTGGAGATTTATTTTTACTGTATGATGGTATTTGACTTCCGACAGCGGGGTGCACTTTAGTTTGGAGGGGCATTTGCGGCAGTAATAAACGTTGGTCAATGCGCTGCGCTAGACAGGGGCTGCTGCTGGCTTCGCTTTCGCGTTGAGATGTCTTTCCACTCTCTCCAAAACACCTGCCATCTGCGTGGACTGACATTCCCCGTAATCCAACTGCCCCAATTCTAACATATCATTAAAATACGAATTACGAAAGCCCTTGCTCTGGAAATAGCCCCGAGCAGATCCAACTGCGAACAATACCGCTCTGAGCAACGCCAACTCATAAAAAGCGCATGTTCTGAAATTCAAATCTACACCATTCAAAACACGACTCCAGTATCATGGCAACCGTTAACGGGGATAGCGCAGCCCCTCAGATTAACGGCCGTACTTCTGCAACCCCGCCGCCAGCATCTTCCCAATCTGCAGCACCTGCGCAAGCAGCTACTTCGAACAACGTCCCGCTCACATCCCTACAAGACAAT